>PDWI01000175.1_pt1 | contig 100565 bp, 82 predicted proteins | sample 1430891 | NCBI WGS metagenome assembly PDWI01 (sample SAMN01162508, study PRJNA174530) | Oral metagenome, whole genome shotgun sequencing project. | biome: Marine environment; feature: Marine mammal; material: Swab sample of the gingival sulcus; isolation source: swab sample of gingival sulcus... | reverse complement strand
AGAGCGCAAGGCGGGAGGGATTATCATGGCAGGTGCTCCTGTTGGGTTACCTTTGTCAAGGGGTGTCGTTACACTATCAGTCATTTAGTCTGCGCTCCCTTCCGGGCAGGCGCAGCTCGCGCTGTCACAGCCATAAGTTTCGCATTCTTCGTTATCCTCTAACGTATCCGGGCCTTTCGGTATCAGGGACACACCGCCACCTGACCCGCCAAATCCACCGTAAAATCCATACCCGCCGCCAAAGCCGCCGCCTGATCCACCACAGGAACTGCCGCCTTTGACGCTGAACGTGGAACTACTGGAGGTGGTCGTGGTATCACCACCCAAGCACACAGCTGTACAGTCTGTTTTCACCTGGTATTGCAGATTGACGCAACCACCACCGGTAGCATTACCATCCAGACCGGGATCAAAGTTTTGCAACGCAATCACCCGGTAGGGAATCACTACAAATTCTCCGGGACCCAAGGTCTCCGGGGTATCCGCTAAAAATTCGAAACGGGTGAATTCATCCCCTTTGGGGTACTGTGTCGTAACGGTATCAGCCTGCAATAGCCCATAATTGGTGAGCGTCAGCTCGCCGTAAAACACCTGTCCTTTCTCCATCAACGGCAGATTCACCGCCGCAGGTTCGTAAATAATTACCGGTGCGAGAACATTGGTTTCAAACGTAGATTCGAGTACGATCTCGTAGCGGTCTTGCAGCGTAATTTCCCTCACTGAAAACTCAACGGTGACCAGTTTATTCATCAGGAATACGCCTTCATAGGTAGTCGTTCCCGGTTTGACAAGTAAGCGTCCAGTGACGGTTTCGTGATCAAAGGCGCTGGCCCGGAAAAAGTACGAACCGGTGGGGATGTTATCCAGTACGGCATCGCCATTTTGATCACTCTGAACCTCAAAGACAGCGCTGAGTACTTCTTCGTTTTGCAGTTTGAGACTCACCTGCCCCAATCCGGGAATCGGGTTACCCTGCTCATCCAGCGTGGCGGTGTAGATGTCACGGGTGTGGAATACCACACTGCCTGTAGTTGCATCGGTAACGGCCACAGCCACGTAATACGGTTGCGCAGGAATATTGTCACCCTGAATCATCACTTTGAAGCGGTAGTCCCCATTCGATGCGCCAGTATCCGGAGTGACCAACACGTGAATATCCCTGGATTCGTTCACTCCAATATCGCCCAGAATCGAGGTGCCCGCCAGCCGAATCCAGTCCGGTGCAGCCGTGTCATCTTCATTGACCAATGTCAGGTGGGCATTGCTGATGGGCGCCAACCCTTCGTTACGTAAGGTAAATACCTCACTCTGATTGCCGCCCCGCCTGGTGCCCGTGGTGATGAAACTCGGGCTCACTTTAGGAACCGGTAAGGCTTCGGCAAAGAAGTACTCGGCTCGGATAGTCGCCAATGTCTGGCCAAGATTATCAGCCACGACATCAAAGGTCAGATAGCCTCGTTCCGGTGCCAGATTGTTACCATTAATCTGCAACTTCAGATACCCGGTTACCCCGGAGGCCACCTGCGCAATGGTATAGTCATTCCAGCTCACACCTTCTGGCAGAGGCACGTCCTGGCCACTGGCATTTTCAGCTTTGACCAGCTTGAGGTGAACATTCTGCAACGTCGTGCCCACCCCTGTAGTCACTTTCAAATCAATATCCTGAGTAAAGTTACGCGGTATTGATACCTCAAGTTGAGTGGGACTCACCGTCACGCCTTCTACGACAAAATGACCATGATCCGGTCGATCAAGACGTTGCGGATGAATCACAGACACCTGGTACTCTCCCGACTCTGCCAAGGTCGGCACCCAGTTGAAACTGAAAGTTCCATCCGGGCGGGTAATAACCGGATAGCTACGTTCAAATCCTTGTGATGTCAAAACCAAATTCAACGGCACCCCAATTAAGGCGACATCGGTTTCACGATCCAGCGCAACACCTTGGAATGTCACAGGATCACCGGCGTAGATCCGAGTTGGCGTAATGCTGTCCAGGCGACCATAATACGGCGTTTCCACCAGGTTGACGGCCTGGCTTGCCGTGGTACCAATAATCACCACATGATTGCGCCGTCCTACCTGATAATGGAACTGATCGATTTCCAGTTTCAGAACCACATCGTCAGGAGCCGAAGCGGGCACCTGCATGTCAAACACATCAGACAGATAGGTTTCTCCCGCCGGAATTCGTGCGACAACTGAACCATCGCTGACACTGATGACCTGGCCGCTCACCTGTCTGACTGCAGTGGTGCTCAGTCGATTGCCATCCATATCTTCGAGCACAAAGCGAACATCGGGTGAATCGGCCTTGCCATTATTAACGGCAAGCAGGATCTCTGTTTCGACATCGCTGATGTTCTCCAGGATCAGCCGCGCCTTACCCAGGCCTCCCCGTATCAAGGCCTCTGGCTCCAATCGCGCGACGAGTCCGGATTGCCCGACTTCAATGCCGATCGGTTGCTGGATCGTCACCTGCTCACCAACATTAGGCTGCCAGAGGAGCGAAACATTTAAATTAACAATGGCATCCAGTGAGTTATAGCCCCCGACTACGACATTGACATCAGCAAAGCCACCTGGCTGAACAGAAAACGGGGCGGAGGGGTGCAAGCGTGTTTGACCATCGACCTGTATGCCAACCAGCAGTCGTGCCTGGTTTATAAGCGTGGCACCACTGTTCCCTACCCGAAAGAGCACACGATTCATGATCCCCTTTTGAATCGGGGGCGTCGCATTCATCGGAGACAGCGCAACACTTACTGCTGGCAGCACCAGGCTATGGGGTAGACTGGCCATACCCTGATTGTCTTTCGCTATCACAGTATAACGCCGCTCAACAGCCACGGTTGCATTACCCGGGTAGGTGGAATCAACGTAGCTGAATACACCGCCATCAACATTCATCAAAGGTATAAGGTTGCCATCCGGCCCCGTTGCCAGCTCGAATCCGGCAATACCTGGGCTGGAATGGCCCCACTGAATCTCTGGCGCTTGACCGACAGTCATATCGATATGCAGATCCTTTACGGGGAGCAGATCCACATTGATATACTGACTGTTGGACGGCGCGGATTCGTTGCCCGCTGAATCAACAGCGGTGACAACATACAGATGATCGGTTGTGGAAGGGGTACTATCCAGAGCAATCACTTCTGGAATATTCTCCTGAAGTGCCTCTACGCCACTTAGATCGATCACCTCTGTTCCTTGAGGTAAATCGAGTCGATACACCTTGTAACGCAGCAGCTCATTTTGCGGCTCTGCGACAGGCGCTTGCCAACGTAATACCACACCTGCGCCATTGAGTTCCGCAATGAGATTGTCTGGCGGTGCAGGTGCCAGGCCATCGGCCGGTACGATAATAACCGGACTGTAGGCGCTGACAGCATTTTGGCCATTGGCAGAACGTAATGAGGCAATGGCATAGTGATAATCTCCATCGTCCAGGGGTACCGGCTCACCATCGAGAAAAGCTGTCGTTACACCACTGTCAAATTGAACCCATTCAGTCAGTTCGGTTTCACCCGGTGCCTGGCGATGTAACAGGTAACCGGCGGCTTCAGGAACCGCTTGCCAATTCAGACTCACCTGCCCCCCTGGCAAGGCCTGCGCCGTCAGGCCTGTGGGTGCATCCAACGGAGGTAAATCGCCCTGATAGACTTGAAAGGACGTATTCCCCTGAATATGAGTTGCACGATTATCCAAATCATCAAAAGCCTCAAAGGTAAAACTCAATAATTCAGCATTAGGCAAACCACCCGCATCAACGCCCGCATTTGGTGGCAAAGTGAACTGCCCAGTATAACGCGGCTGCCCTGCCCCGGCCTCCCGGGTTAAGGCAATGCCAGCTTCAAGGCCAACAATTGGCGCGGATATCCCGTTTTCTAAAAGAACGGGGATCAAGGTGGGCTGTGTGCCGGCTTTGACTTCCTCCGCCAAGGTAATTTCAACCTCTACATCCGTTTCCGGACTCAATACATTTTGTATAGGGGCATTCGGGTTTACCGTCAGTTGCGTAACCTTCGGCGCCTGAGTATCAATGAGGATCTCTTCGCCAGAGATTACATCCGTTCCCCGATTGCCAACCGAATCAAAGGCAGATAGCACGGCTACCGCGACGCCAGACGAAGTGGTGGGGGTAATTTCGATTTCCCCCTTGTAAACCAATGGGTCTGAAAAGTCTTTCACCAGCGAGGCGGTTAAGGGCAAACCGCCGGAGGTGGATAATGCGAAAAAGGGTGTGTTACGCAATGGTTCATTAAAGGTGATAGTGACCCCTAGTCGACCTGCGCCATAACGGCCGGTGACAGAATCAAACGAACCCTGTGGCTGGTATTCAATCGTCAGAGCTTGAGGCCCCTGGCTATCGGCATCCACTTTGCTGACAGTACTCAGGGTACTTTCGGTATCGACCCCGTTGACACTGGTCACGGCGTAATAATAAGTGCCATCTTCAATGGGTACATCCTGATAATTGGGAGTGCCCAGTGGGGAAGAAGTAAGCCTGGCAACACCTGGTTCCGACACAGACACAAATGGATCATTTGAACGATAAACATGATAACCCAGGACAGTATCGTCATCGGCTTCAAACCAGGACAGGGTCACTTTACCCAATGCCCTGGCCGTGGTGACTAAATTCTCAGGTGTGGCTGGAATGGATGAATCAAAAGTAATAGAAACGGGTGCACTTGCCTGGCTAAAAGCAAATCGATTCTCGAAACGGGCCATGGCGGTGAGTTCATTCATTCCGTCAACTAATGTAACGACATTTGTAAACGTTCCGCCACTTGAGACCACGAATTCCGAACCTATCGAAACGCCATTTCGTTGCAGCTGAATGATGGTTTCCGGCTCGGCGGTACCCGTCACCGTCACCGCCTCTTGATTAGTTGCCAATCCGCTGGCGGGCAGAGTGATTGACGGCTGCGAGGGAGGAAGCAAGGCGACATCCAGGGTCAATGTATGACTGGTGGCGTTGTTATGATTATCGAAAACAGTAATCTTGATGGTATAATCGCCATCTGCGTCGTCAACCAAATGCCAGGGCTGCTCAAAATGCGGCGAACCTGACAAGTCGACTCCCCAGGGGGCGGCATTCTTCTCGAAAACGACACGATTAATCCCGGATGGGTCTGTCGCTTGAACTTCCAGTTGCCCCTCGCGTTTAACGATACCTCCACTGGTAATATCTATCGTATCAATGCCATCCTTCCACAAAATACTGGTAATAGTCGGGCCGAAAGTATCGCCAATTGGCATACCTGCAGAACTTGCTACAGCAGTATTCTCTGCTCCTGCTGTATTAACTACTGTTACGGCTATTTGGTAAACCACGCCCGGGGTGGATTCAGCGTAAACATTGTAGTGAGAGACCAAATTTGAAGGCTGTGCGGACTCCCAGGACACCACCAGTTTTTTATCTAATGCTTCTACGTTTACGTTTTGTGGATTGGCAAGCCAAGTGAGCGCTGGAATCTGCATACCTTCTGAGTAGTTATCACTCTCATCAAATACAGCGACTTTGACCTGGTACGCCACACCCATATTCAGACCGGATACATGATACTCAATGAACTCCAAATCAGGATCCAGATCTGATTTCAGCAGGGTCTCTTCGCGTGTATGGCTATTATCCTCTTGAATAATTGAAATTCGATATCCCTGAAGGTCTTTAGCACTATCAATAGACGCACTCCAACGCAGATGAATCGAAGTTTCGTTGGACTCCATTACCGCTAAATTCGAAACTTCTTCTGGAGCAAGTGTGTCAACCGGAATAGCAGATAGCGCAGTGACGTCGGTATACAGAGTCCCTTCGTCGTCTACCGGTACCACGGCAAAATAGCTTGCCTGTGATTTGGGTAAATTCTCAGCCAGATAATGCCGTTTACCAGAAACCGTCGCAACAGGAGTTAATCCTTCTATCGAAGCAAAATCTGTTGACTGAATATAGACGTTATACCCGGTAATTCCGTCCGCCAAACTGTCATGGCTACTCCAATCGAGAAGAATCGATGAACCACTGCCTTCAGTGTCCAACGTCAACGATACACTCGTACTTTCACGTAAAACTGGAATAGCTTGAACGATACCTTCAGATACATCATCATCAAGAGTTCGCGTACCAACCACAACCAAATGATTGTCAATCATGTTCAATTGGTGCCATAAGACCTGATAAGAACCATCTACAAAGTCAGTTGCACCGGCTAAATCCCATTTAACCTGGTATTCTCCATTAGCCAGGATTCGGACGATGTGGAAAGTGCCATGTGAAGTATGCTGCACCATCGCATAAAAGAATATGCCATCAGTTACCATTCGTTTAGTAACAAATTGATAGTTATCAATTGATCTCGTAACCCAATTTGTATTGTCACGACTAATGCTGTAGTTCCCTGTATTTGAAACGACAACGACTACAGCAGCATCATTACTGGCCATAAAAGCAGTATGTGAGTTAGATGCCATCAAATTATCAATACCCGTATCCACTAACTGTAAATCAGTTTTTGAGTTAATGGAGTATAAGTCGGTTTTGGCGGTTGAATAGACAGCGGGTTTTCCATTAGGACTGTGTGCCAATGTGCCAAAAAAATACGTTATACCTTTAAATCTGACCGCCGCCTGCCCCCTACCCCAGTAAACATTACGTACCCAGTAATCCCGTACAAATTGATGACCACTTGTTAGTGGCAAATCCCGATTGAAAATATACCAAAAATTACCTTGTCCACTTCCGTAAGAACGCCCATAAATCAGCGTATTGTCGATACTGGTAATATCTTTGCTCACATAACTGCCATCTGTATCGAATGTTTCTACACCAACGCTACCATCATACCTCACGAGTCCATTTCCATGGTTGAAATAAACCCAACTATCATCAGCATACAAAGTTGTCGCTCTGATTCGGCTGGCGACTGCAGATACCTCATTAATCGTATCGAAAAACGTATCGGCAAATTGTAATCTTTGATGGAGATAGCTATCGCCCTCTTTTCGTGCAAGAAAGTAATACTTATTATCAAATGCGACGATATCCCCAATACTTTCCAACTCGGTATGCACGAAAACAAAAGTATCACTGCTGGTCAACGTATCCGGTTGATCTGGATCCGTTCCAATAGCGATTTCAAATTGACTGGACAACCCGTCATTATCCGGATCAGCATCTATCTCGACAGGGGCATCCTGATCCTCCTGGTCAGATAACAGAACCACATCAGACCCATAGTTATACTGAACCGAAGAAAATCTGCCAATGGCCGAAGCAGCACCTTCTGCACTCCAGGCAGGATACAAGGCTCCTGAAAAACCACTTGCAGTATGGCGTTTTTGACCATTAAGCCAAAACTCCAGCACCCCTGCTTCTGCTCGATAGACAAATCCCAAAATATCGCCGACCGAGTATACGGCACCAGATTGTATTTCATTAAACTGAGTACTTATCTGCCCGGTTGATCTCCAACCTGCAACCTGAGTGGCACCATTCGCCCAATGGACAGCTCTTTCGAGATTAGCATCATCTGATATCCAGCCAATATAATGAATATTCCCCTCAGTAATAGCGACTTCCCAGGCCACATTCCCCGTGTATGCCGCGGATGAGGCAAGCGCGGTTTGCCAGGATCCCGATGCTTTAGACACCGTTAAACCTTCAGAAGAAACGCTAATGCCACTTCCCTTTTTTGTTTCACTCCACACAACAGGAGTCGTTACTGGCTGAGAGGTACCTGGAATCTCAAACATTGCATTAGCGCGATATTCTCCACCGGTCACGTGTTGAGCTGTCGGTATTGAAGTAACCGCAACAACATGAATTCCACCATAGTTCATATAAAAATCGACTTTTTTCGTTTCGCTCACATACACACTTTGATGAATATCCGAATTTCCAACCCGGTTACCGGTTTTATTGTCGAATATATAGACATTATTTGAAGCGTCTTTGATCCAATTCGGCCCGTAATAGCCTCCATACCAATAAAAGTTGTCATAGTAGGTATACAGGGAGAAATTAGTTAGTTCGGTTGTTTCAATAAAACCGGTTGGACCACCGCCAGCATGCCAATCACTACCAACAGCATATGAAATATATAAAGGAGTGCCATGCGTGTATATGTTTGTAGGCTCACTAAAATAGTTCTGTAGAACATCTAAAAGGCTGGTCGGAACACTGGCTGTGTTGTCTGTGGCGAAGAGTTTAGCGAAGTTTTCTCTTAATCCTGTCAGTTTAAATAAAGAGCTTTGTCCATCAACACCGAATACGACAACGCCCTTTGCATTGATCGCAGCTTCATCCATCGAAGACGCCTCGACAAATATTTCTGCCAGTCTCGATTGACCAGCTTGATAATGAGTCGTAGCTTCCTGAGACGTTAGAACCCGATCATAAAATGCCACATTGTCGATTGTGCCATCGAAATTTAGATGTGAATGATTGGTGCTGTAATAATGTTGGCCTATAAGAATAGGAAGTTCTGGCGTAACCGGGGTTAACGTAAATTGCCCTTCCGCCTTGACTTCACCATTGACGAATAGCTTCGCCTGACCTGCACTAAATGTAGCAACAATGTGATACCACTTCCCTAATTGAAAGACATCGGAATCCACTAACATAAACTCGGAACCACTTTGCCCTTTTTGATAAAATTGAAAGTGTTGGCCATCACCCGAGAATCGTAACGCCACCCCCAAATCATCAGTCGGAATTTTCGAAAAAATTGCCCGATAAGGCCCAAATTCATCTGCTTTTACCCATGCCTCAATTGAGTACTGATCTAATTTATGAGCCAAAGATTGGTTAGGTACCACCACATGCTGGTTGGCAGACTTCTCAAAATTAAGTGCTTTATTTTCAATTCCCATTATTCCTTCAGCTTTCGAAGGAGCGTTGTCAATACTCCCGGAATAGTGCGAAACCAGATCAACGGCAGTGACATTATCATCAAGTGACCAATAGCTGACAGGCCCACCCCTCAGAACTGTTAAATCATAAAGGTCAATATCATTTCTTTGCTTCTCGGTAAAATCGGATCTGTACAGCGTGGCATTGGCAAAATGATCACTAATCTGCTGACTACTGAGGGCGTAGTTGTATATTGCTACTTCATCAATGCTGCCATCAAACCGGCCACCAGACCACTCACCGAGATCAATAGTACCGGCGTTTTGCGAAACAGTACCCGAAATCTGCCTTTCGACAACTTGACGACCGTTCAAATACAGTTTAAGTGTCACGCCGTCATAGGTGCCAACAAGATGATGCCATTGATTAACCGGGGCTAGCTCTCTTTCAAAACCAATCACCTGCACAGTTCCATTGATTCTGACATAAAGACTATACCTACCTGATGTTGATTCGTATAAACCCCAATTATATGGACTCCCGCTGGCGGAATGGGCAATAAGAAATGCTGCGTCCGAATCAGTTTTTTTCGATTTAAACCATGTTTCCAGCGTGAACTGCTGAAGATCCCAGGCACTATCGTCTGCCGCTCTAATTGGATGCGCAGACAGTTTTCGAGACCGACCTTCTATCAAAACCGAAGAATCTGCACTTACCGAAAGAGGGTAACTGAGGTCGTGACCGTTCCCGGTTTCATCTATTCCAACAGATGCCCCCTGGAACTCATCCATTCGCCAGTAGGCTATGGGCGAATCTGCCATTACGGCGTCTCGGTAGCTTTGATCCCCAAATTTGACCAATTCCAGGCTGGCGTATACATTCTCACCAAATAGAGTAAACGAAAAAACCCATACCAACATTACAGCTTTAAGCAGTGCTTTCATCTTTTTCCCTTTTAAACCAAATTATCCAGGTCTATCGCACAACGAAACGTGCCGCCCTTTTATCCAACCCCTTTTGTTGCTCACCGCATAAAGACCAGAACGTCCGGGTGAGAAGTGAAAAATTTCGCTCTCTCATCCTCTGGGTCTCTAATCACCCGAAACACCACATAGTTCTCTGCTGACTGATCAAACACGCCATTCTGCGGATCCGCAAGCTTCCACTCCCCATCTTGGTGGAAGTAAGCCCAATTGTGGTAATCGGCGCCACCCAGCACCGTGCTTGGCTGCCTTGCGATAAACCCACCCACCGGCATTGCCGGTATCCCTAAGTGCCGCAACAATGCAACATACAAATAACTGAATTCAGTACAATCTCCTTTTCGATTCTCCAACACCCATACGGCACCACGGGATTCCCGGATATAATTCAATGACTGAATATTCTCCACAACCCAACTATAGACCGCTTTGGGTTGCAGGTGTTTTGATAGTGAGGAAAACTGTTGAGCGACCCGTCTCACCAATGGGTGGTCGGCTTCAATATAGCGTTGCGCAGCAAGCCATTGACCCGGCTCCACGATATGCATGCCTGAAGTAATTTCTACCTGGGCATCGAGAATAATTGACTTGCGGGCATATGGCGCAATTCGTTTCAGTCGAAGTCGGAATCCATCCTCAGTGTATTCACCTGATGATAATTGAGCCAGATTCCCCGCCTTCGTACCGATACGGCGTTGAAAGGGGAGGCTGTCATCAGGTATGAATAAGGTGATATCTACCTGATCGGCCACTGCTTCTCCCCGATTATGTAACTCAAACTGGTAACGAAGATGTTTTTGGGAAACAGTCGTACTATTTTGCCTGGTCTCTGTTTGATTCAGGTAGATAACTACCCAATAAACCACCCCTACGAGAGCTAACAATAAGACTACAATGGCGATGGGCCTGATTCTCTGGCCAATCAAACATTTCATTTTACTTACGCCCCTTACAACGATACCGATCCGGTACCTGTGTGCGCTTGTATTGAGTCAGTCGCGTTGATCGAAAATCATTCACAATTTCCGAAAATGTGGCCCGATAGGTGAACAGATTCTGATAACCACTTCCGGGAGTTTCCTTTAATGTTGCCTCCAACACGACAACGGAATGCCGCAACGAGGCTTGAATATCAAATGCCTGAGTCAAGCTCTCTGCAAGTGACGAACCATCCATTACACTGATCACCGACACGTAATAAGGAAACAGAGCGCGGACCTGCTCGTAAGCGCTATTACCCACGACAATAATGGATGTACCCGCCAGCACCACCGCCGCAAACTCCCTTTTCGTCATACGAGATAGCGCATGAATGTCATCGGGTAAACCCACTAACGGGCGTCCACTCAAATTCCAGGCGCTCAACCCCCCTTCCAGAATCTTCGCATCCTTAAATCCCTTCTGATGCAGCTGGAAACACAAAGCAGCGTTTTCCTTGATTAACGCTCCTTTATTGACGATCAACACCGGTTGTGACTTCCATTTGCCATCATTGAGGAGAAAGTGCGGCGAAAGATTGATTGAACCAGGAATATAGGCACGCTGGAACTCTTGTGCGATTCGTGTATCCACGATTTTTCGGCCCGATGAATCGACGCTTTCCGGTGATACAAGACACGAATAATCTGTTTCGACGGGTACCTGAGTGACCACTTCTTTTACACTGGCTCTATAGGTTTGTTCCGCCATGCAGCTCGTGGACTCTGCTTCACGCTCAGCATGGCTGGAAAAGGAAACAAGACTGGCCATCAGCATAGGCACTAGCCATAACCCCCCATCCGTTAGACAGCCAAGGTTGAACAGACTCTTGTTTCGTCCCGTCATATCAACCTGCTCTCACGATTCAGTGCGTTTTTTGCGCTGGGTCATAAACGCACACAAAGCGATAGCCAATAATCCAGTCATCGGTGCTTCCGGCACGCTGGCGCTAATCACATTGATGAAACCTGTTTTCACAATATCCAATCCAATAGCAGAACCTAACTCATCAAACAAAATATTCCCACTATTGTAATCCTGTCCGGCGAGGCTCAATGCAGAAATTCCCAGACTCATAGCATCAAAGGTGATAGATGCCAAAAATATATCCAGTGTAGTCTGTACTGATGCCAAATCGGAAAGAAAGGACATTTCGCTAACATTCACAAAATCCGCCCCAAAAGATACATCCCGAAAGACATCCAACGCCCCGCCAAACTGATCCCCGAATGTAACAGAAGCAATTGACAGAATGTCGGAATCAAAACTAACCAGAAAATCGAAACTTCTGACCAAACTACTCGCGTCTGAAAAATAAACATCCACCGTTGCTTGACTCCCCAAGCTTACCGTGTCCTCGTGAGGCCTGGTTTCAATAAACCCTGCCATACTGTTTAATGAGAACAAGGCGACGAGACTGAGTAACCCTATTCTTAAACAGCGATAAAAATTTTTTTTAACCATGCTCAATTTCTCCGTTTTTTACTGCTTCCAATAATAATTACAATCTGGCAGCGAGACTGGTGATGTAGCTATCGCCAGCCCCCCTTAACCTGTTCCATCTGTTACTGAGACGCACAATTCAACAAGGTACATTGATTCACGCACAAACCACCATCGACTACCGTCACCACACCGTCTCCATTGGCATCAGCCGGATCATTTTCTCCGATGGCCAGCGTATTCCTGCGTGACAGGATGGCATTGATGTCCACTCGATCAATCAATCCATCATCATTCAAATCACAGACTTGAGGTGAGTTTTTGGTCAATGTAATTCCCGTCACGGTGATGGTTGACATTTCATCCCGGATAATCGCTTTAATCACATACTCTCCGTCGGGCAACCCATCCAGATCCCATTCGAATTGATCCTGCTCTCCGTCGCCATCTTCAGAGAGTCCCTCGGCAATGAGGGTGGTGTTGGCAATCAACCGAATACTGGCTGAACTGTCGGGATCGCTGTCAGTCCATTTCAGCAGCAAAGGACCACCAAAGCGGGTCATATCTTCAGTTGGCTCAACAAACGTGAATACTGGGGCATCGTTTTCATTGTCCAGTTTGACCGTAAAGGCCTGCAGTGCACTCCAGGCGCTGGCTTGATCATTCACCCCTAACACTTTCACCCGCCACCAGTAGGTTTGGCCCTCGATTAAGTCACGATCCAACGTCCATGAAACCATGTCATCTTTTTCAACTCCAGCACTTTGCACAACAAGTTCAACACCACTTTCATCGGTGTAGACCGCAAACACGTACTGCAAATCGACTTGTCCGGAACTCAATGGATGCGCAGACAAGGTTGGCCTTGTCACTTCCACCCAGGTGTTATGGGCTGGATTATTAAGCGTGGGGACGGGTAAACTGGTATCTAAACTGACCTGGAACTGACTATAAGCCCATGAACTGGTATTCTGACCATCACTCGCCTGAACCCGCCAGAAATACTGAGTACCATCCTGCAACCCGGTCATAGGCCACCGGGTGCGGGAGTCAGATTGTACAATGGCCTCAGATGACATGAGCGAAGGCGAATTGAAAGCATCCGTTTCATCGATTTCAAAGAAATAGCTCAGCATCGCCCCTTCGGGATCGGTCGCATTCTCGATCACCAACTCCACATTCGCACTGTCAACGATGGCACGATTGGCAGGTAAACGCAGAGTCGGCGTCGTTGGCGACTCATTCAGACGAGCCACTTTAAAGCTGGCCGGATCGCTATCGGCCACAGCACCATGCTCATCGGCTACGTGAGCGATCCATAGGTACATCTCCTGGGATACCAGTTCAGCAGGTACCGACCAACTTGTCGTACCATTGCTCCCTTCAGGTAGTCCCATTACTTCAGCCACTGGGTTTTCCAGGTTCGTGTCCGAAGCGAGAAAAACGGTGAATCCATAGGTGAGCGCATCGCCATCGGGGTCAATACTGTTTTTAACCGAGAGTACCGGATGGGGGGACCCAACAAAAGCGCCTTCCACAGGTGATAAAATGAGAGGAGTTTCAGGTGACTGGTTTGCAGTATTGAGACGAAATCGGCTGTTGACCCAATCGCTGGTTGCGTGCTGGCTCAGTGCCTGAGCTCGCCAGTAATAGAGCTGGTTATCAATTAGGGTTCCTCCGCTCACCAGGTGTTCTGGTCTAAGCGGAATCGTTGTCGTTGCCTCTCCCTCTGGGATAGCCTCAACACGACCAACCATAATCGAATAACCCGCATCCTGGAACAGCTCAATCGTATAGGAGACATACATGTCGCCACTGTGTTGGGCGTTTGTCAAAACAAATGTGGGTAACGGTGCTGGCACGTCATCATCATAACCAGGAGAGACTATTTCCGGAGTACCTGGTGCTGCTTCTGCCACAAGCGGATTGCTTCCGTTGAGGTATTCAAGCAAATCAGAGATCCCGTCATTATCAAAATCTCCGGTACCATCGCGGGTCAGATTACCAAAATGTTCTAGCTCCCAGGCGTCTTCCATACCATCGCCGTCACTGTCATTATCTGGATTTACCGTCAGTTTGACATTTCGTGTTGACTTTAACTGACCGTCCGTTGCTTCAAACGAGAGCAAATAATTACCTGCCTGGCCAATCTGCGGGAACCAGTGAAAAGTGGCTGTTCCATCATTAGCTGAAGTAAACGTCGAGCCGGTTGGCGGATTGGTAATGGAAAGCACAGGGATGGTATTATTCGGATCCGATGCCTGCACAAGAAAGCCAACCTGTCCACCTTCTGCCGCTGTTTTATCCTGTATAAATTGAATAACGGGCGCTTGATTCTCAACCGAGTTATCTCCAAATACGAGCGTATAGGAGACCTGAGGATGACTATCAAAGACATTAACAAAGTAATCAAAATGGATCTTGTCATCCTTGATCGATTTGCTTAACCAGAAGTTACTGGCCGGGATCACTTTTCCATCCGCGCGAATCACCTTGGTCAGTGCTTTTTCGCCCACATAGGGATCAGGCACTTGAATATAACTCAAGCCAGAAACCGGTGTGAGCGACAGCATTCGGCGAGCTTCATTGCCTACCCGTGTTTCTGAACCCAGTGCCCCATCCAGTTTGGTCACTGCAGAGCAGTCTTCACAACCAGGGGCGCCAGTCAATAAGTTGTCTGATTCGTAGACTTTATAATTGTTGACCCCGTCATGCGCTAAAAAGTCCAGATTATTGTCACGCCCAGCCAAATCGACTCTCACATCCCTAACCAGGAGATGGGTATTCACTACATCGATTAATGAAGTAAGCGCGCCACCTAATTCATCGGCATGACTGACCCTTGCGTTGATATCTACAAATCTTCCCGTTAATGAGGTTTCCATGATCCAGCGCCCAGTTCGATTTCGGTTGCCTTCAATATCGCCAAAATCAAGCAATAGGGTTTTGGTTGCTGGCTGATCATCAACGAAACTACCCACAATACTAAAATCGACCAGAAGATTTTTTTCGTTTTCAACAATTTCAGGCTGTGCGGAATCGATTTTCACTTTGTGTGCCGTACCACTGCCGTGGTTGGCGACACGCACGCCTAACGAATATGGTTCGACCTGTTCAATTACTGAAGTAAACGGGTTATCACCATTCACCTCATGGGTTAAGAAATAATCCAGAATAAGTTTGGGTTGAGGTTTAACAACGATAGTGTCATTAGCAACCTGGAAGGTTCTTGGCTGACCGCCATACGTTAGATCGAGTTCAGCGCCCACAAAATAAAGCTGCCCGCTTAAATCAGATCCTCCTGCCCCTTGCGCCGGGATAATTAACCAACGGATTTCCCCTACTTCAGCGGGTGCAATACTGCCATCGGTTATTTCGCCATTTTCGCCTTCCGATAATGTACTAACTCCGGCGGAGCCATCTAATCGGATAAAAAACAACGCACTTGAATGATTCGGATCTGAACTGGCCACAACCGGTAACCCATTGGCATCCTTGAAGTGGATAGTGATCTGGAGATTATTGAGGGAAAAGGTATCAAGCGTATTGGTAATTCGCATGATTGCTTCAAACGCCTGACGCTCCAAAGTTAACTCCTGGGAAATTTCGATTTTCACTTCCGCACACAACGACTCGGTTGCGGATGTGCCAAAAGACAACAACCAAAAGGCAACGAAGGCAATAAAACTATAACTTAATCGAATCACAACTACTCCCTTTTGCAATTAAGGCCAGCAGTAGCAATCCCAATACTGGCAACACACTAATTCACTTTCCGTTCCTTGAATCACCCCAATGCCCTGCCCCGGATAACCATTTATTAGGTACTTGTTACACCCCGTTATTGGTGACCGAAGCACTGGGTTCAGACTCTATCTCATAAAATTTCAATGTAACCGTTCAAACCAGGACATAATTTAACCCCCGCTTCCACAAGAGTAAAGCTCCCCTGACTTAAACAAACCTCAGGAGAACCCATGAAAAAAACGCAATATCCACCGCAGCGAACAGGACTGGCAGGCCATCTTTGATCACTTCAATAAAAGCGGTCTTACCCAAGACGTGTTTTGCCAGCAAAACCAACCGGCGCCGAGCACGTTTTCCAAATGGAAAAGACAATTCGGGTAAACCTGTCTTGATTAACGAAATTTTATCCCGGTCTGATTTCCGTAAGGGGTCGATTTCGGTGTAGGCAACGGTTGGCGTGATCAAGTAAAGCCAGCCGGCTTGCGGATTATTATTCCTGCCGGATGGTTTTTCTGTTGTTAGCGAGCAAGTTCGTTGAGCGCTTCAATGGCGTGCTCTGCAAGTTCACCTTGAACAAAGATATGATCATGGTAATAACCTGCAACAACATTTGCACTTATTCCCTTTTCCGCAAGTTTATCTGAAAATGCAGCCGTCAGCCCGACGGCATCAAGACTTGAGTGAACATTTAAAGTGATGCCTTTGAACACTGTTTCATAACCAATGCCTCTTTCATCTGCTTCAGACCTGGGGATAATCAATGTAAGCCCCTCTGATTCAGCGATTGCAACTATCGGGTTGAGTTCAGAGTAATCCCCGTATCGAGCACCCGGGAGAGTGCAAAACACATATTCTCCATTTATCAGACAAGGGGATATAAATCTGAGTATCGTCTGTAAATCTTTTTCGCCAGTCATGGAACAGTCTGTTCGCCAACTCCCAGAATAGTATGAAAAAACTCATTTAGCCGAGACATTTGAAAGTTTCTGTCAGTTTCAGGAAATTATTTAATCTACTCGACAAATGCCGGATTTGATTTCCAGAATAGTTTCAGAGCTTTCCTTGCATAGTGATGACTCTTCATCACAAATACCTTTTGGATAAGTAACCAGAGCAATTTTTGGCATTTCTGCTATACCTTATTTAGATATAGATTTTTCTGTTTTTCGGGCAGGTCATTCATTCAACACCACCGAAAAACCGGTCGTTCCATTTATCCAGAGTGCCCATTTTATGTCAGATATTGCAGACAAAATCAAAGCCGCAATCCTGAAAGCGATCGAGAATGACTCTCTCGTACTGCCCACGTTGCCCGAGGTCGCATTGCAAGTGAGAGAAATTGCAGAAGACCCCGACTCCTCTATCGGGCAGATTGTTGATGTCATCAGCAATGATGCCGCGCTCACAGCACGTATCATCCGAGTTTGCAACAGCCCTCTGCTTCGGGGAAACAGGGAAATAACCGCACTTAACATGGCAGTGAATCGGCTTGGCATGTCATACACGAGTAATCTGGCTACCGGTCTTGCGATGGAGCAAATGTTTCAGGCAACGACAGAAATGATCGACAGAAAAATGCGGGAAGTCTGGCAGCAAAGTACCGAAATAGCGGGGATATGCCATGTGCTTTGTGCAAACTATACCAATCTGAAACCGGATCAGGCAACGCTGGCGGGGCTCGTTCACCAGATCGGAGTTCTCCCCATCCTCAGGTTTGTAGAGGATAAAGGGATTCGTATCAATAGCGTCATTCTGGACAATATTATTGATGCCATTCACCCCCAGATAGGAGCCAGAATTTTACAAAAATGGGATTTTCCTGCGGAGTTACGAAGTATTCCGGTTGATTATCTGGATTTTGAAAGAAAAGTGGCCACAGCCGATTATGCCGATATCGTTATGGTGGCCAATTTACAGAGCAATGCCGGAACCAATCACCCGACCGCACAACTGGACTGGAGCCGGTTTTCCGCATTTTCAAGACTGGGGCTCGACCCTGAAATTGATATGAGTGAAGCGGAAGACCTGTCTGAACAAATGGAGGCGGCCACCGCTTTGCTGAACAGCTAGCCAGTCCGGGCCGTTCTGCGTAACCACCCGTCTTCGGGGGCGCAGTTTTCGTCACTTGTGATCACCTCTTATCACCTGGTAGAGCCCAGTTTACAGGCTCTACGTTCCTTGACTGAAGATAGTGGTTCGCCTTTGAAAAATGGCGACAACCGAAAAAGCCCCGATGAGCCGATAAGGGCGAAGGATGTGGTGCAGTCAGAACCAGGTGGCGGTTACGATCAATCAATTGCCCCTTTTTCTGGGCGTAACTTCCCCAGAGCAAGAAAACCAGGCCATCCCGACGCTCATTCAACCGGGCAATTGCCTGATCGGTAAACCTTTCCCAGCCTTTTCCCGAATGGGAATTGGCTTTCCCGTGCTCAACAGTCAGCACGGCATTCAGTAACAGAACGCCCTGCTCACTCCATGATGTCAGACAGCCACTCGACGGAACCGGAATGCCCAGATCGGACTGAAGCTCTTTAAATATATTGACCAGGGATGGCGGCACCCTGACCCCGGGCATTACCGAGAAGCAGAGTCCGTGCGCCTGGTTCGGTCCGTGGTAAGGATCCTGGCCGAGTATGACCACTTTCACCATGTCAAAGGGCGTGTGATTAAATGCACTGAAAATACAGGGGCCTGGCGGGTAGATTGCCTTGCCCCGCTTTTTCTCGGCGGCCAGAAAACTGCGCAGGGTTTTCATATAGTCCTTGTCAAACTCTCCGCCGATCACTTCCATCCAGGAGTCATGCAACCGTCCCTTTTTATCGGTACTCACCGGTTCAGTCTCGCGGCTTCATATGCGGAAACAGTATCACATCCTTAATCGTCGGGGAGTCAGTGAACAGCATCACAAGACGATCAATACCAATACCCTCACCCGCTGTTGGCGGCAAACCATATTCCAGGGCGACAATATAGTCTTCATCATAGTGCATCGCTTCATCATCACCTGCATCTTTTTCGGCAACCTGCTTGCGGAATCGTTCCGCCTGGTCTTCGGCATCATTCAGCTCGGAAAAGCCATTGGCCAATTCCCGACCACCGACAAAAAACTCAAACCGGTCAGTGACGAACGGATTCTCGTCATTCCGGCGGGCCAGTGGCGACACCTCCCAGGGGTAGGCAGTAATAAAGGTCGGCTGTTGCAGCTCATGCTCCGCAGTCTGTTCGAATATCTCGCACAGGTATTTACCCGCTCCCCATACATTGGGGTTCTCCGGCTCTTTTACACCAACCGCTTTTGCATAACTGCGCAATTGTTCAAGATGATTTTGCGGGTTATTGATCACATCTGCATCAAACTGTGGATTGTATTTCAATACGGCTTCCGCCATGGTGAGACGCTGGAAAGGCTGACTGAAATCATAGATCCCCTGTTCAAGAATATTGCCCTCTGCATCCCGACTGGTATACGCAATAGCGGTCGTACCCAGTACATCCAGTGCCACGCTGCGCAGCATGTCTTCAGTTGTATCCATCAAATCATGGTAGTCGGCATAGGCCTGATAAAACTCGATCATGGTAAATTCCGGATTATGCCGGGTAGATAACCCCTCATTACGGAAGTTCCGGTTGATTTCAAATACCCGCTCAAAGCCGCCAACCACCAGTCGCTTGAGATACAGCTCGGGCGCGATACGCAAAAACATTTCCATATCCATGGCGTTGTGCCGGGTAATAAAGGGTTTGGCCGTTGCACCGCCGGGAATCACCTGAAGCATCGGAGTTTCCACTTCAATAAAGCCCCGGTCACTCAGGTACTTTCTGATACCTTCAATAATTTTGGAACGAACCAGAAAAAGGTCTCGGGTGCTTTTATTGATGATCAGATCAATATAGCGTTGTCGATATCGGGTTTCCTGGTCAGCCAGACCATGAAATTTTTCTGGCAACGGGCGCAATGACTTGGTCAGGATAATCAGATCATCAGCACTTTCCACATTGACATACAGATCACCCTTGCCCGATTTGTGAATACAACCTTTCACCCCGACGATGTCGCCCAGATCAAGTAAATTCCATGCAGGAATTTCCTTTTGCAATTTCTTCCCCACGTAAAACTGAATCGAGCCGGACACATCCTGAATACCGACAAAGGGCCCCCCACGACGCATGACCCGCCCGGCAACAGAGACGACTTCATGCAATTCGGCCAGTTCTTCCTTTTCCCTGTCACCCAGCCTGGATTGCAGCTCGCCAGACAAGTGCTGCCGCTGAAACCGGTTGGGGTAACCATTGGCCTTGCACCCTTCACGTAATTCATTCAACTTTGCGCGGCGCTCCGCAACCAACTTGTTTTCGTCTTGCTGAACCTGGTTTTGATCACTCATTCGGTCTATAGCCCTTGCTTCAAACTTGCTTCAATAAATTTGTCCAAATCACCGTCCAGTACGGCGGTGGTATTGCGTGTTTCAATATTGGTACGCAGATCCTTGATTCGAGAGTCATCCAGTACATAAGACCGTATCTGGCTACCCCAGCCAATATCAGACTTGGTATCTTCCATAGCCTGGGCGGCAGCCGAGCGTTTCAGCATTTCCTGCTCGTACAGTCTGGCTCTCAACTGCTGCATCGCCTTGTCCTTGTTCTGGTGCTGAGACCGCTGATTCTGACAGGACACCACAATGCCACTCGGTTCATGGGTAATGCGCACCGCTGAATCTGTGGTATTTACATGCTGCCCCCCTGCACCACTGGATCGGTAGGTGTCGATACGCAAATCGGCGGGGTTGATGTGTATTTCAACACTGTCATCAATTTCAGGAGAAACAAACACGGAGGCAAAGGAGGTGTGACGACGATTACCGGAATCAAAGGGAGACTTTCTCACCAGTCGATGAACACCCGTCTCGGTTCTCAGCCAGCCAAAGGCGTAATCACCGGTAAATTGAACCGTTGCGCTTTTTATCCCGGCAACATCACCCGCTGACACTTCAACCAACTCTGTCTTGAAACCTTTGTGTTCACCCCAGCGCAGGTACATTCTGAGCATCATGTTTGCCCAGTCCTGGGCTTCCGTGCCGCCGGACCCGGACTGAATATCCAGATAGGCATTGTTGGCATCCATTTCGCCCGAGAACATACGTTTGAATTCAAGATCAGCCAGTTGTTTTGACATGGTTTGCAGTTCAGATTCCACTTCACTGACCAGGTCTGCATCCTGCTCTTCCACCGCCATGTCGAGTAACTCTTCGGCATCACCCAGGCCTGTCAGCAGGGTTTCAATGGTGGATACCACGGATTCAAGCAAAACACGCTCTTTGCCCAGCGCCTGGGCTCTTTCAGGTGAATCCCATATTTTCGGGTCTTCCAGTTCACGTTCGACTTCTACCAGGCGCTCTTTTCTGGTATCAAAGTCAAAGATACCCCCGGAGGGTTTCGGTACGAAGACGAAAGTCCTTGATGGTTTGTACAATCGGGTTGACTTCAAGCATAGTGGTGTCTCGCATTATTTGGAAAAAACAGATTAGAAATAGAATAAATCAGAAATAGAATAAGGGGGAGGTATTCTATCGGATATTTCAGCAAGGCTCCAGATAGTCTACAAGCAACTGTAGTGAAGATTTGCCGCGAAAATGGTTCACATCCAGTTTGAATGCAGCCCGTATTTTCTTTGGCATATCCTGCCCGACCCAGGGACTGCCAAACTGAATGGCATCCACCACCGGCAAATCGGACATTCCCCGGTCAGGCAAGTCAGAGTCAATCACCGGCCGCAAGGTCAGCTTGAGGTGGCGCACTCCAACTACCCGGGAACTATCCACGCAAAACAGGCCATCAAAAACCGGCTCGGGAAACCCCTGCCCCCAGGGAGCCACCTGCCTGATCTGCTCGGCAAGTTCCAGTGAGAATTGATCTGCACTCAAACTTCCATCGGTCAGAATGACCGGCTGCAAATCCACCTCCTGAATCATCGTTCTCACCACCTGATCAAAACAGCGGGAAAACTCGGATAAATATGGCTGATCTATGGTTAGGCCGGCGGCCATGGCATGACCGCCAAACTTCAGTATCACCCCCGGTTTCAATGTGGCCACCCTTTCCAGCGCATCACGAATATGCAGGCCGGAAATTGACCGGCATGACCCTTTCAGTTGCCCCTGCTCTTCCGCCTCTGCAAAGACAACCACCGGATGATTCATTCTTTCCTTTACCCTGGAGGCGACCAGCCCGGTTACCCCCTGGTGGAACCCGGTGTTGAACAAGGTAACGCCCCAGGGCACCGAATGTGATGCCTCCAGTTCTTCTATGGCCGAATTGGCCAGCATTAACATATCCTGCTCAATCTGCTTTCGGTCATCATTAAAGCTGTTCAGCACATTGGCCAGGGTTTCTGCCTGCCCCCAGTCATCAGTGAGCAGACACTCGACACCCACGGTAATATCGTCGAGCCGCCCCGCGGCATTCAGTCTCGGGCCGACAGAAAACCCCAGATCGCTGGCAACCACTCTCCGATAATCCTTTCCCGCCAGTTTCAATAACATCAAAATACCGGGCCTGGCCTTACCTGCTCGTATGCGTTCGAGTCCGCGATTGACCAGAATGCGATTATTGTAATCGAGCCTGACAACATCGGAGACCGTGCCGAGGGCCACCAGATCAAGAAGTTCAGCCATATTGGGAGCGGAAATGCCTCTGGATGCAAACCAGCCTTTTTCCCTGAGCGCACTTCTCAGCGCACACATTACATAGAATATGACACCCACACCCGCAGCATTTTTGCTGATAAAGCGGCAGCCGTGCTGATTCGGGTTGACGATAGCGTCCGCCTCTGGCAAAACAGCACCGGGCAGGTGGTGATCCGTCACCAAAACCCGGATACCTGATTGCTTTGCCTTGCTCACCCCCTGCACGCAGGAAATACCGCTATCCACGGTGAGGATTAAATCGGGATTACTGCGCGCCGCCAACTCGACCAGTTTGGGGGATAATCCGTAACCAAAGTCAAAGCGATCAGGCACCAGGTATTCCACATGACGCAACCCCATCGAACGCAGTGCCGACACTGCCAGTGCCGTACTGGTTGCGCCATCGGCATCGTAGTCACCAGCTACAACGACTCTGCCATCATTTTCAATCATTTCAACCAGAAGGGCCGTCGCTTTTTCCATTCCCATAAAGTCATCAGGCGTTGCCAATCCGGACAGGGAAAGATCAAGCGCCCGGGCATCATAAACACCTCTTTTGATAAATAGCTGTCGAATAAGCAGGGGAATATGATCCGGAAGGCCGTCGGCAATCCTGTCTGCATCATCAGGAAGTTCTCTTCGAATAATTTTTTTTGTTCGGTAATTCATAGGGGCAGGAAACCGGCTGATTGCATGTTGTCGATAACAACAAAGGGAAGAATAAAAGAATAAACACTCTGAAAAAAACACTCTGAAAAAAAAAGGGTTGTAACACCCTTTTTAAAAAGACATCGGAAGAGAAAACGGAAGTCAGGGTCTGATGTTGTCCTTGATGTATTGGTGGACTTCCGAAATATCGTTGGCAACAACACTGAAACGCTCTTCCCTGTCAAACAGGCCTGCCAGGTGGTGCGGCAGATCCGGTTTCACTCCGACCCCTGCTTTCTGAATTGCCTCCGGGAATTTGGCGGGGTGAGCGGTACCCAAAGTTATCATGGGCACCCTGCTATCCCTGCGGCACACCCTGGCCGCTTTCACACCGATAGCAGTGTGAGGATCGAGCAGTTCTTCGGTTTCATCAAAAATCTCCCTAATGGTGTTACAGGTCATTTCATCATCGACCGAATAGCTGTCAAAAAGCGTTTTTGCAAGATTCCAGCGATGCTCTTCTATCGAGTCTCCCCCTTCGCTATGCAGGCGCTCCATTCGCTCACTGAGCAATTGACCATCTCTGCCAAACAGATCAAACAGGAGTCTTTCAAAATTACTGGACACCGCAATATCCATACTGGGTGACAACGTATGGAAAATACCTTCCACACTATACTGGTTCTTGCTGATAAACCGATGCAGTATGTCGTTTCGATTGGTCGCAATAACCAGTTGATTAATCGGCAAACCCATATTTCGGGCCAGATAACCCGCGAAAATATCACCAAAGTTTCCTGTCGGCACAGAAAAGGACACACTGCGAGACGGCCCACCCAGCGCCAGTGAAGCATGGAAGTAGTAAACGATCTGAGCCATGATTCTTGCCCAGTTAATGGAATTGACAGCAACCAGTGAACGCTTTCCTTCAAGGAAGGACTGGTCATTGAAACTGGCTTTCACCATGCGCTGACAGTCGTCGAAGTTGCCTTCTACAGCAAGGTTGTGAATATTGTCTCCAATAACCGTTGTCATCTGTTTACGCTGCACATCAGACACCCGATTGTGAGGATGAAGAATAAAAATATCTACATTCTTGCAGCGCTTGCAGCCTTCTATCGCCGCTGACCCGGTATCACCCGAGGTGGCACCAAGAATCACCACATGCTGCTTTCGCTTTTCCAATACATAATCGAGCAATCGACCCAGTAATTGCAATGCAAAATCCTTGAACGCCAGGGTGGGGCCACGGAACAGTTCCATCACCCACTCATTGGTGTCTAACTGGGTCAGAGGCGCGACCGCGGTATGAGAAAACTCACCGGAATAGGTTTCTTCCAGCATGGTTTTGAACAGATCCCGGGGAATCGATTCTTCCACAAAGGGGTACATGACCTCAAGGGCAAGTTCGGCATAGGAAAGGCCCCGAAAGGATTCGATTTGCTCCAGGGTAAACCGGGGCAGGGACTCTGGCACGTAGAGCCCGCCATCGGAGGCAAGGCCGGTCAAAAGGACATCTTCAAACTTCAATGCTTCCGCTTTGCCACGGGTGCTTATATATTTCACTGTTTTTACCTGAGTATCATTAACTGTTAATTAGAAGTGTCTGCCCACACCTGCATGAGCCGTTTAGACGCGGCAACCTGTACCATGCGGGCAAGCAATTACAATCGGAATGAAAGCACTGTTACGCATAATTCAAACAGTCTTAAAAATGCTCAACCCTGAGCATCACGACCTTGCCATCAACATCATCCAGTGCCTCAATCGCGGTTATCGCTTCTTTCAGGTTCTTTTCTTTCACCTGGTGAGTCAGCATCATCATGGGAATCATTCCATCGTCAAGCTCCGATTCTCTTTGCATCACCGACTCGATATTGATACCTCTTTCACTTAGCAGAGAAGCCACCCTGGCCAGGACTCCCGGGTTGTCTTTTGCGCGAATACGCAGGTAATAGGCTGAAACCAGCTCGTCCATCGACAGTACGCGACAGGGTTCAATATCTTCCGAACGAAAACCCAGGGGGGAGACAGTATTGCCGCTTTCATCGTCGAAACTTCTGGCAATGTCGACAATATCGGCGATCACCGCCGACGCAGTTGCCTCCGAGCCGGCCCCCGCACCGTAGTACAACGTCTGCCCGACAGCATCTCCATCAATCACAACCGCATTCATCACGCCATCTACCTTGGCGATCATGGTTTGCTCCGGTACCAGCGTAGGGTGTACACGCAACTCAATACCATTCGTATGTTTTCGGGCGATACCCAGGTGTTTGATCCGATAACCGAATTCTTCGGCATGCTCAACATCTATGGTGGAAACTTCACTGATTCCCTGGGTAAAGGCAGAGTCGAATTGCAGCGGAACACCAAATGCGACAGAGGCAAGGATCGTGAGCTTGTGGGCGGCGTCAATTCCCTCGACATCGAAGGTGGGGTCGGCCTCGGCGTAACCCAGCTCTTGCGCCTCCTTCAATACGTCTTCAAAATCACGGCTCTTTTCTCTCATTTCGGTCAGGATAAAGTTACCTGTACCGTTAATAATACCTGCAAGCCAGTTAATCCGGTTTGCAGCCAAACCTTCTTTCAGGGCTTTCAACACAGGTATTCCACCTGCCACGCCCGCTTCAAATGCTATCTTTACATTATTGTTCCGGGCGACTTCGAATAACTCGTTGCCATGCACGGCGATCAGAGCCTTATTCGCAGTAACAACATGCTTGCCGCTTTCCAATGCCTTGAGCACAACCTCTCTGGCCACATCATAGCCACCCATCAACTCGACGAGCACATCCACCTCAGGGTTTGTCGCCACTTCAAAAACATCGGTGGTGAAATTGATACCTGTCAAATCACAGTTGTCACGCTTGCGACGAGAGCCGACCTGTACGATTTTGACCTCTCTGCCTGCCCTGCTGTTAATACGGGCTGAATTTCCTTTCAACACATTGACAGTGCCGCTTGCAACTGTTCCCAATCCACAAATTCCAACTCTTACAGGTTTCAACTTTTACCTCTCTCTGACTTGTCGTTGATCTCGGATAACCATAAACCAGATAGACTATCTGCTTATAATGCTTGCTGTCTGGAGTACCTGAAGCTGTATGCTCATTCCAATATTCTCTGCCAACCGGCATATTATAACTATTTGGCCAGGAAAAACACTCAGGCTCGACACATTGGACAACAGATTCCAATCATTCAGCTTTTAATTTCTCTTGTTGCCTGACATTCTGCTTCACCTGTTCAACCGCAGGAGAAACAAATTTTTCAGGTAATTGATAAAAGTTTTCGGGCAAGCTGGTGAGATGACTGCGGTATAGGTAAAGCTCTTTTAATTGAGTGAGTTGGCAGATGCTTTCGGGCAGGCGGATGGTATGGTTGTCCCCAAGGTTTCGAGGTAATGGCGGTTTTTGCAGAAAACCCGCTTCAAGCTGGAGTAAACGAAATTGGAGTGAACGAAATGATGTGCAATACCACGATGTACAATACATTAATGTGCAATACATTGTGACATTGCGGAACCGGGCAAAAGCGCCATTCTAACGGGTAAAATGACGCCTGATCGAATTTGCTGAAATCAGAATTAAAAAAATATCAGAGCAGACCCAGGCTCCTGGCCATTTTATCAGCAGGCATGTAACCCCTTATCACCTGGCCGGATTCCAGGAAAATGGCCGGGGTTCCCGTTACGCCCATTCGATGCCCGAGTTCAAACTGGGCATCAACCGGGTTGTCACATTTCAAATCAGGCACTTCCTTGCCCTGTTTAGCCAGCGTCATGGTCGTATTCCTGTCTTTCGCACACCAGGTAGAAACGACCTTGTCGTAAGACTTGCTTCCAATACCTGCACGAGGATAGGCCAGATAATCAACCTGGATTCCATACTCGTTTAAAAGAGGGACTTCATTGTGCAGTTTTCGGCAATAGAAGCAGTCGATATCCGTAAACACAGTGATCTTTGCTTTCACGTCTTTCGCATTTTTGGGGGCAAAAATTACCTTTTCAGAATCGGGAACTGTTTTTAGCAGCTCTGCCCTTGCCTTTTCCCGACGCTTTTCTGTCAGGTTCTCCAGCCCGTCGGCAGATAGTCGATACAGATCGCCCGCAAAAAAATGACGAGCATCTTCTGTAATGTAAAGCACCTGATCACTATCAGACGCAACCTCGAAAATACCGGGCAATGCTGAATCTGCAACAGACTTTATCTGCAACCCGCGAACGACGGAAGAGAGTTTTTGTTTTATCAGCGTGGTTTTATCCACAGGCACTTCAGACTGAGCGAGCCCGGACATGCCGAGAAACAGGACAGATAGGAATAATCTAAGCACAACACTACCTCAACATTTAAATAAACTTTGCGCCACACCAGGCTACACGAAAGCGACAATCTTCCACAATAGCCGGTTCAAATGCAAGCTGAAAACGAGCCACACCTCGTTTTCTCTCACAAATTTAATCCAAAAAACAAAGCAAATGCTCTTTTCAAAGCGCAGGAGATTACAATAGTAAAAAGCAAAAAAGGCAGCCAAATGCTGCCTTTTTTGCTTGCCGGCGTTTCATGGAAGACCGCCGGATAAAATATGACGTTACTTACTTCAGCTTCTCTTTAATACGAGCTGCCTTACCGCTCAACTCACGCAAGTAATATAACTTGGCCTGACGCACATCACCTCTGCGCTTGACCTTTACGTTGTCAACAATAGGACTATAAGTCTGAAATGTACGCTCTACTCCTACGCCGTAGGAAATTTTACGCACGGTAAATGAAGAGTTCAAACCACGATTTCTCTTGGCTATCACAACGCCTTCGAAAGCCTGCAAACGCTCCCGATCGCCTTCCCTCACCTTTACCTGTACAACAACGGTATCACCGGGTGCAAACTCGGCGATGTCTTTGTTCATTTGCTCAGCTTCCAATGTGCTGATAATTGTGTTCTTGTTACTCATCGATTGCTCCTAAACACCGAAATCGGTCACCCGACCTGCCTAATTAAAACCCTATACCAATCATTACCAGGCACGCGGCCTGACCAACAAATAAAGAAAGCGGACGGCTGGCTCGAAGCTCTATACTTCACTCCTTGCTCCATACCTCACCGCTTGCTCCATACATCACTTCTTGTTTGCATCAACCGCAGACTCGTTCAAATCGAGGCTGAATGGAGAACATTCACGCTGAACTCTCTCCAGCAACCTCTTCTGCTCCTTTGTGAGACTGATTTCGTCCAGCAAATCCGGCCTTCTCAGCCAAGTTCGACCCAGCGACTGCTCCAACCTCCAAAGCCTGATTTCCTCACGGTTACCGCCAAGCAGCACCTCCGGTACTTTCAGGCCCTCATAATTCTCTGGTCTCGTGTAGTGAGGGCAGTCCAGCAGCCCATTAAAAAAAGAGTCTTCAGCGGCAGACTCCCTGTGCCCGAGCACGCCGGGTATAAATCGTGAAACAGCATCTATCACGACCATTGCCGCCAGCTCTCCACCCGTAAGCACGAAATCTCCGAGTGAAATTTCCTCATCGACTTCCAGCTCAATCAGGCGTTCATCAACCCCTTCATACCTTCCCGCAACCAGAATCATGGAATCGCGGGCTGCAAGGTTATCTATTTTCGGTTGATTCAATTTGTCGCCCTGGGGAGACAAATAAATAACCTTTGGATCAAAACCGCTTTCTCCGGCCTTCAATCGGGCCGCAGCAATGGCTCTTCGCAGCGGCTCAACCTTCATAATCATTCCCGGGCCACCGCCGTAACAGCGATCATCAACCGTTCGGTGCCTGTCTTCAGTGAAATCCCTGGGATTCCAAAATCCAACTTCCAGTTTTTTTTCACGAACAGCTCTGCCGGTTACGCCATACTCGGAAATTGCCTGAAACATTTCCGGGAAAAGAGTAACAACACCAACCCACACTGAAGACACCTCTTCCGAACGATGCCGCACCGGACATTGCGACTCGCCGGGGCCAACCTAAAAATCCAGATCCCAATCAACGACCATTCGCTGTTTGCCAAGATCGACTGTTTTAATCACCTGATCAGGCAGATAAGGGATCAATCGTTCCCTGCTGTCAATACTGCCGGCCGTTGACCTCACCACAACCACATCATTGGCGCCGGTTTCTATCATATAGGATACCTTCCCGACCAACGCACCGGTCTCCGAATGATAAACATTCAAGCCTTCCAACTGATGCCAGTAATAATCATTTTCTGATAATGCAGGGAGAGAGCTTGCCGAGACACAGACCTTGCTTCCGCACAGTTTTTCAGCTTCGGTTCTGTCAGAACATCCGGAGAATTTGACAACAATACCCTTGCCGTGAACCTTACCCTGCTCCAGGTCGAAAACTGCCGACTTTCCATCTTGAACCAAAACCCATTTCGGGTAGTTCAAAATATTATCTATCGGATCAGTATAGGAATATATCCTGAGCCAACCTTTAATACCGTAAGGGGAGGTCACTTTACCCAAAGTTGTCAGGGAGTCGGTGTTTTTTTTTCGCTCCGTCTCTTCAGGTATTTGATCAGGCTTCAAGCTTGTTTACTCCAAACCGGTAACGATAGAAACACCTTGATACCAAATGCTCCCTGATACTACCAGCCAACGGCCAACAAATCACCAACAATCAACAGACTGGCAGAGGCCTTGTCAGGCGCTCTTCAGCAAACTCTTTACACGATCACTTGGCTGGGCACCACGACCTATCCAGAAATCGACGCGATCACGATCAATACGCAAACGCTCTTCTCCACCTCGTGCTATCGGGTTAAAAAAGCCTACACGCTCGATAAAGCGACCATCGCGTGAGCATCGGCTGTCAGCAACTGTCAAGTGATAAAAAGGACGTTTCTTGGAACCGCCTCGTGCCAAACGAATTGTTACCATTTCGCTTACTTCCTGTTTTTTAAAATGTTAGAAAAATGTCGGTGCTCGAAAGGGCGCACATTGTAGGGGAAAACAACCATATTGAAAACCTCTTTCTGCAAATTATTATGAATTTAATGCTCTGCACGGCACCCTGAAACCCAAACCGACATCTTTGAGCCTACATCCGCCCCATTGGAGGAAACCCGCCGCCAGGTGGCATCATACCCTTCATACCTCGCATCATATTGGCCATACCGCCCTTTTTGGTGAATTTCTTCATCATTTTCTGCATTTGTCTGTGCTGCTTCAACAATCGGTTTACATCCTGAATCCGGGTACCTGAACCGGCAGCAATGCGACGCTTGCGGGAGTTATTGATCACATCGGGATAGCAACGCTCCTGAACAGTCATCGAACAGATAATAGCCTCCATCTGACTCAGCATAGTATCATTCACCTGCTGCTGCGCCATCTGAGACATTTGTCCCATGCCCGGCAACTTGTCCAGCAGACCGGCCATACCACCCATCTTTTTCATTTGCAGCAACTGATCTCTGAAGTCATCCAGATCAAAGCTCTTGCCTTTCTTTATTTTCCGGGTCAGTTTCTCTGCTTTCTGTTTATCGAGCTTCCTTTCGGCTTCCTCTATCAGAGAAAGTACATCACCCATACCCAGAATCCGGGAGGCGAGCCGGTCAGGATAAAAGGGTTCCAACGCTTCTGTCTTTTCCCCCACTCCAAGGAACTTGACAGGCTTACCCGTAATTGCCCTGACAGACAGCGCCGCACCACCTCGCGCGTCACCATCTGTTTTGGTCAAAACAACACCGGTCAGTGGCAGGGCATCATTAAATGCCCTGGCTGTATTGGCCGCATCCTGACCGGTCATTGCATCCACCACAAAGAGCGTTTCAACCGGCTCGACAGAACGATGGAGCTCCTTGATCTCGGACATCATCTGGTCATCAATATGCAGGCGCCCGGCCGTATCGACGATCAGAACATCAAAAAAAGCTTTTTTGGCTGCCGTCCTGGCATGTTCCACGATGGTAACAGGCGCCTGCCCGGCCGAACTGTCGAAAAACTCGACACCGACACTGTCAGCCAGTGTTTTCAACTGCTGAATGGCCGCAGGACGGTAGACGTCGGCACTCACCACCATGACTTTTTTCTTTTTTCGTTCTTTGAGAAATCGGGCCAACTTTGCCACAGTCGTAGTTTTACCTGCACCCTGCAATCCGGCCATCAAAATGACAGCAGGCGGCTGAGCATTCAGCGACAAATCTTCACAGGCGCTCCCCATTACCGCTGTCAGCTCGGCGTTAACGACCTTGACAAACTCCTGACCCGGGGTAAGGCTTCTCTGTACATCTTGCCCTACCGCCTTTTGCTTGACCTGTTCAATAAAGTCCTTTACAACCGGCAGAGCGACATCCGCTTCCAGAAGCGCCATGCGAACTTCGCGCAGGGTTTCCCTGATATTATCTTCAGTCAGCCTTGCCTGGCCTGTTATCTTGTTAAGGCTCTCTGACAATCTGTCGGTCAAATTTTCAAACATATCTCTTTATCTCATCCCACACTTTAACAATCACTGTTGACAACGCGCCTGTTGCACCGGATAACAACGTTTCGGCACCGTTAACAACCACCTGGCAGCCCGACACGCCTGCCCATTCTTTTCTGACACGCGAAGGTATCGCAGCATTATAAACCAATACCCGGATAAACCAATACCTGCAGAATTTGACCCTCGATGACAATCACCGGCTTTCGTCTGACCATTTGCCCACAAACCTGTATTAAATCATGCCGCAACCATGCTACCCTATGGCAGAGTCATTCAACACACCATACAGAGTCAACCCGTACGCCACACTATGACAATCACACTCGCCCTGTCAGCTGTTTTTTTCTACCTGTCAGGTACCACCTACCATTATCTGCTGTTTCAAAATCGAATTACGCCACGACCTTTTCTCGTATTTCTGCTCGGTATTCTGGCAATCCTCTGCCATGGAGCATTGAACTTTCATCTGGTTGTTCGGGCAGAAGGCATCGATTTCAATTTTTTCAAATCATTGTCGACAATATCCTGGCTCATGGTAGTTATCTCAACCATCGCAAACATCAAAAAGCCCCTATCCAGCTGGTTACTGGTGACCTGCCCCATTGCGGTTTTATCACTCATTGCCCTGCTCGTTTTCAATACCGGCGACTGGCATGCAACAACCAGCCAGGGCGGACTCATCGTACACATTCTGTTTTCGATAACAGCCTACAGCATATTCACCCTTGCAGCCGTCCAGGCCTGCCTGCTCTACTTACAAAACAAATCGCTGCGAACCAATTACAACAGCTTGCTGGTCAAAAATCTCCCGCCATTACAAACGATGGAATCGATCCTTTTTGAAATGCTTTACTCCGGCGCTGCCTTGTTAACTATCGCAATCATTATCGGATTTGTCTTTGTCGAAGACCTTTTTGCTCAAAAACTGGTGCACAAAACCGTTTTTTCACTCATATCCCTCGTCGTGTTTACGACATTGATCATAGGGCACAAAATCTCGGGCTGGCGCGGCGCAACAGCCAGCAGATGGACACTTACCGGTAGCGTTTTACTAATGATCGGCTACTTCGGCAGCAAGGCTGTGATCGAACTGATACTTCAACCCGGTTGACCCCCCTTTTATCTGGCCAAAACTGCTGAAAACAGGCCGTGTCGGCAGCTCACCCCGAATAACACGGTGTTAAAAGGCCTTCACATGAAGAAATTCACATATAAGGGAGAAAGTACCATTCTTTTTTGTGTTAGCTCTCAACCCAATGTATACTGATTGCCAGGTACGTGTTTCAAGCAAAGAAATTGACTGCACATAATAAGAATAGCAATCTGAATCACTCGGTCAGGAAGTCGGTTGAGGTACTCTGTGGGAGCTACAGATGACAGACTGGTTAAATCATATTGTTCGGGATAAAATCTCGGACCGCGCACCGAACCGTGAAACCGAAAAAGTTCAAGCAAAACCAGACTACGAACCTGCTTTTCGTGATTGCTATAATCAATTTCCCGCATATCTGGCCAATCTTGCGTGTCAGAAACTGGCAGAGGTTTTCGATGGTGCGTTTGACGAAATTGACGACCATCTGTTCGACATGGCAAATACTGCACGCAGTAACACCGAGCAGAGCGAACTGTTCGATGCCATGCGGGAGCTGCGGTTAAAACGAAAAAAATTCGAACAATTTATAGACGGCTCGATCAACAAGCTGTTTCTAAACCCCTTCCTGGATGTCCAGTTCAACCAGAGCCGGAATTTCAGCGTGGACGTTTTAAGTCTGGTAGAGGACGAGGAACTGGAAACCCAGGTTCTTATTGAAAGCACCATCAACTCCCTCCGGGTAAACCACCTTGGTGAGATACTTCAGTTTCAGACTCGCTACTCTACTCTGCTGTCCAATTCGACACCATCGAACCCCGCCAACCCGATTGAGCCCGAAAAAATTGCCAACCTTATCGCCAAGGCATGCTCTTATCTCGACCTTGAGCAAGATAACCGGTTGATGGTGCTGAAACATTTCAATAAGGCACTATGTGAAAACTACGCCTCGATCGTGGAAACACTTAACGCTGAATTACTATCCCGGGGGATTTTGCCAGCGCTCAAGTTCAAGTCCGGCACTGACAGCAAAGAGCCAGGCACACAAGGTGCGGCCGCAACTTCAACGGACAAGGAAGAAACAGTAATAGCCCCGACCGGAGCAGATACCGGAGAACAGGATATTCTCAATGAGATGAAGTCATTGCTGTCGAAGCTGCGCAGTAGTATGACGACAGACGAAACCTTGCACCGGAACCTGGTTTCACCGACATACAAACAGGACGAACTGTTTGACACACTGTCCAACCTCCAGAGCACATTCGTATCATCCCGGCTTGACTCGGGAAAGGCGGAGATACTCGATGTAAAAAAAGCGATCAGTCAGCAAGCCTCACGCAGTGGCACTTCGTCCAAATCGATTGCTGAAAATGATGAGGATCTGATAAACCTTGTTTCTATGCTTTTCGAGTTTATTCTGGATGATTACAATCTGTCTGCACCCATTCAGGTACTTATCAGCCGGTTGCAAATCCCCATTCTGAAAGTCGTTTTAAAGGATCAAACATTCTTTAGTAAAGCGACACATCCGGCACGAAAACTGTTAAATGCGCTGGCCAAGGCAGGCATAGGCTGGAACGAAGAAAGCGCACTGAAAAAAGACCAGCTCTTTACCCAGATTCAAAATATCGTTCGACGCATAATTGACGAATTTGATGGAGATATCGGCCTGTTTCAGGAGCTGTATGACGAATTTCAACACTTTATTGAAAGAGAACTCAAGCGCTCTGCCATTATAGAAGCCCGCACGAAAGAAGCAGAAATTGGCAGAATCAAATCTCAACGCGCCCAAACTGCGGTCAAACGGGTTTTAAAGGCGCTGCTGCATGGCACTGACATTCCACCGGCTGCATCGGAAATCCTGCAAAATGGCTGGAGTCGGGTCATGTTCATTGCCTACCTCAAGGATGAATCCGAAAACCGCTGGAAAGAGTCAGTTCATGTTGCGGAAACCCTGGTGTGGTGCCTGGAGCCACACACTGACTCGGCAGAGCGTGAAAGGTGGTGCAGAATCGTTCCGCTACTTCTGAAAAAGCTCAAAACGGGATTAACTGAAATAAGTTACAACTCTGCCAACCTGAACCAGAAGATTGAAGAGTTAAAAAACGCATTGACCAACGCCTATAAAAACCCGACTCCGATCAAACGGGATCATGCTGCACCTGGTGACAACACACGGAAAATTGAAAATCAGGCCGCTGACAACCACCAGTCGTCACAGACTGATGTACTCTCTCCCGAAGATGAGAAAGTGCTCAAATTGTCAGTAGGCGACTGGATAGAATTTTCTCTTGTGAACGGGAGCAAGTTTCGCTGCAAGCTCTCCACAATCATTGAAAGTGCAGACTGTTATATTTTCGTCAACCGACTGGGCCTGAAGGTGCTTGAGAAAACCAGAAAGGAACTGGCAAATGACTTGAAAGAGAAAAAAGTTGCAATACTGCAACAAGGCTTGATGGTGGACAGAGCACTCAATGCGGTCATTGGCAACCTGAGAAAAATGTCGGATAAACGTGCCTGACAGCTTTGATATTCAAGAAAAGACCATTTATCTTCGCATCTCCCTGTCAGCGTCATTGGCTCTTCTTGTTCATACCATTCTCATTCTGGTTGTCATCAGGCTGGTCGATCTCCCTGAGCCGGGCGTTGTTAACACCATTTATGTCAGATTATCCACGCCAGATATCAGTCAACCCGAGAGCACCCCGTCCCGTCCCGTAAACCATAACAGCAAGAAAGAAGCTGAAAAAGCCATTGAACCTGCTTCAACTGATACCAACAAAATCAACACGATCGAGCAAAGTCGGCATCAGGTTGCACCCGGCCTGAAACAAGACACTATCGAGGACTACACGACAGAATCGAAACCACTGGCGGACACCTATGCACCGAAGCACACGCCGAAGCAGTCTCCTGACAGAAAACCGGTCACACCGCCAGATCCTGTTCTGGCAAAACATCATTTCGACACCATACCTGCAGCCCCCTTGCTTTTGCCGAGCAACGAGAGCTATCTGGATCTGAGCGGTCTGTTTGATCAAAAAGAGGTCGCTCCTGCAAAGGTCGCCCAGGTAAGCACTCGCAAGAAAAAACCGATGACCAGCTATGAAATCAGGCTTATCCGTCACATGGCAGAATCAAAAAACTACAATGATAAAATATTCAAACTGAGCCGGATAAAGCGGGAAAGAAACATCGGTCTGGGGATAAGGCTGCAGAGTAACGGGACGCTGGAAAACGCAAGGATTATATCTTCAAGCGGGCTTGAGGCACTGGATGCGGCGACACTCAGATCCGCATATTCGGCCAGCCCTTTCCCCAGCCCTCCCCCTGACCACGCTAAAAACGACTTCACCTATGAACTTGATATCCGATATTTACCGCGGCCTGAAGGCTAATCGGGTGGAAGGCGATCAAGCGAAATACAGTCGGGTGAAAAACAATCGCAGCAAGGGGCAGCAAGTATACTTACTCAGCCTGTCCTGCGTCTGCTGCACACTCCTTGACCAGCTTCTGCAACTCTCCACTTTCAAACATTTCAGTAATAATGTCACAACCGCCAATCAGCTCGCCTTTTATATATAGCTGAGGGAAAGTTGGCCAGTTGGAATACACTTTCAACTGTTCCCTTATCTCCGGGTTTTCGAGAATATTGACGTAGGCGAAACGCTCACCACACGCCATCAGGGACTGCACCGAGCGTGCAGAAAATCCGCACTGGGGAGCTTGAGGGGTACCTTTCATATACAAAATAATATCGTTACCTGAAAGCTGTTCTTTGATGGTTTCTATAATATCCATGGATGTTCCTTCCGTTTGTATGTAAGCGCATGAGTTGGCGAGGCAGAGCTCTTCTGCGCGCTGGCGCGTATTGTACCCATTTTAAGCCGGTTGAACAATTTTGGTCGTTATTTCATCAGAATTGCCTCGACCCGCTCGTCATATACCGATTACTCCGTTAAATCTGACTGACCAGGAAGCAGGTTTTCTGGTATCATCCATTTCCAGATGAATCAGAATGTACGCAGGTGATGACCGGAAAAGTCCACGTCAGTCACTTTTACCTTTAGACAAACCACTACGGGCGGGAGCACAACTTCCGCCCGTAGTTGTTTATTTCAGAGCAAAGCAGAAATGAAAGTCAGACATTTTTTGACATTGAAAGACTTGACACCTCCAGAACTTGAGCAAATTGTCTTCAGAGCAATCGAGCTGAAAAAAATGCACAGGGAAGGTGCCATTTACGAACCCCTGAAGAACCGTGTGATGGGTATGATTTTCGAAAAATCATCCACCCGGACACGGGTTTCCTTTGAATCCGGCATGGCTCAATTCGGTGGACACGCGCTTTTTCTTTCGTCAAGGGACACGCAACTGGGACGAGGAGAACCAATAGAAGACAGTGCTCGCGTATTGTCCAGTATGGTCGATATCATTATGATTCGAACTTTCGAGCATTCAATCGTTGAAAAATTCGCCGAGTATTCTTCCGTTCCGGTCATCAACGCACTCACTGACGATTACCATCCCTGCCAACTCCTGGCAGACATGCAAACCTACTACGAACTCAGGGGAAGCATCAAGGGGAAAACCGTAGCCTGGATAGGCGATGGCAATAATATGTGCCACTCCTTTATCAATGCTGCCGCACAGTTTGACTTCAACTTGACCATTGCCTGCCCGGAAGGGTATGAACCCAAACAGGCCATAGTGGCACCTCACCAGGATTGTGTAAAAATACTGCGATCCCCGGAAGAGGCCGTCGCCGGAGCCAGCCTGGTTGCTACTGATGTCTGGGCATCCATGGGGCAGGAAGACGAGTCTGATAAAAGGCTGGCTGTTTTCAAAGGCTTCCAGGTCAACGCGCAGCTGATGAGCAAGGCTAACGATGACGCCCTGTTTATGCACTGTTTGCCTGCTCACCGTGGCGAAGAAGTCAGTGCCGGGATAATGGATCATCCTGCTTCGGCTGTATGGCAGGAAGCTGAAAACCGGCTTCACGCCCAAAAAGCGCTGGTTGAATTTTTGATGAACAAGCAGTAGATACTCGGCAAGGACACACCGGTAAGGCACTGTTTAACGACAGTGCTCCTGTCGGCGGCACCGCTTCTTCACCTGCTATCACCCGTTTAACATACCTGTTATTACAACCATTATCACTTTGCGGAAAATATAGTGCTTACCGTCAACAATATCACCTGTCAATACGGCCGGGAAATAGTGATCCGGAATTTCAACATATCCTTGTCTCATGGTGATATTGGCTGTTTACTTGGCCCCAGCGGGTGCGGAAAATCGACCGTACTCAGGGCGATAGCCGGGTTCCAGGAAATATCCGAAGGCAGTATCAGCCTGAATTCGCAGCAGATTTCCTCACCAGAACAGATGGTGGTTCCCGAAAAAAGAAACATTGGCATGGTATTTCAGGACTATGCGCTGTTCCCTCACCTTACCGTCAGTGAAAACATCGGATTCGGGCTGCACAGGCTGGACAAACACAGCAGAAAACAAAGGATTGGCCGCTTGTTGGATCTGGTGCATCTGAACCCGTTCAAAGACAAGTACCCGCATGAACTATCCGGTGGCCAACAACAGAGAGTGGCTCTTGCCAGAGCACTGGCACCGGAGCCCGCGCTGGTTTTACTCGACGAACCCTTTTCCAATCTGGATACGGAGCTTCGGAGAAAGCTCAACATAGAAGTCAGGAATATACTGAAAGAGGTGAAAACAAGCGGCATTCTGGTCACACATGACCAGCAGGAAGCCTTTGCGGTAAGCGACTATGTCGGGGTTATCGAAAACAAGATCATCACACAATGGGACACCCCATATAACCTGTATCACAAACCGAAAACGCCATTTATCGGCAAATTTATCGGTCAGGGAAGTTTTATTTCGGGAACATTGTTGGACAAGGGCATGATTCGTTGCGAGCTGGGAAATATCAGGGGAGATCAACCAGATGAATGGCCTGTTGGCACAAATGTGATGGTACTGATTCGACCTGATGACATCACTTTTTCACCGGAATCCACCTGTAAGGCGAAAATAACGCAGAAAACCTTCGCAGGTATAGCGACAGTGTATGAGCTGCAACTGCCCAGCGGGCAAATTGTTGAAAGCTCACTGCATTCACACCTGGACTTTCGTATTGGCGACACAATCGCGATCAGACTCGCGTCCGATCATTTGATCACGTTTAAAGAAGGCTGAAAAAAACAATCCGGCCACTTCACTGCCTGGCCAGGCGCGGCCTGATTTTTCAACATGCTGGCAAACATGCCATCGCTTTTTCCGAGCTTTTCGGGGCTGCCACTTTCTACAATTCTGCCAGCCTGCATGGCAATGATCTGATCGGCAGCGACCACGGTACGCATTCGATGAGCAATAATCAGTACCGTTTTATCTTTAATCAATTCGCTGATCGCCTGTTGGATTTTACTCTCGTTGTGGGCGTCCAGGCTGGCAGTCGCTTCATCAAGTAGAATAACAGGTGCATTTTTCAGCAGGGCCCGGGCGATGGAGATGCGTTGACGCTCACCACCAGACAGTCTTTCTCCGTTCTCACCTATAACCGTGTTGTAACCATCCGTCAGCCTGCCGATGAAGTCCCCACATTGGGCCAGGCATGCGGCTTGCCTGACCTCATCATCCGTCGCATCTTTACGTCCCAGGCGAATATTCTCCATGACGCTGGCATTAAACAGAGTCACATCCTGAAAGACAATGGAAAAACAGCGCAACAGGGTTTCCGGGTTTATGTACGCAATATTTTCACCTCCCAGCATGATGATACCGCTATCGATATCCCAAAAACGTGCTGCCAGTCTGGCGGTGGTTGTTTTGCCACTGCCTGAGGGGCCAATCAATGCGGTAACATCACCCTGTTTGGCAACAAAGCTCACATGATTTACTACGGACTGGCCTTGTTGATAGGAGAAGCTGACATCCTTGAACTCAATATCATATCCTTCGGGATGAAAATCCGTTCTCCCCGTTTGCCTCGGCATGCTATCCATATCCTTCATGCGCTTTATCCGCACATCCAGGTAGAGCAAAGCAGCAAGGTGATTCACTGTGTCTATCAAAGGATCGTAAATGCGTCCAACGACAATCAAAAAGACAAGATAGGTGAACAGGCTAATACTGCCTTCCGCCAACAAAAAGGCACCAACAAAAATAACGCTGGGCAACCCCAGCTTCAACATAAAGTGTGATAAATTGACCAGTGTCCCGCCAACCAGCTCCGAGCTGATCAGTCGTTTTTCGTATTTGTCCAGTTGATCATCAAGCTCTTGAAGGTAAGCGGACTCCTGATGGCAGCACTTTATTTCCTGAACCATTTCCAGACCTTCCTGGATTTTTTCGGTAACACGACGCTTTTCGCAGTAGACCATTTCATGACCTCTATCCATGCTTTTTTTGGACAGGGCAAACACTGCAAAACCGACGGGAACCACCCAGAACAGAGCGAGGCTCATTTGCCAGTTATAGATAAACATAAGCAAGGTCATTACCAACATACTAATAATCGAAGCAAAAAGCTGCGGAACTGCGTGAGAAAAAATCTCTTCGATTCGGGTAGCGTCTTCCATAATAGTAGCACTCAGATCAGCGATATCTTTTTTGCCAAAAAATGCCATGGGGAGCGCTTTTAGTGTTTCGGCAAGCCTGATCCGCCTGCTGGCACTTTCGCTATATATCTTTGTATAGGTGTTGCCATAATCAATGTAGGCGATCACCAGCATTGCCATAAAAGCGCACAGGGCAAAAATCAAATAAAACCAGGTTGATCTCGTTACTGCCTCTCCGGCTTGCAAATATCTGACATAATCATCCAAAAAAGCAAATGCCAACATCACGGGCAACATAAAACTGATGTTTAACAACGTGTGCGAGAAAATTGCTGTGCACAAGTCTTTCGCCCCTGTTTCACTCAAAGCAAATTTCTGCTGAAAATAGCCAACCATAACGGAAAGTTCCCCTTTCTGTCTAAAACCTTTCTGCCTTCCGGATTTTCCAACGTATCGATTGTTGATACTCTTGCCACATTTGTGTATAAGCCCCCTCCTTTGCCAGTAGCTCGTCATGGGTTCCCTGTTCGACGATTTTTCCGGCATCTATTACCAGAATTTTGTCTGCATGTTGAACCGTTGTCATACGATGAGCAATCATCAGGCCGGTTTTATCTTTTCTTAATTCTCGCAGGGCAAGTTGAATGGAGTGCTCGTTTTCAGGGTCGGCAAAAGCCGTAGCTTCATCCAGAATCACAATGGGGGAATCTTTCAGAATTGCCCGGGCCAGGGCAATTCGTTGCTGTTCACCACCTGAAAGCCAGGCGCCCTGTTTACCAATCACTGTATCCAGCCCCATGGGAAGATGATCAATAATGTCTCGACTTTGTGACAAGTCGATAGCACGTTGAATCTCCTCCTCACTGGCTTCGGGTTTTCCATAGACTATATTGTCCCGCAGGGATTTGTTGAAAAGTCGGGTGTTTTGAAATACCAATGCGATACTGTCCATCAGGTCTTTCTGGCTTAGCTGCTGAATATTTATACCGCCGATAAGAATGGCTCCTGATTGTACGTCCCGAAAGCGCACCGCCAATCTCGCAATAGTTGTTTTGCCGCTCCCCGAGGCACCAACAAGCGCGACGGTTTCTCCTTGCCTGACGGTAAAACTGATACCGTCAACCGCATTTTTCTGCGCACCTTCGTAGGCAAATATCACGTCTTTAAATTCAATATCGTAAGAGTCAGGTTTTTGTCCGTCCTGCAAAAATACCATTTGCGGGTAATCCAGCAGATTATCAAAACGGTCGAGTACCTGCCTGGTCATATCAGCATAATTCTGAAAATACATGCTGCGCATAAACAACAAGGTAAACCCCGGTGATATCAACAGGTAGAAAACAAAGCTGCTCAGAATCAGCGCCGGATTTTCACCGTAGCTGATAAACAGAACCGAAAAGGGAACCAGAAAGAAAGCCGTCGATTGCATGATTGCGGTATAGAATGACATGGGTTTTGACCACATCAGGGTAAAGGTAATCACCATTTCTCTGTAACGAGTGATACTGCCAACAAAACGCTTGAAAGCATAAACACTCTGACCAAAGGTTTTTACAACAGGTATGCCCCGTACATACTCTACGGCTTCGCTGCTCATTTCCTCCAACGCATCCATGTACAAATTGCGAAACCTTTCCCCTTCTTTGGTCATCATAAACGACATGGAACCAATGCCGAGCGCAACCGGTACCAGAGTAACCAGGCCCATACGCCAGTCAACGGCTACGATTAGCAGTAACAATACCAGTGGTGCAATCACCGTCGAGGCCAGATCAGGCAGCTGATGCGCTAAAAATGCGTGGGTCTGACTGGCATTGTCATCGATGACTTTACGAATTTTACCTGTCTGATAGTGACCGAAGAAACCCTGGGGCATAGAAATGATTTTATGCATCGCCACCTTGCGCATGCCGACTTCAACGCGAAAAGCGGCCAGATGAGAAGCCAGCAAGGCGAAAAAGTACAACAGCATGGCCAGAAAAGCCGAACCCAGGGTTAGCCAGGCATACAGAGACACATTTTCAGGAATGGCAGGCTCGGTCAAAGTATCTGAAACACCCGAAGCGACAGAAATGACAGGAGCATCTGAAAAGAAAGCGCGAGTAATCAGCCAGATAAACACAAAAGGCAGAAGCCCCAACACAGCAGAACAAGCCGACAACACAAAAGACAAGGGAAAAAGATAGCGCTTCTCTCCCATATAGGGTTTCAGGCGGGTAATAATAGACGGTTTCATTTCCTTGCTCATCGCCGCTCGCTACTTTTATCCTTTTAAAGAAACTGTACGTCTAAGGAAACGGTACGCAGAGTAACTGCTCAACTGCAACCAGACAGTTTTAGACACTTGCAACAATACAAGATAGCCGAATATAACGCCAATGATAATTATTATCAATCATATAGGCTGTGTTGCAATTATTCTCGATCAAAAACGGTTTACCTGAATCCTGGCAGGGTGTATCTCGGCAAAACACAGGCATAAAAAGTCATGCCTTTTATCGAAAACAACACAAAAAATTAACCGATTTTTGAAGCAAAATAGTCAGTTCCTGTTTATTGACATCAAAATTAGTTGGCATCAAACACTTTTTTCACTTCATCTGCGATAATCGCCAACCCTCTGCTGACCATTTCTTCATCCTGGGAATAGGTGATGCGCAAGCATTCATGCTGATGAATCCACTCGGGATCGGACAAACCGGGGAAGAAGTAATCGCCGGATACGACCAGCACTCCCCGCTTTTTCAGTCGTTCGTACAACTGTCTGCTGGTGATGGGCAAGCCTTCCAGCCACAACCATAAAAACATGGCTCCTTCCGGTTTGTGGATTCGGAATGAATAGCCTTTCAACTGTTCGGATAACTGTGTCACCGCCCTTTGTGCCCTGTTTTGATAAAACGGCCTGACGTGATCGAGACACAGGCGGTCAATGTCACCGGAACGAACCAGTTCCGAGGCGAGCATGGCACCGAAACTGCCCGTTGCAAGGTTAATAATGGCGTTGATCGAGGAAACAGCCCGTATGATGCGCTCATTGGCAATAACAATACCGGTTCGGGCAGATGGTAACCCGAGCTTGGATAAACTCAGACACAAAATGATATTGTCGTTCCAGATCGGTCGGGCAGAGGAAAAAATCAGTTGGGGAAATGGCGTGCCATAGGCACCGTCAATAATCAGGGGGATACCCTGTTTCTTTGCCAGATTGTCCAGCCGGGTGATTTCATCATCCGTCAAAACGTTTCCCGTCGGGTTGGTGGGCCGGGATACGCAAAGGGCAGCGACATTGTCATCAATCTCAAGAGAATCAAAGTCCACATGATACTTGAACAGGTTGTCGCCAATTAACTCGATTGAGGGTTTGTTTGTGACAAAAAAATCATCCGTTAACCCGGAGTCGGCATAACCGATATATTCCGGGGCAAGCGGAAACATAATACGTCTGGCAGAGCCATCCCGGTGTTCCCCCGCGAGCATATTGAACAAAATAAAAAAGGCGGACTGGCTGCCATTGGTCAAAGCAATGTTCTTGCTGGTTAACCCCCAGTCATACCTGGCATTCAGGTAATTTTTCAGGTTGTCGATAAACTCAAGTTCTCCCTGCGGCGGATCATATATTCCCGCCACTCTCCGGGAAAGCTGAACATCTTCGGCCATTTCTTTCATTCTGGCCTGAATCACCGCTTCTACCTCGGGAATTGAACCCGGATTTCCTCCTCCCATCATAATCATATCGTCGCTTCCGGCGAGCGCATTGCCCAGGTCGTCCATCAAAGATGTAATACCGGCGTGAGAGGTGAACTTTTCACCGAATCTGGATAGTTTCAACGAGTACTCCTGAATGACAAAGATTTATCGGCAGTATCTACTCACGCCAGGAGGCTGAATAGCTACTATCGAATTTTATGCTTTTAATACCGACTTATATGCTTTTATGCTTCCATGAATATGAATTGGCTCAATCGAGACAAATCCCGATATTGCTTACCCCTTCATTCTCCGCGAATTTGCGCATTCTTCGCAGGAATTGTTCCGAGGGGAATCGTTCCATTTTCACCTGCCTGAAGCATTCAATTTGAAAATCCTGCTCCTGTTTGACGAGCGGGTGGTGGTTAAACAGTGAAACAAGCTCATTATCGGAAATATCGGTATCCGCCGAGTATTCAACAAACTCGGTTACCGTCTCAAGACTGAGCCGTGCCGCATCGAGAGCACGACGGTTCTCGGGGTTGATCCACGAATAGAGAACCTGTTCAACCAGCTCATAACATTTAACAGCCGGGTACACTCCGTACACCTCATACTGATCTGCATCGACGGCCAGTTTTTCCAGTCGCCTGACCAGGCCGTCAGTATGCTCCCGGGTTCTCTCATCTGTCTCCAGCAAATGCCAGCATTGTGCGATGACCTCATGCATTTCATGGCCGTTGCCTTCACCCGCCACTTCGGCAAACAAGGCAAAATTGGGAAACGCACGATGAGCGAGTGATAAGGTGAACAGGGTTTCACGCCACCCCTTTAGCCGGGGCAGATTTGATTGGAGCTGCTTGTAGTTCAAAGTGATTTCTCTTTCGTTATAAATTTCTCTTTCGTTAAAAAAAGCTGTTCGTATTTGCAAATAACGGGTTTGAATTGCCGGTCGGGATGGATCGGTCAATTTTAGTGTATAGCCAGCCCGATCAGCACTTTTATTCCGGTTTTCAGTTATTTTTTATCTGTTTTTTATCTGCCAGCAAAGCCATCGCCGCAGGCACATCCGGCCCGAATGCGATGACACCGTCTTCATGCCCGGCCATGACAAATACCCCGGCATTCCGGTTTGAATACAGAGTCAAAAGCAACCCGGCAATGGCTTTTGCCATTTCAACTGTACCATAGGGAATATTCGAGGGGATAACCGGGAATTGAAGCGCTTCTGCATTGCTCCAAAGCTCGGGGTCATGCACGTGAATCACTGCGTTAACCTCCGCTTTAGTGCGATACACTACCCCGTGAGACAGGCTCTCGGAGGAGGGTTTCACCATGCCGCAAGCTCGAAGCGAGTTTGCGTTCTCGTCAAAGTGCTCCACCAGCACATACTCATCGCAACTCAGGCTGTCAAGATGGCCGGTTTGACTTCCGGTGATAAGAAAGGCATCCGGCGAGCCGGGTAACCGGTTGGCAGGCAGAGGGTTGGCAGGATCAATAACCGAAGTGTATCTCGCCGATATATTGCCGAAGCCGTAACCTTCGTATCGGGCATCATCCTGCCCCAACATGCCGAGCCGGATCAATTTCGACCGGCAAAGCTCCAGTTGATCCAACCTGATCGTTTCGGGCAATTTTTCCTGCCTGAAATCCAGCTGATACTTGATGACACCTTCCTGAGAATCCGACATATTTTCCTTTTCTGGTAGTAAATCAGGCCTGAGGCAGGGTCACACCCGTTTGCCCCTGATACTTTCCGCCCCTGTCCTTGTAGCTGACTTCACACTGCTCGTCAGATTCGAAAAACAGCATTTGAGCCACACCCTCATTGGCATAGATTTTGGCTGGCAATGTAGTCGTATTGGAAAACTCCAGGGTCACATGCCCTTCCCATTCAGGCTCAAGCGGAGTGACGTTGACGATAATGCCACATCGCGCATAAGTGGATTTACCCAGGCAAATGGTCAGCACATTACGGGGTATTCTGAAGTATTCCACCGTTCTTGCCAAAGCGAAGGAGTTGGGCGGAATAATACAAACATCACTTGCGACATCGACAAAACTGGTTTCATCAAAGTGTTTCGGGTCTACCGTGGCAGAGTGTACATTGGTGAAGATTTTGAACTCGCGGCTGCACCGGACATCGTAGCCGTAACTTGATGTTCCGTACGATATGATTTTTTCTCCACCAGCCTGACGTACCTGACCAGGCTCGAATGGCTCGATCATGCCATGCTGATCCGCCATGCTTCGAATCCATTTATCCGATTTTATCGACATATCGCTATTTTCCCTGATTATTCAATCCATTGATTCGCATTGTATTTTTGAGGTGAATCATACCCTATTCAACTTCCCGAAGAAACTGACGGCTCAGCTTCGGGCAATAATATCGGGAGCCGCCAATTCGTCCTCCCCCGCTTTTATCACCAGTTCAGCCGCCACTTTCCGGGCCATATCCCGATATTTCAGTGCGATTTCAGAGTCCGGAGCATTGATTACGGTCGGGCTCCCGGAGTCCGTCTGTTCTCTTATGGTACGATTCAGGGGCAACTGGCCGACCAGACCGGTCTGATACTGCTCTGCGATGCGCTGGCCTCCCCCTTCACCGAACACAGGTTCCTGGTGGCCGCAATCAGGGCAGCAGTACAGGCTCATGTTTTCAACTATGCCCAACACAGGAATGTTCACCTTTCTGAACATTTCGATGCCTTTTTTGCAATCCAGCAAGGCAATGTCCTGGGGGGTTGTTACAATCACCGCCCCGGTAACGGGGGCTTTCTGGGCCAGAGTGAGCTGAATATCCCCGGTACCGGGCGGCATATCGACAATCAGGTAATCCAGCTCCTGCCAGTGTGTCTGGGTCAACAATTGCTGCAATGCGCCGCTGGCCATCGGGCCACGCCAAATCATGGGGGTTTCTTCTGTCACCAGGTAAGCCATAGTCATGGTCTGCAAACCATGCGCCGGTACCGGAATAAAATATTTCTCATCCAGCACCCCGGGGCGAGTACCTTCTTTTATTCCAAGCATCATACCGATACTCGGGCCATAAATATCCGCATCGAGGATACCCGTTTTTGCGCCTTCTTCGGCCAGTGCCAGCGCCAGATTGACCGCTACTGTGGACTTGCCAACCCCGCCTTTGCCTGATGCAACAGCAATCACGTTTTTCACCTGAGGCAGGGCTGCAATGTTGTTGGCGGTTTTTCGCGCAACAATCCGATTGTGTATTTCAACCGTGCACTCGGTCACGCCATCCAGGTCTTCCACCGACAGGCTTAACATTTGCCTCAACGCACCGTGCAATCCCTTGTTCGGATAGGGGTAAACAAGTGTCACCGTCACCACCCCCTGATCAATACTGATATCGGATACCCAGTTCAGTTCTACCAGGTTCTTCTGTAAATAAGGGTCGGTAAAACCCGCAATGACCTGCTCTACATCGCCTTTTGTTAACTCACTCATAGTTTTTTGTTAGCTCACTCATAGTTTTTGTCAGCTCGCTCCTGGTTGTTTTCACTCGCACTTGCTATCTCGCGCCGAGTACGAAAACACTTGTCCACAAAGATAACCTCACCCAATGGTGAAAATTCTGACTATCGACGGTATCATATGTCAGTTTTGATGCAACCGTAAAAACAACCAATCAATTTGGAACGACACTCATGTCAGGCAATTCTAGAAAAATTCTCGTTACCAGTGCCCTGCCCTATGCAAATGGCCCGATTCATCTTGGCCATCTCCTTGAATATATTCAGACCGATATCTGGGTGCGCTTTCAAAAACTGAGAGGCAACCAGTGTACCTATGTCTGTGCCGATGATGCACACGGTACGGCAATTATGCTTCGAGCCGAGAAAGAAGGCATTACCCCAGAGCAACTGATCGATCGCGTGAATGCCGAGCATCAAAAGGATTTTGCAGATTTTCTGATCGAATTCGACAACTACTATTCGACACATTCCGAGGAAAACCGTGAATTTTCCGAGCTGATTTATCAACGTTGCGTCGAGGATAACAAAATATCCCGAAGAAGTATCAGGCAGGCCTACGACCCGGAGAAAAAACTCTTCCTTGCCGACCGGTTTATCAAGGGTACCTGCCCGAAATGCAAGGCAGAAGACCAGTACGGTGATAACTGTGAATCCTGCTCCGCGACCTACACCCCCGCCGAGCTGATTAACCCGAAATCAACGATTTCCGGCGCGACCCCAATCAACAAAGAGTCAGAACACTTCTTTTTCAGGCTACCCGAGTTTACCGATTTTTTGAAAACCTGGACACGCAGCGGTACGCTGCAGCCCCAGATTGCCAACAAGCTGGCCGAGTGGCTGGAAAACGGTTTGCAGGAATGGGATATCAGCCGCGATGCCCCCTACTTCGGTTTTGAAATTCCGGGCGAACCCGGCAAGTTTTTTTACGTCTGGCTGGATGCTCCCATCGGCTACATGGCCAGCTTCAAAAACCTTTGCGACCAGGATAATGACCTGAACTTTGATGACTACTGGCAAGCCGGTGCAGAAACCGAGCTTTACCACTTTATCGGGAAGGACATTATCAATTTCCACGCCCTGTTCTGGCCAAGCATGCTGTCCTGCTCCGGATTCAGGACACCTTCAGCCGTTTGGGCGCATGGTTTCCTTACCGTGGACGGGCGTAAAATGTCCAAGTCTCGTGGTACCTTTATAATGGCTCGCACCTACCTGGATCACCTGAACCCCGAGTTTTTGCGCTACTATTTCGCCGCCAGGCTGACCAGCCATGTGGACGATCTCGATCTTAACCTGCACGACTTTGCCCAACGGGTGAATTCCGATCTGGTGGGTAAAGTAGTTAATATTGCAAGCCGTTGCGCCAATTTTATCACCAAACGATTTGACGGTATTTTGGCCGACATCAATGACAACAGTGCGACACTGCTGGCAGACTACGTGCGGGCCGGGGATGAAATTGCCGATTTTTACGAAAATCGTGATTTCGGCAAGGCGATTCGTCGCATTATGGAACTGGCCGATCAGGCGAACCAGTATATCAACGAAAAAGAACCCTGGGTTGTGGCAAAACAGGAAGGCCGGGAGCAGGAATTACATGAGATATGCACAAATGCGATTAACATATTCCGTCAATTGATGGTGTACCTGGCTCCCGTTATCCCTGCGACCGCCAAAAAGGCAGAAGCGTTTTTGAATATCACCCTGAATTGGGAAGACCGTGCTACCCTTTTACAAGGGCCAGGTTTACAGGGACATCGCATCAATAAATTCAAACCAATGATTACCCGGGTTGATATGAAGGAGATTGACGCAATGGTGAATGACTCCAAAGAACCTGAAACCGCCTCCAAAGCAAGGAAACCTGCCGGGAAAGCGGCAAGGAAAGATGACGATGCCATTGGCGAACAAATTGAGTTTGATGATTTTGCCAAAGTCGATTTGCGCGTAGCCAAAATCCTGAAAGCCGAGCATGTGGAGGGCGCTGACAAATTGCTGCGACTGACCCTGGATCTCGGTTCGGAAACCAGAAACGTATTTGCCGGTATCAAATCCGCTTACCAGCCTGAACAACTGGAAGGCAAATTGACGGTTATGGTGGCCAACCTGAAACCGAGAAAGATGAAGTTCGGTATGTCTGAAGGCATGGTGCTTGCCGCAGGCCCCGGCGGTTCCGATATCTGGATCATTCAACCGGATGAAGGTGCCCGGCCCGGCATGCGTATCATGTAAAAAACACCTCCGGACAGCCGACAGGTAGCGAGGCGACAGACGGTCAGGAAACGATAAGTGGCAAAGCGATGTCAGAATACTTGCTAATTCTGGTCAGTACCATACTGGTCAACAATTTTGTTCTGGTTCAGTTTCTCGGTCTGTGCCCGTTTATGGGTGTGTCCGGGAAACTGGAAACGGCCATGGGTATGTCGCTGGCCACAACGTTCGTATTAACCCTGTCCTCCGTTTGCAGTTATCTGTCATTCCGATATTTACTGGAACCTCTGGGGTTGGAATACCTGCAAACCATCACTTTTATCTTGGTCATTGCGGTGGTGGTGCAGTTTACCGAAATGGTGGTAAAAAAAGTCAGCCCGCTTTTGTACCGGGTACTGGGGATTTTTCTGCCCTTGATTACCACCAACTGCGCGGTGCTCGGTGTTGCGCTGCTCAATATCAAAAAACAAAACGGCTTTGTCGAGTCGATTATGTATGGCTTTGGAGCTGCCGTCGGTTTTTCTCTTGTTTTGATCCTGTTTTCTGCCATGCGGGAGCGCATTGCCTTCGCGGATGTGCCCGCTCCTTTCAGGGGTTCCGCTATCAGTATGATTACTGCCGGCCTGATGTCTCTGGCATTCCTCGGTTTTGCCGGCCTGGTGGATATATAACGGGGGCACGAATGAGCATACTCCTGTCCATAGGCGCACTTTTATTGCTCGCAGTTTGCTTTGGCCTGCTTCTCGGCTTTGCCTCCGTCCGGTTTCGGGTGGAAGGTAACCCCGTTGTTGATCAAATAGACAGCCTGCTTCCCCAGACCCAGTGCGGCCAATGTGGTCATCCGGGGTGTCGGCCCTACGCCGAGGCCATTGCGGCAGGTGAAGCGATCAATCGTTGCCCGCCCGGCGGCCAGGCCACTATCGATGCCCTTGCCGCCCTGCTGGATGTGGAACCTGTCCCCCTCGATGAGGAACATGGGGAAGAAAAAGAACCTCATGTCGCCGTAATCCGGGAGGACGAGTGCATTGGCTGCACCAAATGCATTCAGGCCTGCCCGGTTGATGCCATTTTAGGTGCGGCCAAACAGATGCATACGGTAATAGCCGATGAATGTACCGGCTGCGATTTATGTGTTGCCCCCTGCCCGGTTGACTGTATTGACATGGTGCCAGTCAAAAAAAGCATCAACGACTGGATCTGGCCACTACCGGACACTTCTGTCCAGACTGACAGCTCCCCTCAAATCAATACCTCAACCCGAATTATTGCCACTGACAAACAGCCCGCCAATGATTCAACCGAGGATGCAGCCTGATGCGACAACTCCATGATTTTCCGGGAGGAATTCACCCCCCCGAAAACAAGGCTCAATCTACCGGCAAGCCAATCAGACAGGCGCAAATTCCATCCGTACTGATTGTGCCTGTCTCCCAGCATAGTGGCAAACCGGCCAAACCAATTGTCGATATCGGACAAACCGTGCTAAAAGGCCAGAAAATTGCCGAAGCAGCCGCTTCCGTCAGCGTTCCTGTGCACGCCCCTACCTCCGGTACCATCAGTGCCATAACAGACCATCTGACCGGCCACCCTTCAGGCATGGCCGGGTTATGTATCGTTATCGAACCCGATGGTGAAGATACCTGGATAGAGCTGGCTGCAGAGCGCGATTACCGGTCCATGACTCCCGAACAAATCAGGGAGATTATTCGTGACAAGGGCATCGTGGGGATGGGCGGAGCCGGGTTTCCGACTGAAATTAAACTCCACTCTGCCGCGCGTACAAAAATACAAACACTGATTATTAATGCCGCTGAATGCGAGCCCTGTATTACCGCAGATGACATGCTGCTTCGGGAACAGGCAAGCCGGGTACTGGCAGGGATGGAAATTATGGCTTTTCTGTCAGACCCTGCAGAATGTGTTATTGGCATCGAGGACAACAAACCGGAAGCTATTGCAGCGTTACGAGAAGCGGCGAAAGGCAGCCAGATCGAAATTGCCGTGATACCGACCAAATACCCTTCCGGTGGCGAAAAACAGCTGATCAAAATTCTGACCGGCCTTGAGGTTCCCAGTGGCAAACTGCCCGCCGATATTGGCGTGCTTTGCCAAAATGCAGGCACAGCCGCCGCCGTGTATGATGCTGTTGTACTGGATAAACCCCTGGTATCCAGGGTGGTCACGGTCACAGGTCGAGGCGTCTCGGAAGCCCGCAACTACCAGACCATGATTGGTACCCGAATCGGTGATCTGCTTGATGAAGCCGGCTACCGGGAGCCGGAAACCCGACGTGTGATTATTGGCGGCCCCATGATGGGGGTTACCGTCAACGATATGGCAATACCTGTCACAAAAACCACCAATTGCATTATCGCTGCCAGTGCGCAGGAATTGCCACAAGCCACTCGGGAACAGGCTTGTATCCGATGCGGCTACTGTGTTGAAGCCTGCCCGATGGGGTTGCTGCCCCAGCAGTTATTCCTGTTTTCAAAAAACAGGGAGCTGGAAAAGGCTGAACTGTTCAACCTGCAAGACTGCATCGAGTGCGGTGCCTGTTCTTATGTATGCCCAAGCCAGATTCCTCTGGTGCAGTACTACCGCTTCGCCAAGGGCGAAATTCGACAACAGAAGATGGAAAAAGCCAAATCAGACAGGGCCCGCCTGCGTTTCGAATTTCGCAAAGAGCGTATGGCAAGAGAGGCTGCTGAAAAGGAAGCAAAACGCAAGGCACGCGCAGAAGCCGCAGCAAAAGCACAAGCTGCCAAACGCAAGGCGCAAGCGAACCAAAACAACGAAGGAAACACCGCGCCCTCGCCTTCTATGGTCAAATCAGCCATACAGGGAGGCACAAATAACCACAGCCCGTCAGCCGCCCGGGCTACACCTCGAATAAAAAAACCCACTCTGGAACAGCGCGAAACCAATCCTGATAACCACCTCCACCAACCCCCGAATCAGGAAGCAATTATCGCCGAACAAAATCTGAAAAAAATGAAATCCAGCCTGACAAAAGCAGAAACCAAACTCGGAAAAATGGTAGCCGCTGCCGAACAGATCAAACCGGACGATATCGCCGCCAAAGAAAAAATACAGAGAGCGATTGACAAAAATAAAGCCAGGGTGGAGGCAGCAAGGGTGGCGCTCAACGAAGCGCAGGAGGCTGCCAGAAAAGTCGGGGTGAACCCCGACTGAGTCGGATCAAATAGATGGGGCGCGTATTGCAAAGACGAACTGCCAGACGGGGAAAATCACCCTGTTTTCACCGTCTTCACCATCAGTCAGACAGGTAATACTCGACCGTTGTTACCACTCGAACCTTCTTGATGTGTGGATTGTTTTGATCCCGGCTGCTGATACTGAATCGCCCCTGGGAAGCTCTTTTGATTTTCCCCAGTTTACTTTGGGAATCCGAAGCAAACTTTTCGGCCACTTCCCTTGCTTTTCTCGTGGCTTCTTCGATCATTTCCGGCTTCACTTCGTTTAACCGGGTAAAGGTATACTCTGTTTGCGACTGGTAATTGCTGCCGGTAAATACAATACCCTGTTTACCCAAATCTGAAAGCTTGCCCATGACAGCACGAACAGCCTCGATGTGTTGCGAATAGACGGTAACGGTCTGAAAAGCCGTATACCGGAACCCGGCATTTTCATCACCGCCATATTTGCGTGCCAGCTTGTCGGTCACAGATGGCGAGGAGTAGCTGATTTCCCCGGGCTCTATGCCTCTTTCAACAAGAAATGCCCTGATTTTCGATGTACTGGTTTCAATCGTATCATAGAGTTTCTCAAGATCATTGGCTGCGGCTGTAAACTCTATCGGCCATATAACAATGTCTGCATTGTATTCTCGCTCGGACAGCCCCTTTACAACGACACTCCTCTCGTATTGCCTGAATTTGATTGCCGCATCACCCAGCAAGTAACCCAGCAAGGACAACCCCAAAAAAATAAAAACGCCCAGCACAAATGCACCTGATTTATCACTCTTTTGCACACGTCACTCCTTCGAAATCGGGTTAGACGGCCATTCTATATACTTTTACCCGGCCAGATCAACTTTCTGTTTCACCCCTTTTTCATTTTGATTTACACTACCACCTGGCCACATCATTTTCAGTTTATTCTGGTTGGTGGCGCTAAATACTTTCTTGCATTTGCCGCTATAAAAGGTAGGTAGCACGCGCACCGGATGCGCAGCTGATTTATACATTACCGGCTAATTTACAGGAACAGGCAGGAAGACAATATGACTGAAGATGCCCCGGCAATACCCGCCGCAAATGCGGTTGATAACAACCCTGGCCGCCATACCAGGATATTTACCAAAAAGCGTAAAAACCACTCACTCCGGCAAACACAATGGGACGGTCAGGAACGCAGACGCTCGGACAGACGCTCCCTCAAGCAGAGTCGAGGCCCGATGATTGAATCACGCGCTGGCGTAGACAGGCGACGCAAAAACCATTTTTACGTAAAAATATAATCGACAGAGAGCCCCCATCAGCTGACAGTATGCCGGTTACCCCTATCTCTTCGCCTCATGTTCACGACCAGAATCACACGCAAAAAGTGATGATTCAGGTCATACTGGCCACTCTGCCCGGCCTTGTGGTTCTGTGCAGCTTTTTCGGCTGGGGAAACCTGATCAATGTAATCTGGTGCGGGTTGGTCGCGGTGACAGCGGAAGCGGCGGTACTTGCACTTCGCAAGCGCCCGGTTATGCCCTGTCTGTCTGACTGCAGCGCCTTGTTGACCGGTGTGTTACTGGGCCTGGCCCTGCCGCCGTTCGCTCCCTGGTGGACAACGCTGACCGCCACGGCGTTTGCTATCATCTTTGCCAAACAGATTTATGGCGGGCTGGGCCACAACCCCTTTAACCCTGCCATGGTTGGCTATGCACTGGTTCTTGTCTCATTTCCTGTTGCCATGACCACCACCTGGGCCAGCCCGTCTGGCCTGGCTAATACTCCGGATTTTCTTACTACAGTCGGCCTTCTTTTCAGTCCGTTTTCAGTAGAAAGCATCGATGCTTTCACCATGGCCACGCCGTTGGACACGTACAAACACGAAATTATTGATAAAACATCCGATGCCGTATTCCAGCTCCCTGTTTTCGGCAACCAGATTGCCGCAGGGTGGCAATGGGTGAATCTTGCTTTCCTGGCCGGTGGTCTTTACCTGATAAGCAGAAAAATCATTACATGGCATGCCCCGGTCGGCATGCTGGCAGGCATTACCGTACTCGGCCTGACCATCGGATGGGACAGTGATGTCACCACGCCGGTTTCCCTGCATCTTTTTGCCGGGGCAACCATGTCGGGAGCCTTTTTTATTATTACCGATCCGGTCAGCGGCCCGGCCAGCCACCGGGGCAAACTGATCTACGGTTTTTGTGCCGGCGTGCTCGTTTATTTTATCCGGGTCTATGGCAACTACCCTGATGCTGTCGCTTTTTCTGTGCTGCTGATGAACTTTGCCGCACCCTTTATTGATTATTACACCCGGCCCAGAACCTATGGTCATCAAAAACCCGATTCGGGCATCGCAGGCAAAAGCCAATGAGTGAAATCCGCCAGGCCATAACCAAAAGTGTGATCGGGCTTGCCACTTTCTCGATAGTGACTACCGCGTTGATCACCGCGACCTATTTACTGACTTTTGACCGCATTGAGCAGCAAAGAAAGATTGCAGAGTCCAGAGCCCTCAGGGATATTTTTCCGAACCACTATCACGACAATGAATTTCTGGACGACAGGGTAAACCTGCCAGACAGCGCTGTACTGGGCAAACAGTCCCAAAAGGCTTTTGTTTCGCGCAAGCAAGGCCGGATCAACGGCGTGCTCATTCCTGCCACTGCACCTCAGGGTTACGGTGGAGAAATCCGCTTGATCAGCGGAATTGACAGCGCGGGAACAATAGCCGGAGTCAGGGTGCTGGCGCACCGGGAAACGCCCGGTCTTGGTGACAAGATCGAGCTTCGCAAATCAGACTGGATTCAACAGTTTACAGGTAAATCCCTTGGCAACCCGGCACCTGAAGGCTGGCGAGTAATCAAGGCGGGAGGGGAATTCGACCAGTTGACCGGGGCAACCATCACCTCGAGAGCCGTTATCAAGGCTGTGTATAATACACTGGATTATTTTAACCGGAATCGCGATTATTTGCTCAAGGGTACTGGCGGAGGCAAACATGGAGATAATCACAGTGAACAGTGAAGCCGTCACCGAACCTGGCTTGCCAGAAATTGCGGACAGCCCGGGGCAAACTGAAAGCGGCGCTGGCCCCGATGAGATAAACTATCGTCAGGTAAACTGTCGCGAGATAAACTACCGCGAGATAGTCGCAAACGGGCTTTGGCATAATAACCCGGCGCTGGTGCAATTGCTGGGGTTATGCCCTCTCCTCGCAGTCACAGGAACAACAGTTAACGCCCTCGGTCTGGGATTGGCGACGACCCTGGTGCTCACCGGTTCCAATCTTGTAGTATCCAGCATTCGCAATCATGTTCCGGCAACAGTTCGGCTGCCCGCTTTTGTTATGATTATCGCCTCGCTGGTGACCTGCGCCGAACTGCTGATGCAGGCTTTCGCCTGGGAGCTATATGAAATTCTGGGTATTTTCATTCCACTTATCGTCACCAACTGTGCCATTTTGGGGCGGGCCGATGCCTTTGCTGCAAAAAATCCGGTACTCCCTTCCGTACTTGATGGATTGATGATGGGGGTCGGGTTTCTTTCTGTCTTACTGGCTCTTGGTGCATTCAGGGAGGTACTTGGCCAGGGCACGCTGTTTTCAGACATGCACCTTGTTTTTGGAGAAACAGCCAGAACATGGACAATCACAGTTTTTGATGATTACCCGCCTTTTCTTTTCCTGGTATTACCTCCGGGTGCTTTTTTCGGCATGGGTATCATCATCGCCTTGAAAAACATCATCGACACCCGGATTGAAACGGCAAGGAAAAACGCACATACACCCTCAGAGTCGGGCAAAGGTAGCAAACGGGTACGGGTCACAGGTAAAATCTGAAATCATCAGGCCAACCGGACAAATCGGCGAAAACAATGAACAGGGAAATTCGAACCCAAATATTTGAACGATTCAAGGCGGCTGAACCCGAACCGAAGACAGAACTCAATTACAGTACGCCGTTTGAGTTGTTAATTGCGGTGATACTGAGTGCACAGGCAACCGATAAGGGCGTGAACAAAGCCACGAATATACTGTTTCCGGTAGCCAATACACCCGAGGCAATACTTGCACTCGGAGTCGATGGTCTAAAAGACTATATCAAAACCATCGGCCTGTTTAACAGTAAGGCCGAAAACATTATTAAAACCTGCAAGATGCTGATCGAGCGGCATGATTCACAGGTACCCGAGTCAAGAGAAGCGCTTGAAGCCTTGCCCGGAGTGGGCAGAAAAACCGCCAATGTAGTGCTGAACACTGCCTTTGGCCACCTTACCATGGCGGTCGATACACATATTTTCAGGGTCTCCAACCGAACCAGAATCGCACCGGGTAAAAATGTGAATGAAGTTGAAAAGCGCCTGCTCAGGGTTATCCCCAAACCTTATCTGAAAGATGCTCATCACTGGTTAATCCTGCATGGACGCTATACCTGCGTTGCTCGCAAACCCAAATGCGGCGCCTGTATCATAGAGGATCTGTGTGAATACGTTCCGCCCAGAGAGACCTGAAGAATCACCGCTGCCTCGTTGACGGGGGCGCCAGGCAACACCGGCAAACCCGCTTTCAGATTGGTAACGATCAGCAGAACGAGTCGGCAAGGGCCATCAAACCGTAAACCTCTCTACCTGATTACGCAGTTCCAAAGCCCGACAGGAGAGCTGCTCTCCCTCGGCTGCATTTTCCTCGGCACATTGTGCAGTTTTTTCTGCGGCGACCCGGACTGTTTCACTGCTACTGCTGATCTGGGTTACCGCAGCACTTTGTTCTTCCGTAGCACTGGCTACCGAATCCATTTGACTGCTGACCTCTTCAGCCGCAGCACGAATCCGGGTCAATACATCTCCGCCCCGTTCCACTTCCTTAACACAATCACCAATCTGCACCACGCCGTCCTGCATACGCCCGGACGCTTTAACGGCATTTTCCTGTAAAGTCGCAACCACCTGCTGAATCTCCTGTGTAGATTCCTGAGTGCGCTGCGCCAGCGTCCTGACTTCGTCGGCAACCACAGCAAAGCCGCGCCCCTGTTCACCGGCGCGTGCAGCCTCGATGGCAGCATTCAGTGCCAACAGGTTGGTTTGCTCTGCAACAGAAGAAATGACATCCACGACCTTGCCAATCGCTTCGCTGTCATTACGCAACTGCTCTACCACAGCAACCGCTTGCTGAAATTCCTGCTGCAAACTTTCCACCCTGGAGACAACTGATAACATCACCCCTTTGCCGGACTCGGACAATTCGGAGGTGATATTCGCATCCTGCGCAACAGCAGAAGCACTTGCAGACACTTCTTCAATCGCAATGGCCATTTGACGAATGGCTACCGAAACCTGCTCGGCTTCGTCATGGCTGGAGCGGGAAAGGCGCTGCATATCACCGCTTAACCGGGCAATACCGGCCGAACTATGGGTGATTTTTTCGCCAACATTGCGCACACTTCCAATTGCATCGCCAAACTTGTCGAGCATGTCATTCAGGCTTGCTTCCAGCTAGAACAGCTCGTTATTACTCTTATCGACATGTTTACGAGGAAATCGGTACGTCAGATCACCCTGCCCCGTCTTGTGCAGTACATCACGCATAGCCTTGATGGGGAGCAGCCCCTTTCTGAGCAAAAGTCCAAGCGTCAACACAAGCAAGACTGCAGCAACCAGACAAATCGACACCACAACCCACAGCAGATTGTGAACCGGGCCGGTTGTTTCATCACGATAACTCACCGCATAAAGCAACCACTTGCCCTCTCCGGTTCGCTGGAAGCGCAAACTGGCTTCACGTCCGGTTGCCGCTTCGACAAATTCGACTACCCCGGAGCTATCGGAAAAAATTTGATCCATTTTCCCTTTCAGACTGGCACCATAAACGTCACGAAATGACTTTCCATGGCCGGTTGGATGAACAATCAGCTTTTCCGGTGCCCAGGGATCATCCAGATTGACAAGGCCAAGATAACCGGTTTTGCCAATACGCTGAGACAAAAAACCCTCGCCCAATTCACTGATTAAGTCAGAAACAGGCAGGCCGACATAAAGGATGGCATCGACTTCTCCGGAGTCACCTTTCACCGGTGTGTAACGGGTCATGTAACTCGTACCAAACAGGCTTGCCTCACCAATATAGACCTCACCATCCATAAGCATGCGGTAACCCGGGTGGGATTTTCCCAGCAAAGTACCCACGGCTCTGTCACCTTCCGGATTTTTCAGTGAGGTCGTCACCCGCAAAAAATCATCCTGATAGCGAATGAATACTGTGGCATTTCCGCCGGTAAAACTGGCAACACGATCGACCGGATCAAAATTTAAATTCACCAATTCCCCACGATGAAAAACCAGCGGCGCCCGGTAATTACCGATCTGCATCTTCTCACTGCGATCAAACTCAAAAGTGCCCGGGTAGAGGCTGGAAAATGTCTCGGCGAGTCGTTTGGTTCTTTTATCGAAAGAACTGTGAATAACGTTCAACTGTGCCGCTGCCACTTCCACCAGATGCTGCTGATCGTCAGCCATCTGGCGCAACATAATGTCGCTGATTTTATAGCCGGTTACGAACAATACCAGGGACAGTACCAGAACAATCAGACCAAAAGCACCAAGGCTCAACAGACGCACTAACGACCAATTATTATTGTTAAACATGCAGGCTCCTGTTTACACACGCAAGTCGAAATGTATTTGTTTTTTTACTCTAGCTGTGTTTATTTTTTACTCTAGCACATCCACCAGTAACCGAATAAAAAAACCTGTGCAATGAAACCGTTCAAACCCGGGCATCATTTTATTACCCTGCCCGACATTGGCCTTAGCGGGTCAGCTCCTGCCAAAATACAGGTGTCACCTCCATCTTGTTCTTATGTTTCTGTCCACTTCCCACTTCCAATGAAATGGGCGTCTATAAAGTTGAGGAAAGCTATATGCCCTGACAAGGCAAGGCCAGCCTGGGCACCGGTCAAACCGGAACGTCAGGGCTTGTTTCGCTCGAGCATCAGCACCCTGGTTTTCAAATAAACACCCAGAACCATAAATATGGCGGCAATAAACAGCAATTCATTCAGGTAGACTCCGCCCTGAATAATAAAAAGCCCGGCGGTAATTCCTGTCGTCACCCAGAATATGGTTACAACGATAACCCAATGGAACCTCACCCGATTGTACTCCGCCGTCCATTCGGATAGTGAGGTAAACTGTACCTTGTTCTTTTTGCTCAATGTATTCTCCTTGTATAAAACCTGTTCATTAACTGTCGGGCAGGTACTGCATCATCAGTATTGACCTTCCCTGCTTGCGATATGACTGATACAAATCAGTCAATGGCGTTATTTGCCCTTCCGGGTGAACCACAGCAAACCCGAGCGACTGATAAAATGCCATCAAATGGTCATAAGGAAAGGTATAGGTTTGAGAATCAAAACGCTCGGACATTCGCCTGACCAGCAAACGGGCAACTCCCTGACGTTGGTTGGTCTCCGCAACGGCAACACCTGCCAGCAACCTGAAGCTTCCATGGTTTCTCAGGCAGCCACAGGCGATCACAGATTGGTTGGCATCTCTGACTACCGCACAGTCTTCATTGCGCCTGGCTTTGCCACGGAAGCCATGACTCCGGTAGAATTTGTTGGCCAGTGGTATTTCCAGATCAGACAGCCAATGTACTGACCAGGATGATTCGGATTTGATATTATGTCGCGACATTATTGCACAAACTGTAAAAGACCTCTCCGTGTTTGTTATTGCAGCGCACTGGTTCAGCTTGCCAATACCATCAAGGTGGTCATCATACAGCATCCTCAGGAGGAGAAGCACCCCTTCAATACCGGGCGCATGACTCACCTGTGCCTGAGTAACAGCGAACTTGTGATAGCGGAAACCCTGTCACAGCCTGCCCTCGGCAAAATACTCTCCGCACCGTCAATCCTGCTCTATCCTTCCCTGCCCTGGCTGCCACCCCAACCAGACCCGGACTTGCAATCGGCACCGGGTTTTCAACAATTGATTATCATTGATGCCACCTGGAGAAAATCAAAAAAAATCCTCCATAGTCACCCGGAACTCCAGCGGCTTCCAAGATTGAGTCTGGGCGGTGACCGCAAATCAAACTATACCATCAGGAAAACATCGGTAACCAATGGGCTTTCAACGATTGAAAGCGCCGCAGAAGCATTGGCCATTCTGGAACCCCAAAACAATTTTCAGCCAATGCTCAAACCCTTCGAAAAAATGATCAGCCTGCAGCAGGAAAATCAGGCGAGGGCGTTACTGCTCTGATACCTTGACCACCACCTTGCCTTTTACTTGCCTGGAAGTCAGACGCCCCATTGCCTTTGCGGTTTCTGCCAGTGGAAACACTTCAGAGATAAGAGGCTTCAATGCCCCGGACTGGTACAGTTCGAGTAATTCCTGGTTGTTCTGCATGCTTTCCTTCATTTGCCGCATCACAAAATTGCCCCAGAATACCCCCATCAAACTATAGCCTTTAAGTAAGGGCAGGTTAGCTGACAACTCGGGGATTCTGCCACTGGCAAAACCGATCACCAGGTAGCGCCCGTTCCAGCCCATACAGCGATTGGCCGCATCAAACAGATCGCCACCAACAGGGTCATAAACCACATCCACCCCTTTTTTGGCGATGGCTTTCACTGCTTCTTTCAAGTTGCTTTCTGTATAGTTGATGCACTCATCTGCACCATGCTCTCTGGCGATGGCCAGTTTTTCTTCAGAACTTGCCGCTGCGATGACCCTGGCTCCCATCGACTTGCCCAACTCGACAGCGGCCAGACCCACACCGCCTGCTGCTCCCAGTACCAACAGGGTTTCGCCCTGCTTTAACTGTGCCCGCTGTTTGAGCGCATGATAGGAGGTACCATAAGTCAGAATAAAACCCGCCGCCACTTCAAAAGGCATGGCGTCCGGAATTTTTATTACCGCAGGAGCGGGCGCCACCATCTCTTCGGCCAGACCTCCATGTTGAGCCATAGCCAGCACACGATCTCCTGGCGCCAGATGGTTAATGCCTTTTCCCACCTCAAGCACCACCCCGGACACCTCCGCGCCGGGAGCAAAGGGTAACTCCGGCTTTGCCTGGTATTTGCCTTCAATAATCAAGGTATCGGGAAAGTTGATTCCACAGGCAATTACTTTGATGCGAACATGTCCGGGGAGCATTTTCGGCTGAGGCAATTCGCCCAATTGCAGCTTCTCGGGACCACCCGGCTCTTTACATATCATTGCCTTCATACATACTACCCTCTTTATCTATCATTGATTGAGAATTACTGTTTATTGTGAACTACTGTTTATTGTGAACTACTGTCTGCTATCAATTACCATTGAGCAAAAATGACCATTGATGGTGAATACATGCCCGGATGCAGGGATTTATGCCTGAGCGGATGATTTCAGGTGTTGGCCAATTACCAGTCACCGACAATATCAGTTAAAATACGGTTTTGCATTCAAACGAAAGGCGTGTTATCCCATGACAACAATTCTACCCTGTATTGAAATCGAACCCAAAGTGACAGCAGATGCTTCGGTTATCTGGCTTCATGGCCTGGGTGCAGACGGCCATGACTTTGAGCCAATTGTTCCCGAATTAAAACTGCCTGAGCACGCTGCCATTCGATTTGTTCTGCCTCACGCCCCTGCCATTCCGGTCACCATCAATGGCGGTGTTATTATGCCCGCCTGGTACGATATACTGTCAATGAGCATTGATAAAAAAATTGATGAAAAACAGTTAATCGAATCCGCGCAAAAAGTTCAGGCATTGATCAAAAGGGAACGGGAAAGAGGCATCAGGAGCGAGAGAATCATTGTCGTTGGCTTTTCCCAGGGTGGCGCAGTCGGCTACCATGCCGCGCTGACCTACCCTGAAAAACTGGGAGGCTTGCTGGGGCTATCTACCTATTTTGCCACTGCACAAAGCATTGCGCCCGATCCGGTCAACCAACATATACCCGTTCAGGTCTATCATGGCTCTTACGACCCGGTTGTACCCGAATCACTTGGCCGGAAAGGCTATGAAACATTGCTTTCGATGGGATACCAGGCAGAGTATTTTTCTTATCCCATGCAACATCAGGTTTGCCTGGAGCAGATCGAAGAGATATCAAAATGGCTACAGAAACAATTACTTTGAAACGGGAAAGCTGGCAGCAATTGATCACAGATCAGGGCATGTCGGCTTGATCGACCGGGTACGCCCGTTAACCATATCAGCCAGATCAACATCGTTTGGAAGCCACTGTAATGACAGGCAAGGTAATGAAAAGCAAAGCGAACCAGTCCCAGGGTATTTTATTGTTTCACCTGACTCCCAAACAATTATTTGCCATTGGCACGTTAAAAGTCCGGGAGATCGTCTCCTATACACCATTAACCGTGCTTCCTGGCTCCCATCACTTCGTACTCGGTGCGGCAAGTATACGGGGAACAACCATTCCCGTCATTGATATGGCCGCCGCCGTAGGCTATCCACCATTGACTCGGGAAGAAATCCCGAAAAGCTTTATCATTATTACCGACTGCCAGAGAAAAACCATCGGCTTTATGGTGCGCCAGATTGACCGAATATCCGAATGCAAATGGAAGGACATCATCCCCCCCGCAAAAAACCTTGGCTCAAAAGCGTTTTTGACCGGTGTTACCCGTGTGGATGATCAACTGGTGCAACTATTGGATGTCGAGCTTATTATTTCACTGGTATTTCCGGATAGTGAAATCGCCACCCGGGTCAGCATCACCGACGTTCAGAGGGAAAAGCTTAAACCGCTCAATATATTACTGGTCGACGACTCTCTCGTTGCGCGAGCACAGCTTTCGGATGTATTGGACAAAATGAACATTCCATACAAAATTTCGACCACTGGAGATCAGGCTCTTGACCTCATAAAGCAGGAAGCCCGTGCCGGCTCTCCGATTCACCTTCTGGTCAGCGACATCGAAATGCCAGGAATTGACGGGTATGAACTGACCTTTGAAATACGCAATGACTCAAAGCTGGGAACCCCCTACATCATTCTTCACACGTCATTATCGAGTAAAATCAGTGTCAGCCAGGCCCATCAGGTTGGTGCGGACGAGGCTTTGACCAAATTTGATGCAGGAGAATTAATTCAGGCCATGTTGCGCGGGGCTGACCACATAGAATCAGGATCAGAGCAAAGATAGAGTCGAGAAAAAGTCAGGATAGAGCCAGGCAGCCAGACTCCCTGCACTGCCTTCCGCATCCTGCACACTCAGGCAGGCTCAGGCAACCGCCCGCTGCTGACTGAAGTACTGATTCACCGCACTTAACACAGAAGTCAGGGATGCCGTCACTATATCCCCATGAATCGAGCAACCGTAAAAGCGGTGACCATCAATACTCATTTGCACGCAGGCAACCGCATCCGAGTCACTTCCCGGGCTCAGGGCATGTTCATTGTACTCCTGAATATCGATTTGCACACCGTAATGCCGGGCCAGTGCCTGAACAAAAACATCCATCACACCCTGCCCTTCACCGGCAATATCAACGATATGCCCTTTTTCATTCAGTCTGGCATAGACTTCATCATGGATGGCTCTCCTGACCTCGAAGGTGCTCAATTGAACCGGTGACCTTTGATCAAGGTAGACCTTGTTAAACAGCTCCCACATAATCTCCGAAGAGACTTCTCCGCCGTCCACTTCTGCGTATTGTTGCACTACCCGGCTGAAGTCAATCTGCAACCAGCGTGGCAACTGAACTCCGTAATCCCGCTCAAGCGCATAGGCAACCCCGCCCTTGCCAGACTGGGAATTAACACGAATTACTTCCTGATAGGTTCTTCCCAGGTCTTCAGGGTCAATGGGCAAATAGGCCACCTCCCAGGGCTGACCTGGCTGCTGAAGTGCCAGGCATTTTTTGATCGCATCCTGATGACTGCCGGAAAAGGCGGTATAGACCAGTTCACCGGCATAGGGGTGCCTGGGATGAACGGGCAGTTGCGTGCAGGATTTTACGACCCTCACTATTTCATCCATATCGGACAGGTTCAATAACGGGTCAACTCCCTGGCTGTACAGGTTCATCGCCATAGTGACAATGTCCATATTTCCGGTTCGTTCACCATTACCCAACAGGGTTCCTTCCACTCGCTGTGCGCCTGCCATAACCGCAAGCTCGGCTGCGGCAACACCACAGCCACGGTCGTTGTGCGTGTGAACACTGACGATGATCGAATCCCGTTGTTTCACATGACTACAAAACCACTCGATCTGGTCAGCGAACACATTGGGAGTCGCCACCTCAACCGTTGCCGGCAGATTGATAATGGCAGGGTTTTCCGGAGTGGGTTGCCAGACATCAACGACCGAATCCACAATTTCCACGGCGAAATCAAGCTCTGTTCCGGTAAAGCTTTCGGGCGAATACTGGAACACCCACTCGGTACCAGGGTTTGCCTCGGCAAATGACTTGACTGTCCTGGCCCCGTTGACAGCAATATCAATGATACCCTGTCGATCCATTTTGAATACCCGTTCACGCTGAACCCTGGAAGTCGAGTTATAAACATGTACCACAGCACGCCGAGCTCCCTTCAAAGAGGCAAAGGTGCGTTCGATCAATTCTGGCCGGGCCTGCGTCAATACCTGCAGGGTCACATCCTCCGGCACCTGGCTCTGTTCAATCAACCAGCGAACAAAATCATAGTCAGGCTGAGAGGCAGAGGGAAAACCGACCTCAATCTCTTTAAACCCCACTTTGACCAGCAAGGCGAATAGCATTTTTTTCTGATCTACCGACATGGGTTCGATCAAGGCCTGGTTCCCATCCCGCAGGTCAACACTGCACCAGACAGGGGCTGAGCGAATGACCTGATCCGGCCAGGTACGCCTGGCAATATTGATCGGGGCAAAGGGGCGATATTTGGTATGGTCGAACCCGGGCATAGCAAACTGACTCCGTTTATTCATTCATGTTAAATCGTTTTGCATATTATAGCTCCAACCCGAAGAAGAATAATTGCAAACATTCCATGAAAACAACTTTTTTTAGCAAAGTATCACCTATAATACGAAATATATTGAAATAATATTGCTAATACCAAGAAAAAGTTGAAATAATCATAAAAGGGAAAACGCCATGAATCCACTCGATCGTCTGGACAAACGCATACTTGAAACACTGCAAAAGAAGGGAGACATCAGCAATCTTGAGCTGGCCGAATCTGTGGGCCTTTCACCCTCGCCTTGTTCACGAAGGGTCAAGCAACTGGAAGAAAGCGGTATTATCAACCGCAGGGTGACCTTGCTAAACCCTGAAAAACTGAACATGAAGCTGACGGCAATCATCCAGGTCAGCATGGATCGCCATACACCGGATCGATTCGAGAATTTTGAAGAAACACTGCAAGGCTATCCGGAGGTCATGTCCTGCTACATGATAACAGGCCAGGCTGCAGACTACCTCGTGGAGGTGCTGGTACCGGATATGGAAGAATATCAAGACTTTTTATTGGGGAGGCTGACCTGTATTCCCGGAGTAACCGGAGTTCATTCCAGTTTTGTATTGCGTAAAATCATCTCCCGAACGGAAATACCATTAACCCATCTTACATAGCGAAAACCTCATTTACCCCTCATCAGGACAACTCTTTGGCAGCAAGTATCTCAACCTCAAAATACAGGGTAAATCCGGCCAGGGGATGGTTTCCATCAACCAGCACTTCCGTCTTGCCCACATGGACTATCCTGACGACGGTTTTATGGCCGTCATCACCATAAGCCTGCACCAACATGCCAGGCTTGAGTGATGCCGGATTATCGAAAGAACGGACGGGAACCGGGTATACCAGACGCTTATCCAGATTTCCATAAGCCAATTCGGGGGGCACAGTGACCGCTATGACATCCCCTGCCTTCCGTTCAAGAAGTGCCTGTTCCAACCCCTTGACAACCGAACCATCCCCCTCAACAAACTCCAGGGGAGGGCCACCAATAGAGGTATCTACAGTTTTGCCTTCCGAGTTCTTCAGATTGTAATGAATCGTGAATGCCTTTTTACCCATATTTATTTACAACTCACTTGTCTGTTGCGTTGCGCGGCAAAATCTATTGATTTCCCGGTCATTAGCCACAAAAAACCCCGGCAAACACCGGGGTTTTTATCAAAAGGGACAGAGCTACCGAAAGACTGAAAAAAGTCGCCGAGAGACTGGAATTGCCCCATGAAAATCAACCTGCCTTGACAATACCCAGATCAATCAACTCTGATACCAGGAGTTTCATTTCAAGCTTATCCTTGAAACTGCCAGGGTGTTCCATATCCATTCGCTTCACAAAGGGTTGAGCATCGGCAGGAATATCTTTCAATTTGAGCGCATTCACTACGCACTTGAGCATTCCTTTTTTGGTCGCGGTCTTCGCTTTTAACGACTTCAGCGCCTTGCCAATTTTCAGCTCTTCCGGTGTAAAATCACAGCCAAACGGGAACGGATCGAAATACCCTTGTGAGTTGTATTTCTGATACAGCTCCATCAGGCGCTCCGGTGTATTATTGCGATACAGTTCAGGAAGTTCATAGTCCTCAGGCACCTTGCCTGCCGCCTTGGCCTGGGCCAACAACTCACCCTGGAATCGGGAATCGGCAATCTTGATCAACTCGATATAAACTTCTTTATCGGGTCGTCCCAAAACATCGGCAACACCATATTCGGTCACAACGATATCGCGCAAATGCCGGGGAATAGTACAGTGAGCATAACTGAACAGGATATTCGACACTGTTTTTCCGCCACTCTGACGAGTTGACTTCAGTTTCAAAATTGAGCGGGCATCACTGATCTCGTGCGCCATGGCGACGAAATTGTACTGGCCACCCACCCCGCTGACTACCTTGCCATTAGCCAGGCCGTCGGAAATCGCCGCACCGTTCAAGGTACACATCATGGTGGAATTGACAAACCTGGACTCTTTACGCTGGGCCATTTTGATCTTCTCATCCCCCAGGAAGTGATCGTACAGGTGGTTTACAAACAGAACGCTGGTCATACAGAACTTTTCGTTTTCTTCATCGGTCAGTTTTTCGAGCTCGTCATAAAACTGCTGGGGGCCGAGGAAGAAACCGCCATGCATGATAATACCTTTCTTCAACCTGTCGCCGAGGCAATTCGCTTCAATTGCGGCTCTGTGCGTCTCGTCTCCGAGATTCAACCCGATACTGTTTCCATCACAAATCAGGGCACCGCCTTTCAGTTCAACAGAAGACTTGAAGACACCCCATTCTTTCAGATAGGCAACATCTTTGGCTTTCAACTCCTCACTGATGGCACCAACCTCAAGTAACGCATCCAGTGTTTGCATGGACACATCGACGGAAATTTTCCTTTCGTTGAGAAGATTCTGAATATTGATGTCGTCAAACACTTCACGCTTCAGAATGCCGGACTTGTAGAGATAGATGAACCCGTCAACCATCATTTCACTACAACCGTACAAACCTTCCTCAAACTGCCCCCTTCCGCCAATTTCGGAAACAACCGGATATTTTTCTTCCAGCTTCATTTCGTCCATGAGCTTGCAATAATCAGAATTGTGCTCGTGACGCATGATGAGTCCGTTTACTATCGCGCTACCCAGGGAACCTATCCCGACCTGCAGGGTACCGCCATCCTTGACGAGTGTACTGGCGTTAAAACCGATAAAGTGATCTGCCGGAGTGATCGCCATATTTGGCACACCAAACAGCTTGCAGTCATAATCCCGGTTATCGATGACAAAATCGAATTCGGTGCCATCCACCTCGGCGTGATTTACCATAAATGGCAGCCTCTGGTTCACTTCACCGATAACCGCAATCTTTTGCCCCCTGGCCTCCAGATCGCGCATGGCGCGAACCATATCTATGGACGTATCAGGATTACAGCTGAGGCTATAGGTTACCTTGCCATCACGCTCTCGCTTCGAAATCATTTGCGATACAACGTTACAACCATTAATTATCAAATCACGAACAACATGAGTGTAATTGGTGCTGATGTAGTTTTGCTGTTGAGCCTTGTGGTTCAGAAAGCTGCCGGCCTTAAAGAAAAACTCCGTCACCTCAACATTATCAGGCAACTGATTTTTTCTCAGGTCAATCACATATTCAACGTCAGGTATTTCACCAAACAAACGCTCGGAAAAGGGCCCAAGGAATTTTTTTTCCAGGCTGCTGCTACCCGTTGGCTTCTCAAGTGCAATGGCTGTAGTAATTTTCAGCTTTATGGATGGGTCATTTTTCGCCCGCTTGTATAATGCGTTCACCAGGTGCAGGGGTTTACCCAGCCCCAGGGGCATACCAAATACTATCTCCTTGCCTACCTTGTCGATAATCGCATCGACACATGCATCTACTTCTTTGTAAATTATAGGATTGTCTGCCATGATGTTTCCCTGTCTGCAGTGTATTTTTTATTTGGAAAAGGGCGGGCAATACATGATTGCACCCTTTCAACCTTTTAAAACGGAATTACTGTAAAGCGGAATAAAAACCTTCGTCTGAGGAGGCATGGTTGCCTGTCTTTTTGTTCTGGGAAAAGTATGCCAAAAACGCCCCCGTTTCTGTTTGATTGCTATCAAATTTGGCCGATGAATTATTCATCTGTCTGAACGAAACAGTCAATCAACCATACACCTCTGTATCGCCACAGATGACTGCGGCCAAACCTCGCCTGATACCCGTTGTAACGGGGTAATCAGGCAGCTGAACAAACCGGGCCCTGTAGTTTGAAAAAACCGGACACCGGCTTCGATCCTGTCAACTGTGCGAAATTATAAGGCTGAAACCGATAACGAGGAAGAAGGGATTAAAACATTTTTTTAAAACTGAGACTTCCAGTGCAAAACTGCACCGTTTCTGCGGATATCAACGGCGTATTCACCGGTCAAAAAAGACTCCATTCCAGACCGCTCGGAATCATCAACAATGCCAGACATCGATTTGCCTTGCACCAGCTCGCCCCGATTCTGTATGTTCATGTGATAAACGGCAATGGCACGATTAATATAATAGCTGCCAACCAGAGAAACCAGCCTGCGTGCGCAGTCTTTCTTTCTGACCCCGTCTTCCACCATGCCTGCATACACAATTCGAGGGTCTGACATACCTGGAATATCCGACGCGTGTACCCTGGTCACTGAAACCAGAACATTCACCAACAAAAGAGCGATAAACAGCCGGATAACCATCGCTTTCTCCAACGCTGAAGTGGATCGACATGCTTCATCAGAAACCTGCCCGAGCAACCGTTACACCAACTATATCAAACCCCTTTGAGAGACTCAGTCACAAAGACGCAATTTGACGTTATTTTTGTTTCACTTATGTGTATTTGTGTCAAAATTATGGCAGCAATCAGGATGACCTGTCAGCCAACCAGTCAGCACTGATAGCCCAGGTATTGAAAGGTGCCCTTGAACCGGCAAAAACACCGGCGTGCCCTCCGGGAACAACACAAAACTCCTTGTCTTCCGAGGATACAATATCAAGAATCTTCCGGGCAGCCCGAATAGACACCAGTTTGTCCGAATCGCCGGCAAAAGCCAGAATGGCACAGTTGATCTTTTCAAAATCCGCATGGGAATCTCCCATTTTCATTTTACCCCTTGCCATCTGATTATTGATCGCCATCCGAACCGCCATACCCTTAATGGTTTCTCCCGGGTAGTCAACCATGTCATCAAACCACTGTTTCATGGTATGGTGACTCTTCACGTATTCCCGATCCCACATATTCACCAAAAGCTCCCAGTAGCTCATCACACTGCCCACCGGGTTGGTCAGTTTGAACACGGTGGAACTGACCCACCCCGGAATGTGCAGATATTTTGGAGGCAGATCCATCAGAGAAAAATCCAGGAGGCGGGAAATAACCTGTGCGGGTCGATGCGTCATTGCAAGCAGCCTGCCTGCGACACCAATCTGATGCATATCAACCGGGCTGGCCACGGTAACAATGTTTCGAATATCCGGGTCCCGTACCGCCGCAGCATACATCAGCGTCAGGAGGCCGCCCATGCAATAGGAAAAAACCGAGAGCTCTTTCTGTGCGCTGTTCAGCCGTATTTTTTCAAATGATTCGGGCATCCAGTCCAACACATAGGTTTCCAGAGAAAGGCTATTCTGTTCTTCCGTCACATCACCCCAGTCGATAAGATAAACATCAAACCCCTTTGCCAGAAAATAACGCACCACACTGCGCTGAGGTAAAAGGTCGAAAATCATTGAAGTCGCTGCCAGGGGGGGAACCAGTACGAGAGGTACCCGCTTTCGATCCCGACTGACAGCCATTGTCTCCTTCCCGACCAGAATCTCCTTTTCTTCCAGTGGCAGGTAATGCCGTACCGACATAATGCCAGACTGGTGAATTATTTCATAAGGGGTAAGATTGCTGACAATAAATTTTTCTGCGGAAAGCTTATGTTCAATTGCATGGATCACAGACCAGAACGCCTTTTCCGCCAACGAACGAGGGTGCATTTTTTCACCGCCCAAATCAACCTGTTTACTGTCCATAATCTGTTTCCTGTCCATAATAATTACGACCTCTTTTTTTCTTGTTGTCAGGGTATCTGCTTACACCAACCCGGAGTTATGAGGTGTTTTACCACTCATTGCAATTCATTGCCATCCGGTTCCCGGGTATGTGGCAATTTTTCCGGGATAATTTACACCTGCATTGACAAACAGTATCGTATATAGTGCTGGTTTATCGAGAATAACCTGTCCCTGCAGTTATCATCAAAATAATGACAAGGAACCAATTTCTTCATGCAAACCCCTTCCTCCAATACCACTGAAGCCAGTTTCACCATGAAAGGATCGCTGATTCCGATGACTGTGCTTGAACTGGTACGTTATGATCCATCCGACTTTGAGCGGGAACTGAAGGCGAAGGTCGCGCAAGCACCCGCGTTTTTCGACGACATGCCTGTTGTGTTCGCACTTGAAAAACTGGAACACAAGGATCAACCGATTGATTTCGACCCACTGGTATCCCTATGCACCGGAATGCACATCCGCCCTGTTGCGATACGGGGTGGTGGCAACCATCACGCGACCGCTGCCAGAGCGAGCGGCCTGGCAATACTGCCCGCAACCGGCAAAAAGGCACAGCCTGCACAACCTGTGAAGGAATGCAAATCCGGGGCAACCGGGCAACCCGTCGCTGAAAAACCGGAGATACCTGAACGACCTGAAACACCAACAGCGAGCGAGCCGACGGGGCAACAGGCGGATACCGGGGAAAGCATCGTTATCGAAAAAGCCAAACCGGCAAAGATTATCTACACCCCCATTCGTTCCGGGCAACAAGTCTACGCCGGTGGCACTGATTTAATCGTTCTGGCACAGGTTAGCGCTGGCGCGGAAATATTGGCAGATGGTAACATTCACGTTTATGGCCCCTTGCGCGGACGCGCACTGGCCGGGGTGAAAGGAGACAAAAAAGCAAGAATTTTCTGTCAAAGTCTTGAGGCAGAGCTTGTTTCCATTGCAGGACAATATAAAATCAGTGAAGATTTGCAAGATAAGGGCTGGCGAGAGCCTCGACAAATTTTTCTGGATGAGGACAAACTGACAATAAAACCTCTCGTTTAGCGAATAAACAGGACCAACTGAAAGTCAGAAAAGCTGGTCGTTCAGCTCACGTTTCACATTGAAAGGTAGGAATTAAATTGGCAAAGATCATCGTGGTCACCTCCGGCAAGGGAGGAGTGGGAAAAACCACATCCAGCGCATCAATAGCGATAGGCCTGGCCCAGCGCGGAAAAAAAACTGTCGTCATCGACTTTGACGTGGGCCTGAGAAACCTCGACTTGATATTGAATTGTGAAAGGCGGGTTGTATACGACTTCGTCAATGTCATAAACGGAGAGGCAACCCTTAACCAGGCACTGATCAAAGACAAGCATGTAGACAATCTCTATATCCTGCCTGCATCCCAGACGCGGGACAAGGAAGCCCTGACGAAAGAGGGAGTCGAGAAAATTCTTAAAGAACTGTCGGAAAGCTTTGACTACATCATATGCGACTCCCCCGCCGGCATCGAGCATGGTGCCTACATGGCTCTCTATTTTGCTGATGAAGCCATTGTTACCACAAACCCGGAAGTCTCCTCTGTGCGGGATTCAGACAGAATACTGGGGATTTTGCAGAGCAAGTCACGCAGGGCGGAACTTGGTCTGGAACCGGTAAGGGAGCATCTGTTGCTGACGCGCTACAGCCCGGAGCGGGTAGAAAAAGGGGAAATGCTTTCGGTAGAGGATGTAAAGGACATTCTGGCAATCAAGCTGCTGGGAGTCATCCCCGAATCCCAGTCGGTCTTAAATGCCTCCAATAAAGGTGACCCGGTCATTCTGGACAGCCAAAGTGATGCAGGGGCATCCTATTCTGACGCAGTAAGCAGGCTGCTGGGAGAGGATATCGAACATCGCTTTATCGAGGTGGAAAGAAAAGGCTTCTTTAAGCGCATGTTTGGGGTATAACAATGAGTTTTTGGGATTATTTTAAAACAAGTAGAAAAAACACAGCATCCGTCGCAAAAGAGAGACTCCAGATAATCGTCACTCACGAGAGAACCCGGAGAAGTCAGCCGGACTACCTGCCGCAATTGCAGCAGGAAATTCTTGAGGTTATTCGGAAATATGTTTCGATATCACAGGATGACGTACAGGTTCAGCTAAACAAAAACGACAACTGTTCAGTGCTTGAACTGGATGTAACCCTGCCGGATGATGTAACTGACAGTTAGCAATTCAACCGACAGGGAACCAGCCACGCAGGATTACCCGGGGTCAGCGGCCTCCCGCGACCGCGCCTCGGGCACTTGCAAACCTGCCCGCAATCACCTGTACCCACCTGCACATAAAACGCTTTTACGACTTCTGAATTTGTGACCCCCGAATTTGCGAACCCCGAATTTGCGAACCCCGAATTTGCGAACCCCGAATTTGCGAACCCCGAATTTGCGAACCCAGGGCAGTAAAGCAACATTACCAGCGAGCAAAATGATCTTCGGCGAACCCGGGTATGCCGTCAATAATCACCTTCTCCCTGCCGCGCACCACATATCCGTAGTACTTGCCAAACATTTGCCTGAAATTCGAAGCAAGCACAAGCACATCCAGCTTCTCCTGCCGCATACCTTCTGGAACGAAGGTCAAATCCACCTTTTTATCAGGTGAGTAAATGTGCCAGTCTTTGTCCGGTTGACAGGAGTCAAAATCGAAACAGGAAAAATTCACTTTCTGAAACCTGTTTCCAACCCATAATCCGTTTTCTGTTACCCCGGTTTCATTTACACCTGATGCCAGATTGAGCCCGACCATCCTTCCATCCGGCAGCATCCCTGACAGACATGCCCAGTTCCAGGAGGTTTCCCTTCGCATAAACCCGGCGCTCCAGTCATAGCTTCCCCTTGTATCGGACGGGTCAAACACCATTTCATTCCCGGCCCAGTTCACCACGCCACCGCAGTCCAGTCCGGCCGCTTTCTGGGTGTAGACCCAGCCGTTTCTTCCCGCTTTGGAGCAGACCCTTAACGGATTGAACGTCGGTGCAGCACTCAGGGAAAGGGAAAACTCCACCCCCGGAGACGCATGGCCGACCACTTTTCTCACCTCCCCCTTCTCTTGTGCGGAGATACTGACATGACACCCCGGAAACGCAAAGGATGCCTGCCCCCTGTCCGGAGTTTGATCCATGTGCGTGCCCAATGCCGCAGGTACAACGAGACTTTTTTCATCCAGCTGCCGGGTATCAAAACGGTACAGATACACAAACATATTGCTAACCAGCTTCAGGTTGACAATGGCCAGGCCAAAAATTGCCCTGCTGTTCATCGCGCCTATAAACTGAAACTGGTTGAAGCCCATTTTTTTTCGCCACAACGGAAGCTGCTTGTCCATTGAGGTTCGAAGGTCAAAATCCAGGTAGTTCACCTCATCGACAGCATCATTGATAACCCCGAATCCGGGGCGCCCTTTATTGTCCAGAAGTTTTTTATCCATTTTTATCAAAAACCTGCCTTTTTCGTAAAAAAACGTCACTTGCTTATCACCTGAAGAAAAGTGATAGTGGTACACTTGGCCGAATGCAGGGAAGCGCCCCCTGTTTAATTTATCGTATTTGCTCACCTGATGGAAAGTTATGAACTCTTTTTTATCGAAAAGCATTATTCATTTGATCTCAATGCTGCTAACTGTGTTCCTGACCCGATCGGCACTCGCCACTCCCGACCACGTCACACTGCCTGAAAACCTGACAGAAGAAAGCGCTGACTGGGAGAAAACCCTGGACGAGGAAGGGGTTCAGATATTTGTCAGGGACTACCCGGGATCGGACTACAAGGCATTCAAGGCCATTATGGAGATTCAGGCGCCTGTCGATAGTGTGATGGCGGTTATGGCCGCCCCCAATTCCTGTGTGGAGTGGGTTCACGGATGTATCATTTCGTACGGCCTCGACGCAGAAAGCTTCAACAAACGCTATGCCTACTCGGTCAACGATTTACCCTGGCCGGTCACTGACCGGGATTATGTCCTGCTCATATCCACATGGAACGAACCGGATACAAACCGGATATGGATGGAAATGCATGCAGTAAAAGACAAAAAAACCGTCAACGAAGACTATGTTCGAGTCACGACGGCAAATACCATTTACCTTTTCGAACCGACAGATCACAACACCACGAAAATGACATGGTTGCAACACACCGAACCTGGCGGCGCCCTGCCCGGCTGGCTGGTGAACGCACTGTTGATCGATATCCCGTTTAACTCCCTGAAAAAACTCGAAGAAGTGGCAAACCGGGATAACTATAAAAGGGCAAAAATTCTAACAGATGATCAGGGTCAAATAACCGGAGTGAAGCCCGCAGGTGTAACGCAATAGCCTGTCAGATTTTCATCTCCATTCTGATATAATCCGGGTGGCAAAAGTCATAATAATTGCGGAGTATGAAAAATGGACAAACTCGCCAGGGAAATAATGACTCCCCACGTTAAATCCGTGCCTGAAAGCTGGACTATACAGCAGTTCGCCCGGTTTTGCTCCGACAATGAAATCTCGGGCAGCCCGGTCGTAGATGCCAGCGGCGACATAGTTGGTATCGCCACGCTCAAGGATATAGCGGATTTCCACTTTAATGCCAACCCATCGGAAGCTGAAAGCCAGTTGACGGAAGAGGAGCAAAGAGAAGCTCGCAAACTTCGCATGTTTCTGTTCGAAGAAATGCAGAAAATGCCTGTAGAAGTGCGCGACATCATGAGCCCCATTGTGTTTTCCGTAGACGAGGAATCACCTATAGGCGATGTGGCACAGCAAATGATGGACGAACACCTTCACAGGATTTTTGTTACCAGGGACAATAAGGTAACGGGAATCATCACCACCTATGACCTGCTGAAACTGATTGTCCCATCCTAGACAGGCACCTTTCATCTGTCTGCCCCGTAGCAAAACTGCAACTGCTGTCGGCACTTGCTACGGGACAATCTCTGCCAGAAAGGATCACTCCGATTCATTACTTTTTTAGCATTATCCGCAACAATCTGCATAATAGACAGACAGACAAGAATATGTAAAAGGTCAATTCCATGGCAGCACAGAAAAAAGTCTATGTTTTAGATACCAACGTATTAATCCACGATCCGGGCTCTCTGTTCAATTTCGAAGAAAACGAAGTCATCATTCCCATGACAGTATTGGAAGAGCTGGATAAACTGAAAGCCGGAAAACAGGCCATTGCCGCGGAGTGTCGGCAGGCGATACGAACCATCGATATGATTCTGGGCAACGCATCCCCGAAACAGATCGAAAAGGGCGTACCCATTAAACGAGGCAAAAAGTCAGAGCCATTGGGCACGATTTCCATACTGATGAGCACCGAGTGCTCCGACTCCCTCCGTTTACCTGCCGATCTCAATGATAACAAAATCATCAACAGCCTGGTGAACCTGCAGTCTGCCCACAAAGACAAACAGATTTTTCTGGTCAGCAAAGATATCAACATGAGGCTCAAAGCACGCGGATTCGGTGTCGAAGCCCAGGATTACCACAACGATCAACTGGTTGATGATGTCGATCTTTTGCCTAAAGGCTATTGTGAATACTCCGGCTCATTCTGGGACACCATTGAAAAGGTGGAAACCGTACAACGGGAAGGCCTTACCGAGCATATTCTACCGAAGACAGATCAGCTTGATAAAATCAATATCAACGAGTTTATACTGGATGAAATGGGATTCATCGGCAAGGTTACGGAAATCAATGATGAAAACATCATTGTTCAGGATCTGACCAAAGAAGACCTGATGAACCAGGAGGCCTGGGGGCTGATCCCCAGGGACATTTATCAGGCAATCGCACTGCAACTGTTGCTCGACCCGGAAATTCACCTGGTCAACCTGACGGGCGCGGCAGGTTCGGGCAAAACCATTCTGGCACTGGCTGCAGCAATAGAAATGACGATAGCGAGCAAGCGATACAAGCGGATCATCGCAACCAGAAGCGTTCAGAGCCTCGATGAGGATATCGGCTTTTTACCAGGCACGGAAACGGAAAAAATGGAACCCTGGCTTGGCGCCATTACCGACAACCTGGAGGCTCTGCATGAGGACGATGAAAATACCCACAGCAGTGTCGACTATATTCTGGATCAGGTTCCCATTCAGTTCAAATCAATGAATTACATTCGCGGCAGGAGCTTTCAGCACAGCCTTATCATCATCGATGAGGCCCAAAACCTGTCACCGCACCAGGTTAAAACCATTGTGACACGCGCAGGCAACGGAAGTAAGGTCATATGCCTTGGCAACCTGGCCCAGATAGACACACCGTATTTGAGCCCGCCCAGTTCAGGCCTGACCTACCTGACCGAACGATTCAAAAAGTTCAGGCATGGCGGACACGTTCACTTGCAGGGTATACCCAGATCAATTCTGGCCGAATATGCGGAAGAACACTTGTAGGAATCAGCGCGATACCTGGCGATACTTGAGAAGGTACACTGCTCACAGACAGCCATAACTGACTCTTGGCACGCCGGCCAGATCCGTGACAGTGGCAACACTCCTGAACCCGGCATCAACCAGCAGTGTTTTTACTTCGGATGCCTGGTCATGGCCGTGTTCGAGTAAAAGCCAGCCATTGCTGGCCAGGCGGGCCCGACTTTCCAGAATGATGTGACGAAGATCGGCCAGGCCATCTTCACCGGACACCAGGGCAGACTTTGGCTCGAAGCGAACATCCCCCTGCTTCAAATGAGGATCATCCCGGGCGATATAGGGCGGGTTGCTGACGATGATATCAAAGTGTTCGGCGGGAACATTGGAAAACCAGTCACTGATCAAAAAGCGGCAGCACTCGAGACCGGTTCTTACCCCGTTATCGATGGCGAGTGAAATTGCCGCTTCCGACCGATCAACCCCCCAGACTTCCGCATCCGGAAATTCGCCAGACAAAGCCAGAGCAATGGCACCGGTTCCCGTACCCAGGTCGAGTATTTTCCCCGGCTTTGCCTTGTTCTCCCGAACCAGTTCCAGCACCAGTTCGACCAGCCTTTCGGTATCAGGGCGGGGAATCAATGTACTTGAATCAACGCCGAGACTCATACTCCAAAACTCTTTTTCGCCGACAATATGGGCTATCGGCTCACCACAACGTCGCCTTTCAGCCAGTTTCAGAAATAGAGTTTCCTGTTCAGGGGTTATCGTTTTTTCCGGCCAGGTGTAAAGGTAAACCCGCGGTCTGTTCAATACATGGCCGAGCAGCACTTCCATGTCAAGCCGGGGCGTAGCCGAATCCGGTAACTGCACCGATTTCAGTATGTCGGAAATGGTCATAATTGTGGCCAATCAGCATTCAACATTCATACACTTCAGTCATCAGACAAACTGGCGAGCAGATCAGCCTGATATTCATTCACCAGTGGCTGTATCACTGACTCCAGGCTCCCCTGCATCACCTCGTCCAGCTTGTACAGGGTCAGGTTGATACGATGGTCAGTTACACGTCCCTGAGGATAGTTATAGGTACGAATCCTCTCGGACCGATCACCACTGCCAACCAGACTTCTCCGGGTTTCTGCCTGCTCCTTGTCCTGCGCTTCCTGTTGCGCATCTTGCAGCCTGGCTTGTAAGAGAGAAAGCGCTTTCGCCTTGTTTTTGTGTTGGGATCGCTCATCCTGACATTCCACAACAATACCGGAAGGGATATGGGTAATCCGAATCGCCGAGTCGGTTTTGTTGACGTGCTGCCCTCCCGCACCGGAGGCCCTGAATGTATCGATTCTCAAATCCGCCTTGTTAATATCGACGTCATCCAGTGAGTCTGCCTCGGGCATCACAGCGACCGTACACGCCGAAGTGTGTATGCGCCCCTGGGATTCTGTCTCGGGAACCCGTTGAACCCGATGAGCGCCCGACTCAAATTTAAGATTTCCGTACACATCATTGCCAACGACGCGACAGATTATTTCCTTGTAACCACCATGATCACCCGCATTTTCACTGATCACTTCAACCTTCCACTTTTTCAGCTCGGCATAGCGCGCATACATCCGGAACAGGTCGCCAGCAAAAATTGCCGCTTCATCCCCACCGGTGCCGGCACGTATTTCCAAAAAAGTATTGTGAGCGTCGTTCGGGTCTTTGGGCAGTAACAGCTTTTGCAGGTCCAGTTCCTGCGCCGCTTTCGATGTTTCCGCCTCCGCCAGTTCTTCTTCGGCCATTTCTCGCATATCGGGGTCAGCGTCCTTTAACAGCGACCTGGCTTCCTCGATATCGCCTTCAGTCTGACAAAATGTCTTGTAGGCTTTCACAACCGGTTCAATTTCGGCATATTCTTTCGAAAACGCCCTGAACCGGTTTTGGTCTTCAATAACTCCAGAGTCGCTGAGTAACGCTGCCAACTCCTCAAAGCGCTCCGAAATATGCTGCAACTTCAATCTGATCGATTCTTTCATTGATTTTTTCAACCACGTCAATACGTTGGGTAATTCCTTGATTCAGGTTATTCCCTGATTGTTTTCGGGCTATTCTATTTTTCCAGGCTATTGTCCGTCTCCAGACCATCCCCCTTTTTCTCTGTGGCCGGGGCAAACGCGCCCTGCTTGCCTTCCAGATCAAACAGAAACGAAAGCCATTCATTCACCTCGTCTTTCCCTTCGGAGGTGGCTTTGCGCACTTGAACCGTTGGCGAGTGGATCAGTTTGTTGGTGATCCCCTTTGCCAGGGCGGCCAATACCTTTTCCGGGTCTGTACCCGCCGAGAGGGATTTCAGTGCCTTTTGCAACTCAAGCTCCTTTACGTTTTCGGCCCGGGAGCGAAACCGTTTCAGGGTCGAGACTGCACCCAGTTGCCGCAACCAGGACATAAACTCTGTCGCACCGCTGGCAACCAAATGACGGGCTTCTTCTGCCGCTCCTTCCCGCGACTTGACATTTTCATCAATCACTTTTTGCAAGTCATCTACCGTATAGAGGTAGACATCGTCCAGCTCGCCAACCTGTGGTTCAATATCACGAGGGACAGCAATATCAACCATAAAGATCGGGCTGTGCTTGCGAATCCTGAGAGCACGTTCAACCGCTCCCTTTCCCAGGATTGGTAACGGACTCGCCGTAGAAGTAATGATGATATCGGCAAGCGGCAACTGCTCGGGAATCTCCGACAACACAACAGCCTTGCCGCAAAACTGATCCGACAGGTTCTTCGCCCGCTCCAGAGTCCGGTTGGCAACAGTAATATCATTGACTCCGGTTTCACTCAAATGCCGGGCCACCAGTTCAATTGTTTCACCGGCACCGATCAAAAGAGCGGAGTTGGCAGACATATCCGAAAAAATATGACTGGCAAGAGTAACCGCTGCGTAGGCAACCGAAACCGGGTTCTCGCCGATGGCGGTATCGGTACGAACCCGCTTGGCCACAGAAAACGCCTGTTCAAACAGACGGCTCAGTATATAGCCAACCGTGTTCGCTTCCTTCGCCACACCATAGGCGGACTTCATCTGGCCCAGTATCTGGGGCTCGCCAAGGATCAGGGAATCCAGGCCACAAGCGACGCCCATCATATGTCGCGCTGCATCCTCATCCCAATAGGTATAGCAGCAGGACTCCAGGTCACTGACTTTCAAACCGTGATAATCACCCAGCCATTCCAGGATTGCATGACTGCCATTCAATTCAACCGAACAATAAATCTCCGTACGATTACAGGTTGAGAGAATCGCCGCTTCATTCACGTTGGCCACATTGAGCACCTGGCCAAGTGCCTGCCTGATTTTTTCAGGAGAAAAGGCAACCCGTTCCCTGACATCAACAGAGGCTGTTTTGTGGTTAATGCCAAGTGCCAATAATGACATAGATAGTAAAAAATTCCCGATTCCAAGCTAGCGGGTGATTTTACCTCCCCAAACGTACACACGCCAGCGACATATACCGATTTATCAAAAGTTAACGCTTTGGTTAGCAGAATAAAGCTCGACAATGGCAATAAAACTGGCTATAAATCGACTATTCCTGGTTCAAATGGCAAGACAACACCTCTCAGTCTTGCCGACAATAGAGATTGCCGCCTGCAAACAAGCTGAATATGAATATAACTGACCTCCAATTCTCACCGACAATCCGCAATGCTGTCATTATCCGGTTATTATCTGGCCTGATTGTGATCGCCTCATTGGGTGCCTGCTCACTGATAGACAAACAGGGCCGGACTGACCGGGCCGCCCTCTCCCACCCACAGCATATTGCCCAATCACAACACAAGACTGAAACTGCGCCCGAGCCTGAAGAAGGCGATTTTAGCCCGGAGAGTCTGTATTCATTGCTAACAGCAGAAATCGCCGGCCAACGAAACAGGTTTGATATTTCCCTGCTGAACTATGTGCAACAGGCGCGTCTGACCAAAGATACAGGCGTCATCAAACGAGCGCTGCAGATCGCCCGATACCTTAAAGCGAACAATGCCATGCTGGAGCTTGGCAAAACCTGGCTGGAGGTACAACCGGAAGCACTGGAACCCCATCAGATACTGGCTTTTCAATACATACGACTGGGCAATTTCACTGAAGCCGTCAGCCATATGGAAACCATTCTCCGGCTCGGTGGCCGCGCAGACTTTGAGGCATTGGCAATTCACGCAAAAACACTCCCGAAAGAAGAGCAGGAAGACCTGCTTGGTATTTACAAGTCCCTTTCGGAAAAGTACCCGGACAACCAGGAGATCGGCTACGGTTACGCACTATTGAAGCGAAATCGCGGGCGGTACGACGAAGCGCTCCATATTATCGAATCCTATCTCGATGCCGACCCGGCATTCCAGCCTGGCCTGTTGCTGAAAGCAACCTTGCTCTACGATCTGGGCCGAATCAAGGAGGCCCTGTCCCTGCTGGGTGAAGCCACCCGTGATTTCCCTGACAACCGAAAGCTCTCCACCCTCTATGCCCGAATGCTGATTGACGATGGTGACCTCGAAAGATCAGAAGAAGAATACCGAAAACTGGTCAAACGCTATCCGGATATTCCCGGACTACGCCTGGCTCATGCACTGGTTTCACTCGAAATGGGAGAAACCGACACGGCAAAACGGGATCTGGAAGCACTGCTGAAACAGGGCCAACACCGCAATGAGGCAAACTTTTATCTGGGGCGCATGGCTGATGACAGCGGCGATGCGGACACAGCCATCAAACATTACGATGCCATAACCGGTGGCGGCCACTATTTCAATTCACTTGCCAGGTCGAGCTACCTGAAAGCAGAAAGAGAAGAGCTGAATGAAGTTCTGGAACACCTGGCCCAACTGAGGTCAGAGCACCCGGAACAGTCTCAGGGTTACTGGCGAGTGGAAGTCAATGTCCTGCTGGAGCTGAAAAACCCGGATCTCGCACTTGAAAAAGTTATCGAGGCACTCGCCGAACACCCGGAAAACGTCCATTTGCTCTATGCAAGAGCCATGCTGCTGGATCGACAGGACAAAGTGGCTGAAATGGAACTGGATTTACGGAAAATTCTTGAGCTGGAACCAGACAACCCGGTCGCACTCAATGCCCTGGGCTACACACTTGCGGATAAGACAGATCGCTACCATGAAGCTTTTGAACTGATCTCGAAAGCGCTGAAACTCACCCCGAACAGCCCCGCAGTCATCGACAGCCTGGGCTGGGTTTACTATCGTTTGGGCGATACCGAAAAAGCATTGAAATACCTGAAAGCCGCTTATGCCAAATTCCCGGATCCCGAGGTGGCAGCCCATCTTGGCGAGGTGTTATGGATAACCGGACAAAAAAAGGCTGCCCTGGCAATATGGAAAAAAGCCTTTGAAAAGGATAATAACCACATCATATTGAATAAGGCCCTTGAAAAGTTCGCCGTCTCGTTTGACTAGAGTTATGCTGACACAACCACCAATAACACAACCACCAGGAAGAAACAGGCCGGCCATCGCCTTCCCCTGTTGTTCAAATTCTTGTTCAGCTTCTTGTTCAACTTTCCTGTTTCTGGCCGCCGTGCTGACCACTCTCCTCAGTGCATGCTCGACCAATCCGGAAATCACCACCCCGTCCACACTTGTCCAACCGGAAGACTGGAACGACAGAATGAACCGGTTACACCAACTGGAAAACTGGTCAGTGTATGGAAAAATCGGCGTTCGCTCACCAGACCAGTCAGACTCGGCAGTAATAAATGAGTGGAAACAAGCCGGCGACCTGTTCAGAATCAAACTGTCCTCCGCTCTGTTTGGCATTGGAGCAACCATATTGGAGGGCTCGGATGAAGAATTGTTTATCACCCGCTCCGATGGAGAAATCATCCATTCACGCGACCCGGAGCAGCTTTTACGCACGCAAACCGGTTGGCAAGTCCCCCTGACCAGCATTCCCTGCTGGATAAAAGGCATACCCTCTCCGCAAGAAGAGTATTCCATTACGTTCGATAATCAGGGCAACCCCCACACTATCATCCAGTCAGGCTGGCGCATTACACCCGGCCGATACAAAAAGACCGACGAGATGTACTTGCCCGGAAAGATCGTCATCTCCAATACAACAAACAAAATCACACTCATTATCGCCAGGTGGACTCTGACACCCCCTTGAACTCGATCAACACTTGTCGGCACTTATCGACATCTCCCGGCATCACATTAAAAAAATGTTTTTTTAAAAAAAGGTTGACAAGATACGTACCAGAGCGGAAAATAGCGCCCGCTCTCAAGGGAAACTGCAAAACGAAAAGAGCAAATGATTCTGGGACGGGCGCATGCAAATTCGCCAGCTTTCAGAAGCAAGACAACAGATCCGAAGTGATTCGGGAATTGTTGTAAAAGGCATCGACAGATCTTCTTTGCATAAAGAATTAATTTGAATGATTCGCCTTGATATGGAAAATTCTACTGGGGTGTCGCCAAGCGGTAAGGCAGCAGGTTTTGATCCTGCCATGCGTTGGTTCAAATCCAGCCACCCCAGCCAACTTTCTCACAATCCTCTTGACTATTGTTACCAGCACTCTTTCAAACATTACTTCAAACACTCTTCTTTCAAAGGATGATACCGTGTCCCAGTTGATGGTTTTTGCGGGAAATGCCAATCCCGAGTTAGCCGATCTTGTTACCAGGAAGCTCCACGTCCCGCTTGGCGATGCAACCGTCGGAAAATTCAGTGATGGGGAAATTTCGGTTGAAATCAATGAAAACGTGCGCGGCAGGGACGTTTTCATCATTCAACCGACCTGTGCGCCAACCAACGACAATATCATGGAACTGACTGTTATGGCTGATGCCCTCAGAAGGGCATCAGCAGCCAGAATCACCGCGGTTGTCCCCTATTTTGGCTACGCACGTCAAGATCGCCGGGTACGCTCGAATCGGGTTCCAATCAGTGCAAAGGTCGTGGCTGACATGATGACCAGCGTAGGTATCGACCGCCTTCTTACCGTGGATCTTCATGCAGACCAGATTCAGGGATTTTTTGACATCCCCGTTGACAACATCTACGCAACACCTTCAATGATTGATGACATCGAACGACGCAACTACCAGAACTTCGTTGTTGTATCCCCCGATGTCGGTGGAGTAGTAAGGGCCAGGGCAACTGCCAAAAGACTGAAAGACGCTGACCTGGCCATCATCGACAAGCGCCGCCCCAACGCCAATGAATCACAGGTTATGCATATTATTGGTGACGTCGCGGGAAAAACCTGCATTCTGGTCGATGATATCGTCGATACAGCCGGAACACTCTGCAAGGCCGCAGATGCGTTGAAAGAGCACGGCGCGGAAAAAGTCGTTGCCTATATTACTCACCCCGTTTTATCCGGGGCGGCACTGGACAATATCCGAAACTCCACTCTGGATGAACTCGTTACCACAGATACCATACCTGTGGGTGACAAAGTAAAAAAATGTGATAAAATCCGCGTCATTTCGATGGCCTCCCTTCTGGCGGAGTCCATTCGACGTATTTCCAATGAAGAATCTATCAGCGCCCTGTTTGATTAAAGGGTTCTTTGAACAAGGCTTTCCCCCGATCAGATTCGATCAGGAAAGCAGCCGGGTACAGACAGAAAGAGACAGCGCGTCACCAGGCTGATATTTCATTGCCCGAATTTACCAGAGCCTCTAACGAGGCTCTGGTTGTTTTATCTGGACGCATTGTGAAACAGGCGCACAGATAAAACAACAAGTTGGTTGCCTGGTCGCGGGCGACCCTATTTGACCCGACAGGCGATCAACCACGAAACTCTGGAATCGCCTTGTCTATTAAACAACAGGAAAACAACATGAGTAACGAATTCGTAGTAGAAGCAGAACTTCGTAATCTGCAGGGGAAAGGTGCGAGCCGCCGCCTGCGTCACGAAGGTAAGATTCCGGCCATTTTATACGGTGATAACGACGCACCGACAAACCTGTCACTGATAAGAAAGGACCTGGCAAAATTGCTGGAAAACGAAGCTTTCTATTCACACATTCTTACCATCAAGTACGATGGTAAGGAACAAGCCGCAATTATGAAGGATCTGCAGCGTCATCCCGCCAAAGGGTTTGTCATGCATGCGGATTTTCAACGAGTATCCAAAGACCGCACAATCAACGTTAACGTACCTCTTCACTTCATTAACGAACAGGCTTGTGTAGGTGTCAAGATGGAAGGTGGTGTCATTTCTCACCTGATGACCGATATAGAAATCACCTGTTTACCCGGTAACCTGCCCGAGTATATTGATGTTGACATGCTCGAAGTGAAAAATGGAACTATCGTTCACCTGTCAGACCTCAAGCTGCCAGAGGGTGTAAGCATTACCTCACTGGGGCACGGCTCTGACCACGACCTGCCAGTCGCTTCTGTCAACAAGGCGAAGGGCGAGGTAGTAGACGAAGAAGAAGGCGAAGGTGAAGACGAAGCCTGAAACCGCCTTTCTATTGTAAGCTGCCTGCTACCACAGGCAGCCTGATACTGCGAAGGAGTTCCACATTGTCAATAAAGTTAATCGTTGGCCTGGGTAACCCGGGCAAGGACTACGAAAACACAAGACACAATGCCGGAGCTCTTTTCGTATCCCACCTCTGCTCGGAGTGCCAGAGCACCTTGAGACCCGAAAAAAAATTCCACGGCCTGTATGGCAAAATTATCGTCAATAGCCAGGATATCCATTTGCTCGTCCCGACCACCTTTATGAATCGAAGCGGTTTATCCGTACAGGCACTCGCCAACTATTTCAATATCGACGTGACTGAAATTCTTGTCGCACATGACGAACTCGATATTCCCTGTGGAGCTATCAGGCTCAAGTCAGGTGGCGGCCACGGCGGGCACAACGGGCTGCGAGACATTATCAAGGCAATGGAAGGGAAAAGGGAGTTCTACCGCCTGAGGATCGGCATTGATCACCCTGGAAGCAAGGAAAGGGTTATGGGGTATGTATTGGGAAGGATCGGGCAAGGCGAATCCGCATTGCTTGGTGATGCCTTTAACGAGGCCGAGAGAGCGCTACCGCAACTGGCAGCAGGTGAATTTCAAATCGCGATGAACAAAATCAATTCACACCGCCCTTCACCAGCATAAACCACCAACACACTTACTCGGAAATCACCCTAATTCAGAATTCACTATCAGGAAATCAACATGGGCTTTAATTGCGGCATTGTCGGCCTACCCAATGTGGGTAAATCCACTCTGTTTAATGCACTGACCAAAGCAGGCATAGGTGCTGAAAACTTTCCATTCTGCACCATTGAACCCAACGCAGGCATCGTGCCCATGCCAGACCCGCGGCTGGACAAACTCGCCAAAATTGTCAAACCACAAAGAGTTGTTCCCACCACCATGGAATTTGTCGATATCGCCGGCCTGGTAGCCGGTGCCTCCAAAGGTGAAGGACTTGGCAACCAGTTTCTGGCCAATATCCGGGAAACCGATGCCATCGCCCACGTTGTCAGATGCTTCGAGGATGAAAACGTCGTCCACGTCGCTGCAAGGATCAACCCGGCAGCAGATATCGACGTAATCAACACCGAACTGGCTCTGGCCGACCTTGACAGTGTCGAAAAAGCAATAAAAAGGCTGACTCGCGTCGCCAAGGGCGGAGATAAAACCGCCAGGGCACAAATAGAAGTGATGGAGCGGCTACTCCCCCACCTCAACGAAGCCAAACCGGTTCGCTCGGCGGGGCTGACCGAGGATGAACTGCTATTGTTGCGCGAAATTCACCTGCTCACCATCAAACCCACCATGTACATCGCCAACGTGGACGAAGATGGTTTCGACAACAACCCTCACCTGGATACGGTGCGCGAAATAGCCGAAGCAGAAAACGCCGTTGTCGTTCCCATCTGTAATAAACTCGAAGCTGAAATTGCCGAACTGGAAGACGAAGAAAAAACCGAATTCCTGGCTGACCTGGGAATGGAAGAGGCCGGTCTGGATCGCGTCATACGAGCCGGATACGCCCTGCTCGGCCTTCAAACCTATTTTACCGCAGGCGAAAAAGAAGTCAGGGCATGGACGGTTAAAATCGGTGCAAGCGCCCCGCAAGCCGCAGGAGTCATTCACACCGATTTCGAAAAAGGCTTCATTCGCGCCGAAGTCACCTCCTATAATGACTTCATTCAATACAATGGAGAACAAGGTGCAAAGGAAGCAGGAAAATGGCGTCTCGAAGGCAAAGACTACATCATACAGGATGGCGATGTAGTGCATTTCCGGTTTAATGTCTGATTGCGGTTTTATTTCACCAAACCATCAAAAAAGGGGTTGACATAATTCTCTAAAAACAACAGAATACGCGCCTTCTGGTTAAGGCTACATAGCTCAGTTGGTTAGAGCACATCACTCATAATGATGGGGTCCCAGGTTCAAATCCCGGTGTAGCCACCACTCCTTATTAAGTCATTCGGGCAGTTACGTTAATAGCGGGCTGCCTTTCTTTTTGCCCTGTTTTTACCAGGGGCCCCTTGCCGTGTTTTCCACCATTTTTCAAATCATCAACAGGTTGCAGGTCAGGCCGACGTTGCACACCTCCTTGCACGCTTCCGCCGAAACAGCGGGTTAACCGCAATGCTGTATCAACGGCATGATCGGTCAGGCCAAAGGTCATACAAGCAATGAAAAAGCGAACTGCATCCCAAAACTTTCACCCTATACCCCATTTGTCGGGCGCGACCACTCCCTTTTTACGCATACAATCTGCTCGGGAAACTTCACTATCAACCTTGCTTTGATCAATGAGGCCTCCTCATTACAACAAAAAAACGGGCAAGTCGATCTGTTTGAACCAGGCCAGATCCGGCGAACCTGACATAGTCATGGAGAATACAATGCGCTTACTCAAGCAATCTGCAAAAGCACTGATCGCAGGAAATCTGGCGTTCGCTCTAAGCCTCCCCGTCTGGGCGGCTAACGGGTCTGCCGATTTCACTATGAACGGCACACCGGTTACCACATCGAGTGTCGACCTTGAAACAGGTGTCCCAACGGCACTGAAATACACTGGTGGCAGCAACACCTGCACCGATGTCGAATGGTTCTTTCGCAAGGAAGGACAGCCAGACTGGGAGAACTTCGCTCATGTTCAGACTGCCACCCTGGAAAAACTTTGGCGTGCCGGCACACACGAACTGAAAATGACGGCTACCGGGTTTAACGGAAAGTGGTTTTTCGGTTTGTTCGGTTGTGACCATACAGGCCAGTACGATGAAAGAACGGTCAATATTAATATCGCCACATCCGGATTCGCACAGACCAAATACCCCATTATGCTGGTTCCGGGAGTCATGGCTTTCGATAACATACTGGGAATGGAATACTTTTTCCGCGTTGCGGATAAAATCAGGGAATCTTCCGATCAAACAGTTGTCGATGTATCTCTGGCAGCCTGGCAGAATACGGAAGACAGAGGGGCTGATCTTGCAAACAAAATTATTGATGTCCTGTTGGAAACAGACCCTGATTTTTATTTAAATCCGACCATGAAGGTCAACCTGATCGCTCACAGCCACGGCTCTACCACGTCCCGTATGGCTATCAACATACTTGCGCGGCACTTTCAAAATCAAAATGAGAACAAGCCCGGCAAGGTCGCGTCATTAACCACAGTATCCGGTCCACACTATGGTACTCCCACTGCCGATGGCACTCACTGGGCGATGGAAAACTGGGGGTTCACGGGAAAATTGCTGGGTGACTTTCTCATTGAGTCGCTTATTGGCAACATTGGCGGTGCCGCTGTTGCCATATTGAGCGGACATGCCAATGAGTACCCGGAACAGGATATCAAGCATGTCCTTCGGGATTTCACCCAGAAAGGTATGGCCCGATTCAACACCTGTTACCCCAGTGCCGGTTTGCCACAGGGTGGAAAATACTTTATCGAGCCACCACTGGATGGTGTAGAAGAATCCATTTCCCTGCCCATAGTTGATGGTCAGGTCACTGTTACCGATTGTCAAGGCTACCTGAATGCCAACGCCAACAATAACAATAACAATAACAATAACAATGACGATAACATACTACCTCCCTTTTTCGTCCCGGGCACCCATTTCTCCGCACAAGCTCCGATTACACTGGCAGAAACACCAAATGATGCCTATGGCGCAGGTACAGAGACGCTGATCGGGCCGGTATACGGCAATGGCCTGGGTGACGAAACGGTTCCGACAGACCCCAATGCCGTTCGCTATTTTTCGTTTACCGGTATCGGTGAATGGAACACCATGTTTAACAAGGAAGGCCTGGCGGCGAATGAGCAGGATTATACCGATCCCGCGCTACTGGTTATCCAGTCCATGTTCACTATTGTCGGGGAACGGACAGACGAAAGCTTTTTTGGCCAGTGGCTGGCCGAACTGGTTGAGGACTTCACAACGGGTTCCGATCCTACATTGCGGAACAGGGGGTACACCGGAGAATCGGATGCCTTTATTCCGGTAGACAGCACCAGATTTGGCGAGTTTATCGGCAGTTTCGGCCCCTGGAACCACCTGGATGAAATGAACGCCTTCCTCGGTAGCATTCCGGCAAATGCGGATCAGCCCCTGACTGTTTACGAAGATCATGTAAACAGACTGCAACAAGGCGGCCTGTAACGGCTCGGAACATCATCACCTCCTGGCAAGAGTCGGTTCCCGGCTCTTGCCCAATCAAAGGTAAACTCGAATGAAAAAACTGCTTATTGGGCTGGCTATACTCGGTATCGGCTTGTCGGGCATATATATTGCCGGCACAGGCACTTCCAAAACAGGTGCGCCATCAACACCTGGTTCTGTCTCGAAATCAGGCACAGGCACCCATCCTTTCAATCAGCCACACACCGGCCAACTGACAGCAAAACAGGAGACGCCCGCTTCCCGACCCGCCCTGAACCGGGAATCAACGCAGGTCAACAATATAAAACCAAAGGGAGCCTACTATTTTACAAGCACAGAGGAATACGAAAATGTGTCGGCCTATGGCCCTCTCCCCGGCCATTTGCAACAGGTCGCTCTGAGGAAGCTTTCCTGGGACGACAAGGGCAACCTGATCGTGGAACCCAAAATAAAAGACCTTATTGAAAGCCTGCTGACCGGTTCCCGTGTTGAAGGAAAAGATACGGCCATTGCCCGAATTACTGAATATATGACCATGACGCTCCCGGAACCCGCTGCATCACAGGCTCTGGCGATACTGGAAAACTATCTTGAATACAAATACGAATTGCCTGACTATCGTACCCTCGCGCCCGCCCCGGAAGGTCGGGAGGAGACAATCAGCTATTATGGTCAGCTGCTGGATCAGAGAAAACAGTTTCGACGGGAAAAACTGGGCGACGAGGTCGCACACGCCCTGTTTGGGGATGAAGAACTCTATGACGATTACAGTTTGACCAGAATATCAGTTATGACAGACCCGACCCTGACTGACGAGGAAAAAGAAGCGCTGATTATTCAAAGCGAAAATACCTTGCCGGAAGCCAAACGCCAACAAGTCAGCCACAAACGCGAAGAGCGCAAACTGAAGAAAAAAATAGCGGATCTGAAGTCGGCGGGCGGAAACGAAGAAGAAATCTACAGATTACGGGTAAACTTCTACGGAAAAGGAGCAGCCGAGCGCATGCGATACGCAGAGAGCAGTTCACCCGAGTGGCGACAGCGGGTCGCCTTGTTCAATCAGGAGCGGCAGCAAATAGAACAACAAACAGACATTTCAGAAGAACAAAAAGCAGAATTGATCAATGAAATCAAAAACAGCTCATTCAGCAAAAAAGAACAAATAAAAATGGCAGTACAGAATATCCGCAGCCTGGCGAAACAATAGTCGGGCAAATACAAATATTCAATGCAAATATCTGTCAATTCACAGATCCGTCAATACACATATCCGCCAAAGAAAAACGCCAGCATAACACTGGCGTTTTTCTTCATTTCAAGGCCGGCACGTCAGGGCTGGATTCTGATTTTGCGCTTCGCAATCGCAACCACCAGGCCTAATGCCAATAACCAGATTGTACCCGGATTTGGAACCCGGGTGTACAGGTAGGATATCGCTCTGGGGCGACCGGGATAACTGCCGTTCGTCGCGGGTGAGGCAAAAACAATGGTTTCATCGACATCGAAAAAATCTCCATCACTATTAAGATCCATCAGTCGAATCAGATTCTTCTGGTTATCGTCACCGCCATTTGAGGTAAGCATCAACTCGCCGTCTGGCCCGGCCGCAACGGCGAATGCAACAAGGGACTCAAAGCCGTTTGGCAAATAATCGCTGTTCCAGATTTCTTTGACTTCACCGGATGAATCTATCACATTGTTGTTATCCACATCCGTTAACCGAAAGACGGACTGCGGCCCCTGAAAGTCAAGAAATTCCCAAATTACCAGGCTCTGATTCCAGGTATCGAAGGCAAAGTCAACCGGCACACCCAGGGTGTTGTCTTCATCAACAAAGACAGCAACTTCACTGCTGTCAACAATGCCGTCTCCGTTCTCGTCACGTGCCCGATATAAAACGTTTGTTTCCCGGCCAAGGGTGTCTGCAATATAGGCGGTGCTGCCATCAAAACTGATTTCAAATGGTGAAGAAGACGGATTCAATGCAGTAAGATCCAGCCAGATACTCGATTCTCCTGCATCATTTGCATCCCCGTCACCATTGAGATCCTCGGTACGATAGACATAATCCCCACTGGGGTTGCCAAGCGTATCTGCCTCGACAACGTAGATGGCACCATCCGGCCCTTCTGCCGTACCGTTAGGAGTATTCAGCGACAACCCTTCAGCGTTGTCGCTGGAAAACCAGACATTTGCTTCGCGAGCATCTTGAGCGTCACCATCAAGGTTAAGATCACGCAGGCGATACACGCTATCTGAATCTCCGTTCCCAAAGAACTGGTAACCGGAAGCCGTCGAAGTAATGGTATATACGTTTGAGGTCGGCGATGCCAGCCCCGAAGCGTTGGACGCATCAAAATAAACCTGCATTTCGCCAGCATCATTTGCATCGCCGTCATAATTCAGGTCGCTCATACGAAGTATCTGATCGAGCTTTTGATCTCCCAGTAGTATCTCGGTTGAAAGTGGCGAGGCATGTGAGTATGCGGAAAAAAGGCACAGCAGCCCGAATATGCCAGCTCTGTTACGGGAAATATTCAGATTTAACATGGGTTCCTCTCATGTGATCTTATGAAAAAGTGTATCCTTCACCAAAGCTGGCAAGGGGTTCGCGCAAGACCGGCAAGCACTCTTGACAAACACCCTGTCAGGACAGAATGAGAGGACAATGCCAATCAGGTTTGATGGAGGTCAGGCAGGCATGGTAAAACAGGTTAATAATAATGTAAATATAAATCATTCTTAATAACAATAAATCATTCTTAATAACAAATAGTGCAACTCACCGCCACATGGCCGGAACGGTATTCTGACCGGGTTGCCCGCTGATGGAATATATCGGCAAACCATGGCGCTTCTTTGCAATTTCCGCTTTCGACATACCTTGTTATATGACACATATCAATTAAATCAGGTGGTAATCTGCGAGAATTGTGATAGAGCGGTTCAATCAGCGAACGCGTCAGTTAATCTGACACAGCCTATCGGAGGCCCTATGAGCGTACCCAACATTCTGGTCAGAGATCACATGAAGTCGGCCTCACCTGTGTTCCACGAAAACACCAGCGTAGAAGAGATTGTCCAGACACTGATAAAATCCGGGGTATCAGGCGGCCCTGTCGTCGATGATCGGGGGCAGCTGTTGGGTTATGTCACCGAGCAGGACTGCATCAAACACATGCTTAACGACAGCTATTACTGTGAAGAGCATCAGGTTGCATCAGATATCATGCGGAGAAATCCGCTCTCTGTTTCCCCTGGTGAAGACATCACAAAATTGGCTGAAATGATGTCAGGAAAAGGCCCGAAACAGTATCCGGTTATCGAGGATGGCAGGGTTATTGGAATCATTACTCGTGCTCAGGTGTTAAATGGGCTGAATGTCATTCGAATACACAACTTCAAGCGAAGTTAGCCGGATAACCTGAAATGTTCACGGGAATTGTACAGGGCAAGGCCATCATAAAACGTCTGGTCAGAAAAAAGGGGTTGACCACTGCGAGCATCGCCTTCCCGGAAGGAAAGCTGGATAACATAGGCACGGGCGCCAGTGTTGCTATCAATGGAGCCTGTCTCACCGTGACACAGCATGAAAACAACCTGGCGACCTTTGACATTATCGCGGAGACACTGTCGGTAACCAATCTTGGAGCGCTTGAAGAAGGTGACGCCGTTAACTTCGAAAGAGCGGCAAGAATCGGGGACGAAATCGGCGGGCACCTGTTGTCCGGTCATATCCATACCACTGTTGAAGTGGCAGATATTATTAAGAGCGAGAACAACACAACACTGGTTTTCAACGCACCGCGACAATGGCTTCGCTATATTCTGCCCAAGGGCTTTGTCGGGCTGAATGGAGCAAGCCTGACAGTCGGTGCCGAAGTCACAGAAAACCGGTTCAGTGTTCACCTGATCCCGGAAACGCTTGCTGTCACAACATTTGGCGAAATCAGACCCGGCCAGAGAGTAAACCTGGAAGTCGATAGCCAGACACAAACGATTGTTGATACGATAGAGCAACTGAATCTGCTAAACAAGATACGGTAGAGCCGTCTTGCCGGCCTCCCGGCCATCCTCCTGAACACCGCAGCGGGCGGCTGCGCGTTTTTCTGTGCATTTCATTTTCCCGTTTTGTTACCGGTTCGATGTCCTGAAAGTTACCTTTCCGTCAGTGCATTTTGTTTGGCCTTGAGCAGGGGTTTCAGGATATAGGAAAGAATGGTTTTCTTGCCGGTGATGATATCGACCGAGACGGTCATACCGGGGATGATTTCGAGTGGCTTTTCCTTGGTACCCAGGTTGGTTTTCGGGGTGACAATTTCGACCAGGAAGTACGTCTGGTCACGTTCGTCTTTCAGGGTGTCGGCACTGATGCGCTCCACCCGACCGGGCAAGCCTCCGTAGATGGAAAAGTCGTAGGCGGTAACTTTCACCGTAGCCTTCTGGCCCGGGTGCAGAAAGGCAATGTCAGACGGGCGGATTCTGGCTTCGACCAGCAAGTTGTCTTCCAGCGGCACGATTTCGACCAGATCCATACCCGGTTTGACCACCTGGCCAAGAGTATTGACATGAATCTGTTTGACAATGCCCGCCGAGGGTGCGGTAACCAGGGTTCGGCTGACCTGATCCTTGAAGGTTGCCTGTTTTTCAACCAGGGAGGCCCTTCGGGTCAACGCTTCGCCAAGTTCCTTTTGGGCACGGGTTCTGAAGGTAATGGCCAATTCCTCTTTTTTCTTTTGCATTTCGGCAATCTGGCTTTTCAGTTCTGGAATGGAAGAAGAGGCCAGTTCCTTTTGCTCGATAATATCTGCCTGCTTGCGCTGCAGTTCAAGAAAATCCGTTTTCGACTCTATTTTTCTCTCCACCAGGGGTTGGGTAATATCAATCTGTTGTTTAAGGAGTCTGGCTTTTTTGGCAAGGTGTTTGATTTGCAGACGATATTTGTCGATTTGAGCCTGTTTCTGCCTGATTTTTTCCTCCAGGATACGTTGCTGGTTAAGCAGAAAACGGGTGTTTGATTCGTATAGCTGGCTTTGGATTCGGGCAATGGCAGGCACGAGTGCTTTTAATTCGGGGTCAATGACCAGCGAGGTATGGTCAAGCTCGGCCCTGAGCCGGGCAATTTCCAGGGCAAGGCCATTCATGGCGGATTTTGATTCTTTGAATATGCTCTCGAATTGCTGGTTTTTTATTTTGATCAACGCCTGGCCTTTCACCACCTGATCCCCGTCACGAACCAGCAATTCTTCCACAATGCCACCCTCCAGGTTCTGTACCGTCTGGATTTTCCCGGATGGGATGACCACGCCCATACCTCGAGTCACTTCATCAATGGTGGCATATTTGGCCCAGACAACCAGCAGAATCAGAATCAGTACCAGACTCAATACAATGATTCTGGAGCTGGCGTAATGCTGTTCACGAGCGGCCCGATCATAGATGCGAATATAGTCTAACTGTTCCTGGGGAATATCCCGGGCTGTATCTTGCGAAATGGTCTGCTTCACGCCTGTTTATCCTTGACGGCCGGTTTTTGGCCATAGAAGGTTTGCATAAATTTCTGTTTCGAGTTATCAAAAACAATTCGACCCTGATCGATCACCATGACCCGGTCAACCAGAGACAACAGGGCGTTTTTATGACTGGAGACAATCAGCGTCATATCCCGGGTGCCGGCTTCGAGCCGGCGAACAAACTCCGCTTCACTTTTGCCGTCCATGGAATGGGTGGGCTCATCAAGCAGGGCAATGGTCGGGTTGCCGGTAAAAGCTCTGGCGATGGCGATGACCTGACGCTGACCGCCGGACAGGTTGGCTCCACCTTCGCTGATCGGCATGGCCAGCCCCTGGGGACAACCTTCAATCAGCGGTTCCAGCCCGGCCAGGTGAATGGCTGCAATCAGGTTATCGTCTGTGATCGGTACATTTTTCAGGGTGAGATTGTCACGCAGGGTACCGGCAAAAAGGACAATATCCTGGGGTACGCAGGCAATTTGCTGGCGTAAAAAGATGGGCGAAATGGCAGCGATATCCAGGTTATCCATCAGAATACTGCCTTGCTGTGGCTGATAAAATCCGGCGATCAGCTTGTGAAGGGTGGTTTTGCCCGACCCGTTGACACCTAAAATGGCGACCCTCTCGCCGGGCCGGATATGAAAGGAAACGTCGGTTACACTGTTTTTTTCACACCCCGGATAGGCAAAGCTGACATTTTTAAACCTGATATCACCATCGAGCTGTTTCGGATTGAGAAAGTTTTGCCGGTTTTCCAGTTCGGCTGGCAGAGCCATTATCTGTTTCAGCGAAGAGTAGGCCACTTTGGTCTGATCATAAGAAGCGAGCAGACTGGCTACCTGGCCCACCGGGGAAATCGCCCTGGAGGAGAGAATCATGACCGCAATCAGGCCGCCCATAGTCAGGTCACCGTCCTGAATCAGATACACACCCCAGGCGACCACAAAAACGCTGTTCAGTTGCACCAGCATGCCCATGACCGTGGTAATGGAGCTGGAATAAAACCGGCTTTTAATGCTGTGCCCGGCGAGCGTACTGACCAGGCGTTCCCATCTGGCTCTGAATTTGCCCCCGGCATTGAACAGTTTGATATTCTTCAGCCCCGCTATGCTTTCAATCAGCAGTGCATTTTTTTGTACACCACCTTCAAAGGAAGCGGCAATACTGGCAAACAGCGGTTTGCGGATAATGGCGACATAAATCAGCAACAGCGACATACAGGTAATCGGAACGGCGACCAGTGCCCCGCCGACATAAAAAATCATGCCCAGAAACAGCACAGCGAAAGGCAAATCAATGACAAACAGGATCACCGATGAACTCATAAAATGCTTGATCGAATCAAATTCCTTGATATTGCTGGCAAAGCCGCCAACATTGCGCGGGCCTGCCTCCATGCGAAGATCCATGACTTTTTCAAACAGCAGGGAAGAAATCAGAATGTCACTTTTTTTGGTTGCCAGTTCGATAAAGTTGACCCGTAAAAATTTGAGCAGCCCGTCAAAGCAGATAATCATAATGACCGCACTGGCCAGCACCCACAGGGTATCGGTGGCAAAGTTGGGCACCACCCGATCATAAACGTTCATGGAAAACATGGGTACGGCCAGGACAAACAGATTGATGGCAAAGGAGGCGATCAGAATATCGCGATAAATCGGCAAAGACCGCCTGATTGCCTGGCTGAACCAGGCGTTTTTATCGCGCACATCCGCCCCGGCCTGGCTCAGGTTATCCGGTTCCTTGCCAATAAAAAAACAATAGCCGGAGTAATTGTCTTTCAGTTCGTCGAGAGGCACAGTATGGCAAAGTTCATCAGAAAACAGACAATCGGCCTGGTTGTTGTCAACCCGATCAAGCAGACAACCACTGCCATCTTTCAGAATCAGCAACACCGGCAGCGTCAGGGCATGAATGCCGGTCAGATTTTGTCGGACAAACCTGGCCGCAAATCCGGCCTTCTCCGCAAATTCCAGGACATGGGAGGGTTCGATGGTCTGCACCTCTGCCGCCAGCCCGAGGCTGTGGCAAAGGGTTTCGGCGTGCAAGTCGATACCCTGTCGGCCCAGATGAGCCGACAACAGGTCAAGAACGCTTCGTTTCATAGAGGCAACAAATCATACAGGTAGCAAATCATAGAGATAACGAATTTTATTTGGAATGGTTTCCGATAGCCAGACTCATTGACCATCGGGTATTTATTATGGTCGCACCCTTCCCTGGTACGACCTTTTCATTTGTCGTATCTACCCACGCCTTCGCGGAGTGAGCAGTTACCTTTTGTCAATCCGTTCCCTTGTTGACAGTATTGATTGGCAATCAGCGGTTATCCGGTTTTCTCAGCACATACTGCAATAACTGACGACCCTGCCTGGATACCGGCTCCAGCGGATCTTCCGCGAAGCTGCCCCAGGAGAAAACGGTCACCTTGTCAGCACCAATGCCCTTCCCGGCCAGATAGTCGGCCAGCAGGAAGGAGCGTTTCAGGTCAAGCTGACGGTTGGCTTCCTTGCTGGAGTGCTCATTGGAGTACAGAATGATGTCTACCTTGCCCGGATGCTGGCTGATACCGGCTATGATTTCATCCAGCTTTTGCACATTGGCAATCCGGTTCGCTCTGCGTGCGAATATCTGGTCAGTCACCGAGTAAGTCTGGTACTGGTTCCGGTATTCGGCAAGCTTGTCGGTAAATTTCATACGCAGGATATTGCGGCCTTTCGGGGCATTGGTATCAGCAAACACGAAAACGCCTTTATCGTCCAGCTTGTGATGAAGCAAAATGCGTTTCAGGGTATAGGCACGCTGGATAGACAGGTTATAATTTTCGTTTGCATCGTCATATTCATTGGTACTGACCCTGATATAGAGCGGTGTTTGTACACTGTAGGATCTGGCCTGTTTGACCAACTGCTTCATCATCTTTTGGCTCATGGTGTCGGTCAGCGCCGCACCACCGGGCAAAAAGGCGTTGAAGTCAAAGACGGTGGTGGTGTTCAGCCGCATCGGTTTTTTGGCCAGGGAATCTTTTCGGCCAATGACGTTTTCAGCCTCTTTGGCGTTGCCAACGACAGTGGCAAAGATATAACTGCTGTCGTAGCCCTGGTCTATGCCCAGTTCATTGACCCGGGTATCTTTCAGGTTATTGACGCTGACATCACGATCATCTGCCACGCCGTCCTGATCAAAGTCATGGTTTAGCGGCAGGTCGTCATTGCTGAACGGCACATAGTTGTCATCTTCATTGATCATGCGTTGGGCAAGCGGGTTAAGCAGGCCGAGTTTTGACAATAACACCCCTTCGGCAAGCAGAATCCGGTATTTTTCCATTTCGCGGGAATAAATTGCATCGACCAGTTGCTCGTTGACGTGCTGGTGCTCGTTCTGGGCATCGAGAATATTGATCAGGCTTCTGCGGCCCAAGACAAATTCTTCCTTGTAGGATTCCAGCGAGCGCCGGGTAAAGTAGAGGTTTTTCTTGAGCACCGCAATTTGCTCTTCCAGCATTTTGTGGGCGGCCCAGGTCAGCTGAATATCATGAAGCAGGGTGCGCCGCAGGCGGTAGCCCTCCTGCTGTTGCCGGTGCACCTGACTGGATGCGGCTCTGACTTGATGAGACAGCCCGGAATCAAACAGTGGCAGACGATAGCGAAGAGCGATTCTGGCATCGGTTTCATATTGATCCGAATCGTCGAACTCGTTTTCTATATTGGCACTGCCTTCCAGAGACAGCCGACCCAGGTGTTCGCTTTTTTTGCTCTGGTATTCATAGCGCTTCCGGGCGGTACTGTAAAAGATTTCTCTCAGCTGCGGGTTGAACCTGACCTGCAGATCAAGCGCCTCGCGCAATGACCCGGGTAATTCGCCGGTATCCAGCTGCGGCATTGTCATTTCATTGACAGGAGTGAAGCGGCCCAGCAGTTTGTGCAGGGTGTATACTGCCTTTTTGTAATCATTGCGTGATAACAGCAATCTTGACTGGGCGGAAGCCATACGCCCGTTAATGCGCTCCAGCTCCGAGCGACCTTTTTTACCCCGCTCCACCTGCATCCTGATATTCTCCAGCAGGTTTTCATGGGTCACCACATTTTGCATGGCCAGTTCCCGCAGCTCCTGGTATTTGAGTACATTCAGATAGGCGACAATGGTGTCAAAACTGACCTGGCTGGCCTCGTTGATATAGGCGTACAGCGCTGCCAGCATATGGTTTTTTCGGGCGGCAACAAAAGACGAGGTTTTGTCCCAGTCGTAAAGAAGCTGGCTGACGGTAACACGGGCATCGTAAAAACCGTCGTTTTCACTTTCATAGCCGGTGCCTGAATCCCGATAGTGCTTGTAACCGATATCACCGGTAAAAATCACCTTCGGCAAATAGCCGCTTCTGGCATCTTTCTGTTCGGCCAATGCGGCATTATAGGCCTTTTGTTTTTCC
>PDWI01000264.1_pt1 | contig 100638 bp, 78 predicted proteins | sample 1430891 | NCBI WGS metagenome assembly PDWI01 (sample SAMN01162508, study PRJNA174530) | Oral metagenome, whole genome shotgun sequencing project. | biome: Marine environment; feature: Marine mammal; material: Swab sample of the gingival sulcus; isolation source: swab sample of gingival sulcus... | reverse complement strand
AATCCGCGTGTTTGACCCGGCCTGCGGCTCGGGCAATTTTTTGGTGATTGCCTACAAGAAAATGCGCGCCATCGAAGCGGAGATTAACCAGCGGCGCGGCGAACCCGATAAAAGAACGACCATTCCACTGACCAATTTTCGCGGCATTGAACTCAGGGACTTTCCCGCCGAAATCGCCCGCCTGGCCCTGATTATTGCCGAATACCAGTGCGATGTGCTCTATCGCGGGCAGAAGGAAGCCCTGGCCGAATTTTTGCCCCTGAATGCCATGAACTGGATTATCTGCGGCAATGCCCTGCGCCTGGACTGGCTGGGCATCTGCCCGCCCACGGGTACAGGGGTAAAAATTCTGGCGGATGACCTGTTTAGCACGCCAACAGATAAGGTAGAAATTGATTTTAAAAACGAAGGGGGTGAAACCTATATTTGTGGTAATCCGCCGTATCTGGGTTCGACCTGGCAAAGTAAAGCGCAGAAAAACGACCTCAAAGCCATTTTCGATGGGCGGGTAAAAAGCTGGAAATCGCTGGACTATGTGGCGGGCTGGTTTATGAAAGCGGCGGATTACGGCCTGCACACGCCGACCATCAGCGCGTTTGTATCCACCAATTCCATCTGCCAGGGGCAGCAAGTGCCCATCCTCTGGCCGGCGATTTTTGCCACCGGCCATCATATCCACTTTGCCCACACCTCGTTTAAATGGGCTAACCTGGCCAGCCATAATGCCGGAGTGACTGTGGCGATTGTCGCCATTTCAAACCAGCCCGGCCACAAACGCAGATTATATGGCCTGAATGATGCGGGTGAGACCGAGCTAAAGGAAGTGGAAAATATCAATGCCTATCTGGTTGCGGCGGCGGATATTATTGTAGCCAAGAGCAGTAACCCACTTTGTATGCAAGATGAGATGGATTTTGGATCAAAACCTGTTGATGGTAGCAACTTATTTCTTACCTCAATTGAGCGGCAAATAGAGATTGAGAGAGACTCAAGGCTCGACAAATTTGTGCAACCCTATTCAAACTCAGAAGAACTCATCAACGGCAAGCTACGATACGCCTTATGGATTTCCAATAATCGAGCAAATGAAGCAAAGCAAATCCCTTTCATTGCGAATAGACTAGCAGGCGTCGCGCAAGTGCGCTCCAGAAGTACCAAGAAACAAACTCAGCAATCCGCAGCATGGCCACACAGGTTTGGGGAAATTCGTCACCAAGACTCCCAATACACAATGGTTGTCCCTCGTGTAAGTTCGGAAAATCGAGAGTATCTACCGGTTGGTCTGGTAAAAGGTGGCACTATCATCGGTGACCGCAACTTCGCTCTCTACGACGCGCCTCTATGGAATATGGCACTGATCGCCTCGCGTCTGCACTGGGTTTGGATAGGCACTGTTTGCGTGCGGATGCGAACCGATTTTAGTTATTCCAACACCCTCGGCTGGAACACCTTCCCCGTCCCTGAATTGACCGCAAAAAACAAGGCGGACTTAACCCTTTGTGCAGAAAATATCCTGCTCGCCCGGGAAGCACACTTTCCCGCCACCATTGCCGATCTCTACAAGCCCGATGCCATGCCCGACAATCTCCGCGCCGCCCATGAGCGCAACGACGAGGTATTGGAGCGCATCTACATTGGCCGCCGCTTTAAAAACGATACAGAACGACTGGAAAAACTGTTTGCGCTGTACACCAAAATGACAAAGGAGAAGCACTCGTATGCCTGATTGTCGAGAACGTGATCGAGATATTGCTTTGGTCGGTGATCTTCTGAGTGTCATCGCAGAAGGGCATGTGGTTGAATTCAAACACAATAACGCTGACGAAAAAGTGATTGGCAAGCTAATTTCGGCGCTGTCTAATTCGGCACGTAAAGATAACAAGCCTTTTGCCTATATTGTTTGGGGTGTCGAAGATAAAACACACAATCCCGTTGGAACCGATTTTGATCCAGGACTGAAAAAAGTAGGCAATCAACCGCTGCAAATGTGGCTGTCCAGGTATCTTCATCCCAAAGTGGACTTTCAATTCCGAAAGATTGATTACGAGGGGGTCAACCTTGTTTTGATGGAAATTCCTCCGGCATTGAGTGCGCCGGTGGAATTTGAAAGAACCGCTTATATTCGAGTCGGTGAGGCAACGCCGAGACTGTCAGAAAACACACAAGCTCAGACAGCGCTGTGGCGGCAGATTAGCTCATTTTCCTGGGAAAACGATATTGCCAAGCAATTTGTTACGGCTGATGATGTATTGAGGGTAATTGATTACCCTGAGTATTTCGAGCTGAATAAAATCTCTCTTCCTGACAACCGCAGTGGTATTTTTGAGCGTTTGGCGGCTGATGACATTATCGCTAAGGACGTTGGCGAGAACTGGAATATCACCAATTTAGGTGCCATTTTGTTTGCCAAAAGGTTAACTGATATATCTAAACCTATCGCCAGAAAAGGGGTGCGGTTTATTCAGTATGATGGCAACTCAAAAGCAGATAGGGTCGCGCATCGTCATGATGGAGTTATGGGGTATGCCAACGGCTTTGAGAGGCTGATGACGTATATCAACGGCCTGTTGCCCACAAACGAGCACATTGGGCGAGCATTCCGGCAAGAAACAATGCTATATCCAGAAATAGCATTACGCGAGCTGGTAGCGAATGCCATTATTCACCAAGATATGACAGTGACAGGCGCTGGACCGCAGATCGAGATGTTTTCAGACCGAATTGAAATCACTAATCCGGGAACGCCGCTGGTTGATCCAAAGCGCTTTTTAGATCTCCCACCAAAGTCGCGCAACGAAGCCCTGGCGTCGGCTATGCGACGAATGGGCCTCTGTGAGGAACAAGGTTCGGGCATTGATAAGGTACTTGTTGCTATTGAACTACATCAAATGCCTGCGCCCGATTTTCGCCACGAAAATGACTCTGTTCGGGTCGTTTTGTATGCACCGCGACGGTTTGCCAAAATGACCCCTTCCGAACGTATCAGAGCCTGCTATCTACACGCGGCGCTCAAATGGGTGAACGGTGAAAGAATGAAAAATGGTACTCTCTGCGAGCGGTTCGGCATCAGTAGCAAAAACGCCGCGCAGGCAAGTATTGTTATTCGGCAGACTCTGGATCAGAACCTTATTAAACATGCTGATCCTGAACACCCTCGGGCAGGGTATTTACCATTTTGGGCGTGAGTTCTTGATTGGATTTTGATTTTGACAGCACTCAGGGACAGTAAAGAACCACACTTGTGAATGAAATTATTAAATATCAATAACTTACAAGAGTCTTGTTGCTTTGGGGTTTCTTGATCGGGTTTTGATTGTAGTGGTGTACAAAAACTGCGGTGAACGACAACATCCAACTAAAAACCTTTACTTTCAACGAGTTGGAAAAACCTCTTCCAAGTTTTTCGATCAGGTGTTAGCAGAAATCAGGTAAAACAAGATACCATCATCGCGAATGAGTGTAACACACAACGACAATTTGGTATTGCCCGCAAGCAAGAAGAGTAGATATGAGCGAATTGATTCTATACACCAGCGAGAATGGGAAAACCCAGCTCCATCTGCGTGTGGCCAGTGAAACCGTCTGGCTGAGCCAGTTGGAAATTGCCGAGCTGTTTCAGACCAGCAAGCAAAATGTTTCCCTGCATGCCAAAAATATCTTTGCAGACAAGGAGTTATCGCCAGCAGCAACTGTCAAGGAATCCTTGACAGTTCAATCTGAAGGTCGTCGTCAGGTTAAACGCAAGATCAGTTACTACAATCTGGATCTGATTCTGGCCATAGGCTACCGCGTCCGCTCCCCGCGTGGGGTGCAATTCCGCCAATGGGCAAGCACCCACCTTACGGAGTTTTTGCGCAAGGGCTTTGTGATGGACGATGAACGCCTGAAAGACCCCGATGGCTGGGATTACTTCGACGAACTGTTGGCGCGCATCCGCGACATCCGCGCATCGGAAAAGCGTTTTTATCAGAAGGTTCGCGATCTGTTTGCGCTCAGCGCGGATTTACAGGCACTGGAACAACTGGAACAAGCGCTTAAACACAAAGGCAAAACAGCCTGACAGGTACTGCACTATGACGAAGATTATCCCCTCTGTTTCTGTGAACTACGCGCGAAACGGCAGCTCCACCAACTCAAACGAGCTGGGCATGCGTGCCATGCAGGAGCGCGCTTATGAAAAGCGCGGAGAGCAGTATCTGTTGATCAAGTCGCCGCCTGCGTCGGGAAAAAGCCGCGCGTTAATGTTTATTGCGCTGGACAAGCTGAATAACCAGGGCATTAAAAAAGCGATTATTGCTGTACCTGAAAAGTCCATTGGTGCCAGCTTTCACAATGAGCCGCTGTCGCAATACGGCTTTTACTGGAATTGGGAAGTAGCGCCGAAATGGAACCTGTGCAATGCCCCCGGTGAGGATGGCGGCAAGGTCAATGCAGTGAAAGCCTTTCTCGATAGCGATGATCAGGTGCTGGTGTGTACCCACGCCACTTTTCGTTTTGCCGTTGATCGCTTTGGTGTTGCGGTATTTGATGACTGCTTGATTGCGGTGGATGAGTTTCACCACGTCAGTGCCAACCCAGACAATAAGCTCGGCGCACATTTGGGTGAGTTTATTGCCCGGGATAAAGTGCATATTGTTGCCATGACAGGCTCGTATTTTCGCGGCGACGCAGAAGCGGTGTTATCGCCCGAGGACGAGGCCAGGTTCGAGACAGTAACTTACACCTATTACGAACAGCTTAATGGCTACGATCATCTAAAAACGCTGGATATTGGCTACTATTTTTATTCCAGCGGTGATTACACCAACGACATCAGGGATGTGCTCAATCCAGCGGAAAAAACCATTGTGCATATCCCCAATGTGAATTCACGCGAGAGCCAGAAAGATAAATACGCCGAGGTAGAGCGGATATTTTCTACACTGGGCGAATGGGAAGGCTCGGATGACGATACCGGGTTTCAGTTGATCCGCACCTCTGAAGGCAAGCTGATTAAGGTGGCCGATCTAGTGGATGACGATCCAAGACGTGACAAGGTGTCCGCGGCGCTGAAGCGCCCTGAAGCCAAAACCGACCGCGATTTTGTGGATGTGATTATCGCGCTGGGGATGGCCAAGGAGGGTTTTGACTGGGTCTGGTGCGAACATGCCTTAACGGTAGGCTATCGCTCCAGCCTGACCGAGATCATCCAGATTATTGGCCGCGCGACCCGTGATGCTAAAGGCAAGAAACGCGCACGCTTTACCAATTTGATTGCCGAGCCGGATGCGTCCGAAGAGACGGTGACGGATGCCGTGAACGATACGCTAAAAGCCATTGCCGCCAGTCTGCTGATGGAACAAGTACTGACCCCGAAGTTTAGCTTCACCCCCAAAAACCCGACTACCGGCGGCCCGCAGGCGGGTTTTGATTACGGTGACAAGGGTTATGACCCCAATGGCAAGAACGTGGGCTTTAACGAGCAGACGGGACAGTTTCAGATTGAAATTAACGGCCTGGTGGCGCCAAAAAGCGATAGCGCCAAACGCATCTGTCAGGAAGACTTGAATGAAGTCATCGCTGCATTTGTTCAGGATAAAGCCGCTCTGGAGCGCGGCCTGTTTGATGAGGAGATTGTGCCGGAGGAGTTAACTCAGCTCAAGATGGGCAAGATTGTCAGAGACAAATACCCGGAACTGGATGCGGAGGATCAAGAGGCGGTGCGCCAACACGCCATTGCGGCGCTGAATATTACCCAACAGGCCAAGGAAGCCGCTAATGAAAGCACGGCTGGTGAGGGTTCTGCCAGCACGGCATTTGTTGATGGGGTCAGGAAATTCGCCATGGATGTGCGTGAACTGGACATCGATCTTATTGATCGAATCAACCCTTTCAGCGAGGCTTATGCCATTTTGGCGAAATCCATGAACGAAAATACCCTGAAGCAGGTTAAGGTTGTTATTGGTTCCAAAAAAATAACACTCAGCGAAGAAGAAGCGAGAGAGCTGGCGATGCGGGCTATTGAGTTCAAGCGCGAGCGGGGCCGACTACCGGATATTTCCGCTGCCGACCCCTGGGAGCGTCGCATGGCCGAAGGGATCGCTTTTTTGCAGCGCAAAGTCATGGAGGAAAGCAATGGCTGAGACCGAACACAGCAGGTCAAACAGGGAGTTGCTGGCAGAGCTTGGCGCTGAACCCAAACCGGAAAAAAAGGCCGCCAGAACGCCAAGAGAAGAGCGAATTATTGCAGGCTTTGAAGAAATCCAGCGGTTTGTCGAGGAGCATGGCCACGCGCCTGGGCACGGCGAAGATAAAGACATTTTCGAGCGTTTATACGCCACGCGGCTGGATCAAATCCGCAAACAGCAGGAATGCACGTCTCTGCTTGAAGCGCTTGATCACCAGGGGCTGTTAACCCCCGCGCAACAAGTGACTGAACCCGCCGCGGAATATAACAGCGACAAGGAACTGCTGGCAGAGCTTGGCATGAGCGCACCAAAAGAAGGTGATATTACCTGCTTAAAGCATGTTAAATCTCAGGCGGACAAGAAGGCAGCGGAAGAAATTGCCAGCCGTGCGCCATGCAAGGAATTTACCAGGTTCAAGCCACTCTTCGATAAGGTTCAAAGTGATCTAAAATACGGCCTGGTAGAAGCGAAGTTGCTTAAAGACCAGAAAGACCGTGATTATATGGCCAAAATAGAGCCAGGCGACTGGTTTATTGTGAACGGGCAAAAGGCGTATGTGGCCGAGTTTAGTGAACGACGCGATCATGGCTTCGATAAAAACGACTATCGCCTGCGTGTCATATACGACAATCGCACGGAAAGCGATTTGCTGTTGCGCTCTCTGCAAAAAGCTCTATATGAGGACGAGACTGCCCGAAGAATTATTTCTCTATCGGCAGGGCCACTATTCGACGATACTGCCGATAAGGAAGACTTGGCAAGCGGTGTCATCTACGTGCTGCGCAGTGAATCCAATCATCCCGTTGTTTCTCAAAACCGCGATGTTATTCATAAAATTGGGGTGACTGGCGGCAGCGTAGAAAAGCGCATTGCCAACAGCAGGATCGACCCCACATTCCTAATGGCCGATGTAAAAGTGGTGGCCACTTATGAACTGTTCAATATCAACCGTGTAAAACTGGAAAACCTGCTGCACCGGTTCTTTGCAAGTGCCAGACTTGAGATTGAAGTTGCTGACAGGTTCGGAAACCCTGTTGCACCCCAGGAATGGTTTTTAGTGCCGCTTTACATTATCGATGAAGTGGTGGAGAAAATTAAAGAAGGCAGCATCACCGATTATGTGTATGACCCTCAAAACGTACTGTTAACGCGAAGAACAGCTTGAAATGACGGTCATTTTTCACCTGCCCAGGCCTGAAATGGCGCAAGCTCAATCACGACCGGCAGGACGGTGACAGCGCAGACAACAAATCAGCGGCGCGCTACTCGACAACGGCAATGCACTCGATTTCCACCTCTGCCCCAAGTGCCAGATCGCTGGCCCCCAGTGCGCTGCGGGCGGGGCGGTGATCGCCAAAGACTTCCACATAGGCCTCGTTCATCAAGCGCCACTGACTCATGTGGGCGAGAAAAACAGTGCACTTGGCGACCTTGTCCAGAGACGAGCCGTAACGCTTTAACACGGTTTCAATATTGCGCAGTGTCTGCGTGGTTTGACCTTTGACACCACCTTCCACAAGCCGCAGTGTGCCGAGTTCAACCCCGATTTGACCCGACACATACAGCGTATTGCCGACCCGTGTCGCCTCCGAGAACGGCAGGCCGAGCTGAATATTTTCCTGGGTGTTGAAGACGACAAGTGGTGGCATGTTCTGCCTCTGAACAAGCATCACGGTGGCAACGCCAATAAAAAATGCGACTATCATTTGCAGTGCTGTTTTCACGAGGTTTGTCCTTGTTTTGCTTGATTGGCAACTTTTTCAAATACGCGGAGGAAGTTAAAGCCCAGCAGCTTGCCTGTCTCTTCCCCCGTCAGGCCGCGGTGCAGTAACAGGGTGGCAAGCTCGGGAAACTGTCTGTAGTCGGTGAGCACGGGCTTGTAATTGGCGTCCAGATCGGTGCCTATGGCGACATGATCGATACCGATGAGATCGATCAGGCGCAGGGTTTCATCGACAAAGTCTGCCATGGAACGGTTGGCAATTCCCGATGGCCATGAACCCACGATACCACCATTTTCCACAATCAAACGCGCGTGTTCAGCGCTGAGCAGCCGTGGGTGCTGGTGGGCTTTGCTCGACAGATGGCTGTGGGAAATCATAATGGGTGCGTCCGACAGCTCAACTGTGTCGCGCACCGTGGCGAAGGAGGCATGAGCCATATCGATCAATATGCCTACGCGGTTCATCTCCCTGATCATCTCGCGGCCAAGTGCTGTCAACCCGCCGTGATCCGAGGCGGAGGTCTGGACATCGCCGTATTCGCTGGGTCGGTAGTGAACCAGGGTGATAGATCGCAAACCGGCATCGTAGGCGAAGGACAGGCGTTCGAGCTTGTCTTCGACAAACCCGGCCCCCTCGCAGGAAAGCACGGCGACGGGCTGGCCATTACGGTGTGCCGCGCGAATATCCTCTGCCGACAGCGCCAGCGCCAATTCGCCCTTTTCAAACAAGGACAAAAAATAATCTAACTGCCGTTTGAAATCAGCAAACGCTTCACCGGGATGAAACTTTCGCGCCACCTTGAGACCGCCCACCAACTGCAATTCAAGCAGTTGAACATCCGACACCATCGCAAACAGGCAGGCTGTTACCTGGCCGGTCTTCATGTCGGCCAGGCGCTCCTGCTCAAACCCACGCGGCACTCTGTTGAGAATGAAACTGTCGAACTCGCCGTTTACCAGAAATGACCGCCCGGGGTGGCCGTGAACGTCAACCACGGGAATGGTTTTGAGCAATTCTATGCCGGGCGTTATATCGACGGAGGGCGTGTAAGCTTTGCTGCCAAACCGCCACCAGGCCAACGCGGACAATCCAGCACCTGCTGCGATGGCAGCGCCGATAAACTGGCGGCGAGTAAAGCGCGCTTTCTTGGTCATTTTACGGCATCCTTCTTCACTAAAAAGTCTGTGCCAGTTTCTGCCAGAGGACTTAAGCGGTGCCGAAACGTTCGTTGACAAACCGCCAAACTGATCCTACCATCGAATTACCCTACCCTTTGTGCCGAAATAATTCAACGAAAGCGAACAATACCGGGTGCCCGGGTTACCGATAAGAAATACAAGGGGACGTAAAAATGATTAAAAGCTCCACCTGTTCAGCTCTGACTATCGCCGTGTGCTCGGGGTGTGTGGCAATACCCGCCTTTGCTCAGTCCGACAGCCTGATGCTGGAAGAAGTTATCGTCAGCGCGCGAAAACGGGATGAAAGCCTGCAAGACGTCCCCTTGGCCGTTACCGCATTTACCGCCGCGGATATCGAAGACGCTGGCATTGATAATGCTGAAGATGTCGCCCTGTACACGCCGGGTTTCACCTTTGCAAAACTACTAGGTCAGGGTTCATCGACGCCGGTTATTCGAGGGATGTCCACCACCATTGGTGAGCCCAATGTCGGTTTTTTTGTCGACGGGGTTTACCAGTCATCGCGCAGTATTATGGATGCCATGCTCAACGGCAACATAGCACGGGTGGAGGTGGCGAAAGGCCCGCAGAACGCACTTTATGGTCGCAACACCTTTGCCGGGGCGATCAATTTTGTCACCCGTGAACCCACCGAGGAGACCACAGGACTGTTGCAAGCCACCGTCGGCAACGGTGGCCACAAAGCTATCAGAGCTAATCTCAGCGGCCCCCTGCTCGCCAGCAGTGCTTTTTATCAAGTAGGCGCCTTGCACGCAAAAACCGATGGCTTTTTCACCAATGAGTTGACCGGCGCCGACCTCGACACACTGGAAAGCACTATTTTCACCGGTGCGCTGCTGTTATATCCCAATGATCACTCTAAAATAGTCGCGCGAGTGGGCTACGACCGCACCCGCGACGGCGACTACGCGCAGCGCTTTTTGGTGAACAACCTGTCCCTGCGCAACCCCCTGCCCGCGCCCTTACCGCCCGCGCTGCAGGGCTACGAGGGCGAATTTCCAAGTTTTGAGGACGGCTTCGCTGTCACTCCAGGTCACAATCATCACGACAATTTAACCCTGTCAGTAACAGCCCAGCTCGATTTAAACCGTTTTTCCATCACCTCGATAAGCGGCTATAACGACCTGGATATTGATATTGCCACCGACAATGACTACGAGGCTCGGTCGATTCGCTATTTGACGCGCGAAAGTGATCAGCAGGAGTTTTCACAGGAATTGCGGATAAGCTCCGATGCCGATAGCGCTTACCGCTGGGTTGTCGGCGCCTATTACTACCGACTTGAGACCGATAGCCACAGCGTCGATACCTTTGTCGATGAAGCCCTGGGCTTGTCCAGCACCTTACAGGGCTCTCCCCTGGCCGCGCTTTTACCACCGGGCGTTGACAATATCACAGACGAAAAAACCGAAAGCTTCTCCCTGTTTGGCTCCTTCGATATGGATATCACCGATCGTATAAGCGCCACGCTCGAGGGGCGGTGGACAATGGAGGAAAAACGGGTGGTCGCCACCGACACCAACCCGCTCACCATGGCCAGCTCAGTCTTCGACCAGGACGCGGATTTTGACAATTTTGTGCCGCGCTTCACCGTCAATTTTCAGCTCAACGATGCCTCCATGATCTACGGCAGTGTAGCCAAAGCGGTCAAAACTGGCGGCTTTAATGTCAACACCTCAGCCGGTGCCATCATGGACGATGAACGCACCTATTCCCCGGAAAAAAGCTGGAACTATGAGCTGGGGATAAAAAACACCCTAGCCGATGGACGGGTCAATCTCAATATAGCGGCTTTTTACACTAGCTGGGATGACCAGATTGTGCGCGCCCTGGGAAAGAACTTTTCAGTACTGAATGCCAATGCGGGTGAAAGCTCGGTGCAAGGTGTTGAAGTTGAAGTCAAGGCGCAAATGATTGAAGGTTTTGATATTTCAGCGGGCCTGGCCTATATCGATTCCGCCTATGACAAATACACCTTTGGTGCCCTGGCCAACCTGGGTTTTGATCCTGTATTAGATGGCGTCCGTCTACAGTATGTGTCGAAATACCAGGGCCATGTGTCGGCGCAGTATCTGGCGATGCTAACGAATAATCTGACCTGGAAAACACGACTTGATATCAGCTATCAAAGCGATCAGTCGGTGGTTCAAAACGCAATGGCCTATATCGGCGATACCACGTTGGTAAACTTCCGTACCGGGGTGGAAACCGAACACTGGGATGTAAGCCTGTGGGTCAAAAACCTCCTTGAGGAAGACAGCGCCGTAGGTGGTGTGGTTGTTACCAATTACGCTACGCGTTACGACACCGCTCATTCGCTGATCAACCCCAACATCGCAGCGCGCGGTTTTCAAGCATTTAACGGCTTGAGCTGGTCGCGCAAGCCACGCGAATGGGGGCTGACGGCGCGCTATAAATTTTAGCCCGGACATCTCACCAGCACGGCGGCCACTCTACTATTATTTGTTAAGTATCAGTGAGTTATACTGTAATCACCGACAAAAAATACACAAACCGCGCCCAAATGGTTTTCAGGGACTCTTCCAGGTTTCTCTCACGCCCTTGTCTCAGGCAACAATCGGTTTAGCCTTATCTATGCGTGCTCGCCGCTTTGGCGTGTTAAGCGCCTTCCACAGCTCATTACGTTGCTGTAGATTCAACCAAAAATCAGCGCTATTCCCGAACACAGTCGCCAGCATCAATGCCGTATCGGCCGTGATTGCACGGCGATTGGTACATAGCTCATTGACGGTTTTTCGACTGACCCCCATTGCCTCAGCCAGTTGTCCTTGAGTCAGCGCCATGGGCACGAGGAATTCCTCTGTGATCATCTCACCGACACTGACGGGCTTTCGTTTTGTGATATTCATAGCCTACCTCACCGATAATCATGGTTATCCAGATAGATGTCTTCAGCCTCACCATGCTCACCTGACCAGATAAACACCAATCGCCACTGCCTGGAAACGCGGATCGAATGTCTTCCGGCCAGATTCCCCCTCAACTTTTCAAAGTGATTGCTCGGAGGCGAACGCAGGTCGAGATCACAGGCCGCGTCATCAATTAACTGCAGCTTTCGAAACAGTCGGTCTTTAAGCTCAGCTGGTATCTTTTTACTGGTTTTATCTTCCAGATAAAAAACCCTGAGCCAGCGATCCCGAAAACTAAGAATCAAGAACAATCTCCTTTGATGTGAGATAGTGTAACGTACCTAGTCACTACTCACAAGCTATCCCAGGTGGAATAAGAATTGCTGCCATGCTGGTGGAATGGGCGGATTAAACAATGACGTCTCATTCGCTCTATCACCCTGGCCGTTTGCCGGCTATCTATTCCCGCCCCATGAACCCCATCGCGCTTTGATCTAAGATCTTCAACCCCAAGAACCTCGGTTAGCAAATTCAGCGATGGCCCTCTGTGGCTACAGGAAAGACCCTCAGCCTGCGCCCAGGGAATAGCCGCTTTTTGACTGCAAAATACGCCTTTGATTAGCGGCATTAGTACATCGTATCGGGCAACATGGTCCAACAGGATAGGCCAATCAAAACTGGCATTGTGGATGACAATAAGTTGATCTTTGAAACAGTCGGCAATCTGGCTCCACTGTGATTCGAAGGTTTCGAATGCGGCAGCTTGCTCATCGCTAATACCGTGTACGGCTTGCGCTTCTTCTGAAATAGATCGCGTCGGCCGTATTTCAAATTCAACGGATTCTGCTATTTCCCGGTCCCATACTACCGTTATGCCCAAGGTAACAATATCGGGCAGGCCATTCTCATCCGGCAGCCCGGTAGTTTCCGTATCGATAACAATGTAATCGTCAGGAAGTTGAGTAAAGATCCATAGCAGTTCATTGTACATGGTCGTCACCTCTTATCGTTCCCGTTCAGGGATTCAACTTTGACAATCGATCCTAGCTCGTAGTGGTAACGCAAGTAACGCCAGTGAACGGCATCCGATAATGCTCGTGGACGCATGACGCCATAGCATTCACCGTCTTCCCTAACACTCTGATAGCGAACGCCATAGCTTTTGGCATCTCGCAACGCATAACCAAGTTGCTGAGCTGCTCTATAATCGTCCGGGTGGTATATGGCGTGCCCGCTTAGTTGTCGCAGGTCATGCAAAGCTACAGCGCCCAGTTGCGCTCGTAAAACGCGCATGTCCTGGGTGGTTTGTGCAATTCGAGATTCCCGCAGAAACCGCGCCCGGTGAAAAGACGATTCAGCAATGGCTACGGCCTCGTCGGCCGCACAGTAATAGATGCCGAAATCCCGATTGAAGCGACCGCCTCGGCCATCTGCCGGCGGGTGCGTGAAAGCTGCCATAATCCAGGAAGCGCCATCGCCGTAAACCCGATCCTCTGGCTGAACCAGTCGAATATCACCCACCTCATCACGCAGTCTGGGATTGGTCAGAGACTCAACCGCATAGAGCACATCCCAGTCTTCTGGCTTGGAAACGCGCTCGAACAAGTCGATCTGGGGATAGCGAGAGAGGATGACCCGATACACCGGTTCATTCACCTCGCTCATCGGCAGGCCGTTGATATCAATCACCAGCCACCCCGCTGGGCATCGAGAAAGTCCCTGACCACGGCCAGGTCTACGACTTGACCTGCTAAGAGTCTATCCAGGGGGGCTGTGCCGTTGAACAGCGGATTGTCATTGGCCGAGGACAGCCATTGATCGGCCAGCGCCTGATCGGGTAAAAGGATTTGCAGAGATTTGTAGATACCCAGGATATAGCTGGCCCGCTCCAACAAGTCCCGCGTCAGTTTGGCTTTCTCAGGCCGGCTCTTCCAGTTGTAGAGCGTCTTCTCATTGCTGAGCCCCAGCAGGGTCATTTGCTGGGCACCGGTCAGTTTCCACTGGCTGAAGATATTAAAAATCGCTGGTAACAGTGAACTGCTTACCCTGGAACCACGTTGCAGTAGTTGTTCAGCTTGCGCGATCATGTTTGCCTCCTCTCATGGTCTTTACACCACCTTAACCCGGATATTTCACCAGTACGGCGGCTGCCTTGCTGTTTTTTATTTAATATCAATGAGTTATGTGATGAATGACAACAAAAGCCAATGTACAAAATGTGCCTAAATGGTTTTTCGAAAAAAATGACTTCGAATCTTGCCCAAAATCATTCAAACCGCAGCGGTAGCTAAGGTTTTCATGATGTTTGAGCAACCTTCTTTGTCCTTTTGTCCGAAAATTCCATTTACTGGTGAAATATCCGGGTTAATACTATAATATTACAGCAAACAGCTACAGTCCAGAAAACTGTACTAATACAGTCCGCCACATCAGAAAGGCTATTTGAAGATGCTTGCGGCCAGATAAGCGCGGCAGCGAGCGCCTGCGCACAACACCCCTGGCTATGTTTCCGCGCATTGACTTCCAGGTGTACCTCCCTTGCTCCCGCAGGTAATGGAGCACCGTAAGCAGGCGCTATCTGGCTAATTGATCATGACATTGACATTTAGCCGTCGTCCTGCACAATGCAGGCATGTAAAGCGGGCAGAAACCACCGTGACCTACATCCCGCGGAACGCAGAATTGAGACTTCAACAGTTCGCCAACGACTATCCAGTGATCTTGGTCACTGGGTCTCATCAATACGGCGACTATTCTTCTATTGTTCAGTACTACTATGAAAACACCGGAAATCGGACGCAATGATCCCTGCCCCTGCGGCAGTGGAAAAAAATTCAAGCACTGCTGCCTGGGCAGAGAGGGCAACACGGCATCTGGCGATGGCGCGGCGGACATGCTCGAATTCCTGCACAAGGCACTCGAAGGCCAGCAGTTCAACTCCCTGGAAGAGGCGCAGGCATTCCTGGACTCGATGACCCTGCAGCAGAACCGTCGGCAGCTGGATGAATTTCACGGTCTATCGCCCGAGCAAATGCACCAGATACTGAATTTCCCATTCGAATCACGGGAACTGGTACGTTTTGAGGATGTGCTCGACGCCGACCCGGTTGCACCGATACTGACCCTGTTCAAGCTACTGGCGGACGCAATCGGCGAGCAGGGCCTCAAACCGACCGCCAAGGGCAACCTGCCGCGCAACTTCTGCCGCGAGGCCGCGCAGTTCTATCGGGGCGAGCAGCGATGTCGGAGGAAAACCCGTTATGGCAGCATCAATGGGGAGGAAGATTTTGACGATCTACACGTCACCCGCCTTGTGGCCGAACTGGCGGGCTTGGTTCGCAAATACAGGGGGCGGTTCATCCTCAGCCGCGATTGTCGCCGACTGCTGGCCAAGCACGGCATGAGCGCTATCTACTTCAAACTGTTCAGGGCCTATGTCGAACGGTTCAACTGGGCCTACCGGGACAGCTATCCTGAGTTGCGATTCATTCAGAGCGCCTTCTCGTTCACACTTTACCTGCTTACCCGCTACGGCGACACCTGGCGACCCCACCAATTTTATGAAGATGCCTTCCTGGGCGCCTTTCCGATGCTGTTGGACGAAGTACCACCTGACTCGGTATTTTCTCCCGAAGAAACCGTACGCAATTGTTACACTTGGCGCTCGTTGGTAGACTTCGCAAGCTTTCTGGGCCTGGCGTCAGTGGAGCCTGTTTCCGACCACTTCCCGTGCAACGAGTACCGGGTAAAAGCCTTGCCGCTGCTGGACCAGCTCATTCAATTTCAGCTTACCGAGTAAAAGCTCTTAGCAAAAATTGAACGCCGTGAATGGTGTGGCTGCACCAATCCCCCCAGGGTATCGCTGCGTTCTGTTTTGCTACCGATAATAAATGTCATGAAAAGCGTCACTGACAATTCGGATTGTATCGTCAATCTGCCCAGGTACCCGGACTTTAAATGGAACAGCAAGATTACCCTTGATCAAAGAAAAGAACCCGCAGACCTGTTCCGATTCACTGTAGGCATTGGTGGCCGCTGTCTCAACGAGCTTATCCGCCATTTTCGGCTTTACTTCCTTCATTATGAAGATATCTGCCAAAGACCCGCCTCAACGAGCCGTCGAACCAGGGCTCGGCGTCTTCCGTGCCGCACCAAAAACCTATCCAGCCTGCGGTCGAAGTCAGCTTGGGTCGCACACAAAAGATAGGCATCCAGCAGATCAATGAGCGAGCATTTGACCTCGTCGTAGGCTGCAGCAGTACCTTGCTTGGCGTGTTTGTCAGCTGCCCGCCAGCATCGATTAAAGTCGGCGGCCAGCGCACGCAAATAGGCCTCTCGTTCGGCCTGTCGTTTGGCTTCGGTTTTTTTGCGCTGTATCGCTGCACTCTTCTTTCTCTCCTCGGCAATGGAAGTCGCCAACCTCTTCAGATCGGTGACCTTGCGCCGCCGCACTGCAGGCAGTACTCCCGATAACTGATCTCGCTTCCAATTCTGAAACCGCAATTTCAGTTCACGTTCGGCCTGCTGCACATGCCCGGTCAGTGACAATTTCAGCATCGCGTTTTTCTCTGAAGCAGGAAGTGCAGCGATCCATTCATCCAATTCCGCATCAGCCGCCTCTCTGTCGACTTTGAAACCAGGCGGGTCAATTAGCCCTGCGGCGGACAATAGATCCTCATCGATCTCCAGGAAGTTCGCCAGTGACTGCTGGGCGGCGCTCAACCGGGAAAGTCCCGGCGGCGGTTCTGGTTCAGTACTCCTGACACTGACCTCACCTGCACTCACGCCGGCCAGCCAGCCGAGATACAACGGACGCATATCGCCACGGTGTAGTTCGTCACGTAGTGGCGCCAGCCTGCCCATCCAGCCCCGACCATCCTCTTCAGCAAAGCGCTGGTAGTTATCACTCTCAACCAGAACCCATTCAAGCAGCCAGTGTGTCTTGGTCTGCTTGACCGAAAAAGTGGTTTCGGTTTTGAAACCGCGGAAGATCCCTGCATTAAAAGCGGCTTTCGGCAGACGCAGACAGAGTACGCAGGTGCACCAATTGGCCACATAGACGTGAGCATCAAAGTAACGCCGCATCCATTCAATCGGATCTCCTTTGAGGTCGCCCCAGCGATATTCATTTACAAAACTGGTCGGTGTGATATCAGCTCGAGAAGAACACGCGCGCAGTTCACTCACTTGCTTGGGTGTCAGTGGTTCATCTATAGCAATAAACTCGTAGTATTGATATTCGCTCATCTTAGTTTACCGTTTACTGAGCAGAGTCGATCCATCAGCCGTCGCGGAGAAATAACCTCAATGTCATCACCCACGGGAAATTCATCCTCACCACCATAGAGAATATATTTATGCGTTGCACCCACATCATCACAGGTTCTGCTGTAGTGCTTTCCGAGTTTGGGCGCAACACCATACTTGATCTCTATGGCCCAAATGTCAGACGATGGCATTTTGATAACCAGATCAATTTCTGCACCGGCCGCTGTTCGATAAAAGTAGGTTTCTGAACGACTGGGCAGAGCAGAATGAATATTTTCGATAACAAATCCCTCCCAGCTTTTTCCCAACACGGGATTGGACAGAAGCGCGTCATAGGCATTGATCCCCAGCAAGCGATGCAGGATACCGCTGTCGCGCACGTAAAAACGGGGGGATTTCACCAGGCGTTTTTTGACGTATGCGTGCCAGGGCTCAAGCCCGGATAATTTACCAGTACAGCGGAGACTCTTCTATTAGTTTTTTAATATCAAAAAGTTATGTCGTGATCGCCAGCAACGCAACCGCAGGGACGTGTGCGATGGTGGATTGCAGTTTTTCCATCATTTTACGCTGAATCATACCTTGCATTTTAGGAGTGAATCTCCGGATTTACAATGCAATAAGCTCTTTATTTTTCTGTACTACTAATGTCAGGCATTGGTCAATATCGCCCGTTACAAGCTCCCGACACCACGCTCAACTCGATTTTCTCTCATGCTATCGCTGCGCTCTGCTTTGCTGCCCGTAATAAACACTATGAAAAGCGCCGTTGATCATGCAGGTTGCGTTATCAATCTGATCAACTCAATGCTTACAAATCAATACTTAAAAAAACCTTGCTACTCCCACTCAATCGTCGCCGGTGGTTTGGAGCTGATATCGTAGGTTACGCGGGATACGCCGCTGATTTCGTTGATGATGCGGTTGGAGACGCGCTCCAGCAGTTCGTAGGGCAAGTGCGCCCAGCGGGCGGTCATAAAGTCTACGGTTTCCACGGCGCGCAGGGCGATAACGTATTCGTAGCGGCGGCCATCGCCAACCACGCCGACGGATTTCACCGGCAGAAATACAGCAAATGCCTGACTGGTTTTGTTATACCAGTCGGCCTTGTGTAATTCCTCGATAAAAATGGCATCCGCCTGGCGCAGTAAATCGGCGTATTGCTTTTTTACTTCCCCCAAAATACGCACCCCAAGGCCGGGGCCCGGGAAGGGGTGGCGGTAGACCATATCGTAAGGAAGGCCCAGCTCCAAGCCGATTTTGCGCACCTCATCTTTAAACAATTCGCGTAGGGGCTCAACCAACTCAAAACTCATATCCTCTGGCAAACCGCCCACATTGTGGTGGGATTTAATCACATGGGCCTTGCCGGTATTTGCGCCCGCGGATTCAATCACATCTGGATAAATTGTGCCCTGCGCCAGCCATTTTACGTCTTTTAATTTTGCCGCTTCCGTGTCGAACACCTCGATAAAGGTATTACCAATAATTTTGCGCTTGGCTTCCGGTTCGCCCTCGCCTTTTAAGCGCGATAAAAATAAATCTTCCGCATCGACGCGAAGCACTTTGACACCCATATTGCGGGCGAACATATCCATCACCTGCTCGCCTTCGTTCAAACGCAGCAAACCGTTGTCAACGAAAACGCAGGTGAGTTGATCGCCAATGGCGCGGTGCAGCAATGCGGCGACCACAGAGGAATCCACGCCGCCGGAAAGCCCCAATAACACCTTGTCGGAACCTACCGTGGCGCGGACGCGCTCGATGGCATCTTCAACGATATTGGCTGCGGTCCAAAGGCCCTCACAGGCGCAAATCTCGCGCACGAAGTGGGCAATAATGCGCTCGCCCTGCAAGGTGTGGGTGACTTCCGGGTGGAACTGAATGCCGTAAAAAGGCTTGTCCTTGTGCGCCATCGCGGCGATGGGGCAACTGTCGGTGGCGGCGATAACCTCGAAGTCATCGGGCGCGCGGCTCACCTTATCGCCGTGACTCATCCACACATCTAACAGCGCATTGCCGCTGTGATCCACGTGATCGCGAATATCGTGCAGCAGTGCGTTTTCTTTTACCAACTGAATTTGTGCATAACCAAATTCACTGGTCGGCGAGGCGGCGACCTCACCGCCAAACTGTGCCGCCATGGTTTGCATGCCGTAGCAAATACCCAGCACCGGAACGCCCAACTCAAACACGCAGGCATGGGCGCGGGGCGAGCCGGCCTCGGGCACTGACTCAGGCCCACCGGAGAGAATAATACCTTTTGGCGCAAAGTCGCGAATGCTGGCCTCGTCGATATCCCAGGAGCGAATTTCGCTGTACACCCCTGTCTCGCGCACACGCCGTGCAATCAACTGGGTGTATTGGGAACCAAAATCCAGAATGAGTATTTTCTGAGCATGGATGTCAGCATTCATTGACGGCGTTCCTTAAACAAACTTAGCGTACGGGGTAGTTCGGCGCTTCTTTGGTGATCGATACATCGTGCACATGGCTTTCTGACATACCCGCCGATGTGACCCGCACAAATTTTGGCTCGGTGCGCATGGTCGCAAGGTCTCGACTTCCGGTGTAACCCATGGCCGAGCGTACGCCGCCCATAAGCTGGTGAATAATCGCCGCCACCGGGCCTTTGTAAGGCACGCGACCTTCAATGCCTTCGGGCACAAGTTTTTCCGCACCGCGACTGGCGTCCTGGAAATAGCGATCACTGGAGCCCTGGGTGCGCGCCATTGCGCCCAATGACCCCATACCGCGATAAGACTTGTAGGTACGCCCCTGGTACAGCTCCACCTCGCCCGGCGCCTCTTCGGTACCGGCAAACATGCTGCCCATCATCACCGCGTGCGCACCTGCTACCAAAGCCTTGGCGATGTCGCCGGAAAAGCGAATACCGCCGTCGGCAATCACGGGAATGTCGGTGCCCTCCAACGCTTCGACCACATCACCAATCGCGGTGATCTGCGGCACACCAGTACCTGTAACGATGCGCGTAGTACAAATTGAACCCGGGCCAATACCCACCTTTACACCGTCGACGCCAGCATCGACCAGAGCGCGCGCGGCGTCACCGGTGGCGATATTGCCGCCGATGATTTGAATATCGCTGTAGTGATCGCGAATGCGTTTTACCCGATCCAGTACATTGCGCGAATGACCGTGTGCGGTGTCTACCACCAGCACGTCCACGCCCGCCTCGATCAATGCGGCAACGCGGTCATCGGTATCAGGGGACGTGCCCACCGATGCGCCGACGCGCAGGCGACCGAACTCGTCTTTACAGGCTGCAGGGAAACTTTCGGCCTTGTCGAAATCTTTTACCGTAATCATGCCGCAGAGATCGAAATCATCGTTTACCACCAGAATTTTTTCGATGCGGTGTTTGTGCAGCAGGGCCTGTACCTCTTTTGCACTTGCGCCTTCTTTTACCGTCACCAGCTTTTCTTTGGGTGTCATAATGCTGGACACAGGCTTGGTCAGATCGGACTCAAACCGCATATCGCGGTGGGTGACAATGCCCACCAAATCCTGGCCATCCAGCACCGGCACCCCGGAGAAACCCTTGGCGCGGGTCAGCTCAATCAATTCGCCGACGGTGGCATTCTGGGAAATAGTGACCGGGTCTTTTACCACGCCACTTTCAAATTTCTTTACCCAGCGCACCTGCTCGGCCTGCTGTTCGATGGTCATGCTTTTGTGAATGATGCCGATGCCGCCCTCCTGGGCGATGGCGATGGCGAGGCGGTGCTCCGTGACAGTGTCCATTGCCGCAGAAACCAGCGGCAGGTTCAGCTCGATACCGCGGGTGAGCTTGGTTCTCAAGCTGACGCCCGTGGCCACCACGTCGGAATATCCGGGCACGAGTAAAACATCGTCAAAGGTGAGTGCTTCCTGAGCAATTCGCAACATGGTATACCTCATCTGGTCAATTATGGGCAAGGACAGCAAATCCCGCCGATTTTCCTGTGACTTACGGGCAAACCCCGGCGTACAATGGGGCCGCGTGTCTCTTAGGATGCTGGGAAAACGCGCAATTATACGTCTTTGTCAACCCCTGAGCAAACTTGTGATTACATCATCTGTAGATAATAAGGTACTGAGCGTCAGCCAGCTCGTAAACAACAGCAGACGGGCACTGGAGACGCATATCGGCCACGTACTGGTGGAAGGCGAAATCAGCAACCTGCACTGCCACGGCGCATCGGGACACTGGTATTTCACCTTAAAAGACCAGGGCGCACAGTTGCGCTGCGCCATGTTTCGCTCCGCCAATCAGCGGGTGCGCCTCACCCCGGAAAACGGCCTCAAAGTCCGATTGCGGGGCAGTGTATCCATCTATGTAGCTCGCGGCGACTTTCAAATGATCGCCGAGAGTATGCAGGACGCCGGGCTTGGTGACTTACAAGCCGCCTTCGAAGCCCTGAAAAAACGCCTGCTGGCCGAGGGGCTGTTTGCCGCGGAGCACAAACAAGCCCTGCCTGAACACCCCCACCACGTGGCTATTATTACTTCCGGCACCGGTGCCGCCGTTGCGGATATGTTGAGCGTGTTTGCACGGCGCAGCCCCGCCACACGCATCACCCTGATTCCCGTGCCCGTACAGGGCGCAGGCGCGGCACAGAAAATTGCCGACGCCATTGCCCGCGCCAATGCTTATCATCAACAGGGGGGTGAACTCGATGCCATCATCACAGGGCGCGGCGGCGGTTCGCTGGAAGACCTGTGGGCATTCAATGAAGAAGTCGTCGCCAGGGCGATTTTTGCGAGTGACTTGCCGGTGGTCAGCGCCGTGGGGCACGAGACGGATTTTTCCATCTCCGATCTGGTCGCCGATGTGCGCGCGCCCACGCCGTCGGCGGCGGCGGAGCTTTTAAGTACCGATCGGGAAACCCGGCTGGAACAACTGGCCGCCATCGAGGCGCAGTTTGTCCGCTTTATTGCCCAGCGCTTACAGGCCGAACAAAACCACTTACACCACCTGCGTCGTCGTTTGCAAAACCCGCAGCGCTTGATCGAACAGACCAGCCAGCGCTGTGATGAATTGGAACGGCGCTTGCAGCGCGCTGTTGCCCAATCGCTGCATCAAGCGGCAATGAAGCTGACCCACCTGCGGACGCAGATCGGCGCGAATTCACCCTGGACGCGACTCGAAAAAGCCAACGAACGCTGCGACGCACTTGAGCGCCGCTTGCACGACGTGATGTCGCGCCGCCTCAGTGAGCATAAAACCATGCTTGCGCATCGGCAGCGGCAATTACAGCATTTATCCCCTGCCCCGCGCATCAGCCAACTCCAACTGCGCACCAGGCAAGTGCAACACGGTTTGAAGCAGCAAATAAAACAGGCGCTCACCGACGCTGCAGCAAAACTGCACGGTCAGGTGCAACTGCTCAATTCTCTGAGCCCGCTTAATACGCTGGAGCGTGGCTATGCGATTGTGACAGATGCCCAGGGCAAGGTGGTGACGGACGCATCACAGTGCAGCAGCGGCGATCATGTGCGGGCACAACTCGGACGCGGTGAGCTTGCCTGTGTGGTGGAGGAAGCGACAAAGTAGCTACGGCGACCAGCCCGGATATTATTTCTCCGGTAAATGGAATTTTCGGACTAACACTACAGCGGGCGCCTGGCAAACGCCCGCAAAAAACATCGCGCCTCAACAAACGCAAATGTTGCGACACCATCAAAGCAAAAAAAGAAAAATAGTTTAGTATTTTGCCGGCAAACGGGTGTTAATAATAATGTGGCGACCCTCGAAGCGAATATATTCACCAATAGTGAGATCTTTTAAAATACGCGCCACCATTTCCCGGGACGCACCAACGCGGTCGGCGATATCCTGCTGGGTAAGTTTTTCGGGGATGAACGAAGTGCCATCGCCGCGCTCCTCTGACATATCCATCAACACGTTGGCTACGCGACCATAGACGTCCTGCAATGCGAGACTCTTAACATCGGCAGTGAGTTTACGCACACGCTGAGCGAGATTAGTGATAAGTTGTCTGGCGATGTTGGGGTGGTTGTCCAGCACACGATTGAAGTCATCCTTGTAGATAATAATGAAAGAAGACTTCTCTACGGTGCGAACACTGGCGGAGCGGGTAGCGTCATCAAGCAACGCCAACTCACCAAAATAATCGCCGGGACCTTCGGTGTTCATGATGAACTCTTTACCGTTTTTGTCTGAGCAGTACACTTTCACCTTGCCAGAGTCAATGATGAACAGCGAGTCAGCGGGATCATTCTCGTGAATCACCACGGTGTTTTTAGGAAAGGAGCGCATACTGCTGCTCGCCATTAATGCTTCCAATTCCTCGGCCGCCAACCCTTGAAAGAGTTCTACCTTATCAATCATGTCTCGTCCTGTGATCTGATGGATTTCGTCGGTTACCGATTCTAACAAAACCAAACAGCGAATCGACCACCAATATGCCAAAGTAACAAAACAATAGTAACGCAAAGTTTACTGTGAACACACTATAAATGCGTGCTTTACTGTGTATACTTCGATCTGGCTGAATCATCAATATCAGAGGGGTTCTAACCCACCATGAAGAGCACCCCAAACATAACCGAAGATCTGTGGAGCGACCATCTGTTGCGCGCCATTGCCGATCTGCGCCAGCAGTTATCGCTGTGGCGCGGCGAGCTCGATGAGGCCTCGGCCGCGGACTTTAGCAAACTGTTCACCGCCGCAGCGCAAATCAACCAACTGTTTGCCACTCCCCGTCGCGATCGGCACGAGGTATTAAATACACTGGGCGTTATCAAAGGCTACACGGAACTGTTGCTGGAAGACCTCTGCGGCAGCTCCGTTGATCTGTACGAAGGCTTAAGTCGGCTGCACAAAACCATACTCGCCATCGAAAGCAGTGGACAATCGGATCAACGCCACAAGAACCCCGGCAGGAGTTCAGACCCTGGTTTTATTCTGGCGGTGGATGATCGTCGGGAAAACCGAGACCTGATTGCCCGCTACCTCACTCGCATGGGACATACGGTTATCACCGCCGCATCGGGTGAAGAAGCGATAGACACCCTCGCCACAACGGATGTCGACGTGGTGCTTTTAGATCTCATTATGCCCGGGCTTGACGGTCGTGAGACGCTAAAACGCATTAAAGAGCATCCGCAATGGCGCGCCACACCGGTGGTCGTCATCTCCGGCCGTCAGGACATGGCGGGTATCATCCAGTGTATTGAAACCGGCGCCGAGGACTACCTGTTCAAGCCCTTCAACCCCGTGCTGTTGCAGGCGCGAATCAAAGCCGGCATTGAACGCAAGCGTTGGCACAACCGGGAACAGAGCTACCGCGCCGAGCTTGAGCGCAAAGAAAAGTTTATTCGCGATATTTTTGGACGTTATCTCTCCGATGAAATCGTTACCGATATTCTGGAACATCCCCAGGGTCTGGATATGGGTGGCGACCTGCGCGAAGTAACTATTATGATGTCGGATATTCGCGGTTTTACCAGCATTTGCGAAGGTCTTCCGGCGGCAAAGGTAGTGAAGGTACTGAACCGCTACCTCGGCGCGATGGCCGATATCATCATCGAGCATCAGGGTACTATTGATGAGTTTTTGGGTGATGCTATTTTAGCGGTGTTTGGCGCACCGCAGCGACGCCCGGATGATGCCGATCGCGCAGTGCGCTGCGCACTTGCTATGCAGGCAGCTATGGCGGATATCAACGCCGCCAATATCAAGGAAAACCTTCCCGTACTGGAAAGCGGCATCGCCCTGAATACAGGTGTGGTTGTAGCTGGTAATATTGGCTCAAAAAAACGTAGCAAATATGGATTTGTCGGGCATCCTATGAATGTGACTTCGCGTATAGAGGAACACGCCCACGGCGGTATGGTGATCGCCTCCCAGGCCACCCTGGATGCCTTGTCGGGACGATACATCTTAGGCTTTTCTCGAAATGTGCAGGTTAAGGGCGTACAGGAACCCCTGTGTATACACCAGATAAAGAGAGAGCTGCCGTGAGTAAGACGACACGCGTATTACTGGTTGAAGACAATGAAATGAACCGCGATATGCTGGTGCGCCGCCTGAGGCGTGCCGGGTTTAATGTCATCACCGCCAGCAACGGTCAGCAAGCACTGGAAAAAATGGCCAGCGAACAACCCGATCTGGTGCTGATGGACATCAACCTGCCAGTAATGGATGGTTGGACGGCCTGCCGCAATGCTCGCCAGGATCCCGAGATCGCCTGGATTCCCATCATCGCACTGACCGCACATGCCATGGATACTCACCGCGATGCAGCCTTTGAAGCAGGCTGTAGCGATTACGCCACAAAACCCGTAGACTTCCCTGCCCTGCTGGAAAAAATAGAGCGACTTCGACCCCAATGAGCCTTACCCACCGTCTTACTCTTTCGCTTCTGGCGATTTTAGTTGTTATTGCCATCAATGTAGGAACCCACTTTTGGGGCAGTTATGCGCGACATCAGAGCATGATGGCTTTCCGCGCTACCGTTGAGGCGGCGCGTCTGTCCGAAGAAATTAAACAGTTGCTCGAAGCGCAACGACAGCAGGTTCTGGTGCTGGAAACCCTGCGTGATACCACCGATGACCCTTTGGAAAATGAGGAATACCTGCAAGCCGAAGCCGGACTAAATGATATAAGCAGGCACATCACCAAATTGGGTAAACTGACCCACAACACCAACGAAACAAAATTTCAACAACTTAAAAAAAGTGGCGATCAACTGCTTAATCAGTGGCATCAGTTTTACGAACGTTACAATGACCCGATGTTTAAAACCAGGGTTTCTGAGCAACTGCCGTTTTACGTAGTGAGTGAAAACCTCGCCGAGCTGGACAAACAACAAGCGCTGGTGTCACGCCAGCGCGCGCAGGCAATTGACCGCACCATTAACCTGACCGACTCCATCACCTTGATCGGTTTTGTTGGCTTAACCTGCCTGACAACCATTTTAGGTTTTTTCCTGATCCGCCATACCCGTGCGTCACTTAAGAGCCTGCAAATCGGTACGGAACGCTTTGGTTCAGGCGATTTAAACTATCGCATCAACGACATCGACGAAGACGGCGAACTGGGAGATCTGGCCAACGCATTTAACGACATGTCGGGCAAGTTGCGCGGCGCGATTTACGAGGCGCGCCAGGCCAAAGAAACCGCCGACAAAGCCAATGCCGCCAAGAGCAGCTTTCTCGCCAACGTCAGCCACGAATTGCGCACGCCGTTAAACGCAATTATCGGGTATAGCGAAATGCTGAGCGATGAGTTAGCCGATGGTGGCTCTATGGATAAAGAACAGCATCGACAGGATCTTGGCAAAATTGTGTCGTCTGGCCACCAACTGCTGGATTTAATTAACGACATTCTCGATATGTCAAAAGTTGAAACCGGCAAAATGAACCTGCACTGCACCGAGTTTGATGCCGCCTCCACACTGCAAAATATCTGCGACAATTTAACGCCGCTGGTTAAAGACGGAAACAATACCCTCACCCTGGATGATTTGCGCGAATTACCACCCCTTTACAACGATGCCCAGAAATTCAAGCAGATTTTTGTCAACCTGCTTAGCAATGCCTGCAAATTTACCCGTGATGGAGAAATCACCGTAACCGGCGGCTTCGACGGAGGCCGCCACGACAGTCTGTGGTTTAGCGTCACCGACACCGGCATCGGCATAGAGCATCAGCGACAAGCGCGAATTTTCGAAGCTTTTGTACAAGCCGAGGAATCCACCAGCGCCAACTATGGCGGCAGCGGTTTAGGTTTGGCTATTTGTCGCGAATTGTGTCAAATGATGGGCGGCAGTATTGGGGTGTACAGTGAACCCGGGATAGGCAGCACGTTTACAGTCCGCCTACCTGTTGTCCAAGCGTCAACTCCCGCAAACGCTTAAGCGCCGCTTCGCGCACCGCGATATCGTTTTTCAATGTTTTCACTTGTGCTTTCAAGCTGGAGGCGTCCCGCTGTTCCTTCAGCAAGACTTCAAGCATCTGATGTAACAGCAGCGAACTGCTGTGCACCGATGAAGGCTTAATCGGTAAAGGGCTCAGCGCCTTGGCGGCGATACGGGCCTGCACGGGATTGTAAAACGGCGAGCCAGGCAAAGAAGCCATATACACCTCGGCCACCTCTACTTCCCAACTCGCCGCCCGCCCCGGATGGGCGCGGCGATAGGCTTGAAAAAACTTGCTGGCTTTGTCGTATTCACCACGCGTCAGCGCCTTGTGTCCGCGCTCAAGCAAGGTAATCAAACGGCTTCGACCCACGTTGCAAAACGAGGGGCAAATCCCACCGGATGTTGGCGCCCCAACCGCGACGACAGACTCGATTTCCTGCGCGCCAGGTCCCCTCTTTGCGGAGTCAGCACCCAGCGTTCCACACGCCTGCAACAAGACGAATGAACACAGCAAAACAAGATGGGGGACTTTCAACATCTGGATCAAATTAGGTACTGGATACCCCTGGAGCTTAACATTTTATGTGAATTATTTACAGAAAAATCTGAGAGAGTCTGAAACACCGTGAACGTCTACCACCTAAACGGATGAGAGCAGTGAACACTTTCACTACCCCCATCGCGCCCTCGCCACCCCATTCAGGGAAGGCCATCACTCCGGCCGCATATGCGGAAACAGCAACACGTCGCGGATTGAGGGCGAATCGGTGAGCAGCATCACCAAACGGTCAATACCAATGCCCTCGCCCGCGGTCGGCGGCATACCGTATTCCAGCGCGCGCACATAATCGGCGTCAAAGTGCATGGCCTCATCGTCGCCGGCATCTTTCTCTGCAACCTGAGCGGCAAAGCGCTGAGCCTGATCTTCGGCATCGTTAAGCTCGGAAAAGCCGTTGGCCAGTTCGCGCCCACCGACAAAGAACTCAAAGCGATCAGTCACAAAGGGGTCGGCATCGCTGCGGCGCGCCAGGGGCGACACCTCGGCGGGATACGCGGTAATGAAGGTCGGCTGTAGCAGCTTCTCCTCCACCGTGGCTTCAAATATTTCAATCTGCACCTTGCCCAGGCCATAGCCCTCTTGCAGTTCAATACCCAGCTTTTTCGCGTAATCGCGCGCGCCCTGCTCATCGCTCAGTGTTTGCGCATCCAATTCCGGGTTGTGCGCCAAAATCGCGTCCAGCACCGTCATCCGCACAAAGGGCTTGGCAAAGTCATAGCTTTCGCCCTGATAGCTGACCTGTGTAGAACCCAGTACCGCCTGGGTGAGCTGGCGCAGCATGTCCTCGGTCATGTCCATCAGTTCGTTGTGATCTGCATAGGCCTGGTAGAATTCAAGCATGGTGAACTCGGGGTTGTGACGGGTAGACAAGCCCTCGTTGCGGAAGCTGCGGTTGATCTCAAACACCCGTTCAAAACCGCCCACCACCAGGCGCTTCAAGTACAACTCCGGTGCAATGCGCAGATACATATCCTGATCCAGAGCATTGTGATGCGTAACAAAAGGCCGCGCGGTCGCGCCACCGGGAATCACATGCATCATCGGCGTTTCCACTTCCATAAAATCCTGCGCTTTCATGTAGGAGCGGATAAAGTCGATGATTTTTGAGCGGGTGCGAAACACTGCGCGGGACTCGGCGTTGACAATCAAATCCACGTAGCGCTGACGATAGCGCAACTCCTGGTCCGCCAGGCCGTGGTACTTATCGGGCAAGGGGCGCAGCGCCTTGGTCAGTAGTTTGGCCTCGGTCATATTGATATACAAATCGCCCTTGCCGGACTTGTGCAACTCGCCGGTGGCGCAAACGATATCGCCCAGATCCCAGGTTTTGATCTGAGCAAGGGTGGCTTCATCCAGACCTTTACGGTTTAAGTACAGCTGTATTTCACCGCTGCCATCTTGAATCAACATAAACGCGCCGCGGTTGCGGATCAACCTGCCCGCCACGCTGAACACCTCGCCAGCGGCTTCTAAATCCGCTTTTTCGCGCGCGCCGTGACTGGCCTGTAGCTCGCCCGCCCACGCGCTGCGGCGAAAGTCATTGGGGAAAGCGCCACCCTGCTTGCGCCAGCTATCGAGTTTCGCGCGGCGCTCGGCAATCAGTTTATTTTCGGCTGCGCCCTGTGACGCATTGTCGTGCTCTGTCATGACTAATCCTTACAATCCGCTTTTTAAAGACGCTTCAATAAAAGCATCTAAATCACCGTCCAATACCGCCTGAGTGTTGCTGGTCTCCACCCCGGTGCGCAAGTCTTTAATACGTGAAGAATCCAGCACGTAGGAGCGAATCTGACTGCCCCAACCGATGTCGGCCTTGCTGTCTTCCATCGCCTGCTTCTCTTCATTGCGTTTGAACATTTCCATCTCGTAGAGCTTGGCGCGCAGCAGCTTCATCGCGTTGTCTTTGTTTTGATGCTGCGAACGCTCGGTCTGGCACTGCACCACAATGCCCGAGGGGTTGTGGGTCAAACGCACCGCCGAGTCCGTCTTGTTAACGTGCTGACCACCGGCGCCGCTGGCGCGGTAAGTGTCCACGCGAATGTCGGCGGTGTTGATGTCAATCTCGATATTGTCGTCGATCTCCGGTGAGACAAACACCGAGGAAAAAGACGTGTGGCGGCGATTGCCGGAATCAAAGGGAGATTTTCGCACCAGGCGATGCACACCGGTTTCCGTGCGCAGCCAACCGAAGGCGTACTCACCGACAAACTGAATGGTAGCACTCTTGATGCCCGCCACTTCCCCTGCGGACACCTCGATCAACTGGGTGTCAAAGCCGTGCGACTCACCCCAGCGCAGATACATGCGCAGCAGCATTTCCGCCCAATCCTGTGCCTCAGTGCCACCGGAGCCTGCCTGAATATCCAAATATGCGTTATTGGGGTCCATCTCGCCGGAGAACATGCGGCGAAATTCCAGTTTCTCCAGCTGCGCGATCAGGGCGTTGATTTCCCGCTCCACCTCGGCAACGGTGTCTTCGTCGTCCTCGGCAGCGGCTAACTCTAAAATATCCGCCGCGTCTCCCGCCCCCGCGGTCAAACTCTCGATAGTGTGCACCACCGTTTCAAGGGTTGAGCGCTCTTTGCCAAGCGCCTGGGCGCGTTCGGGGTCATCCCAAACACTGGGCTCGGCTAATTCTAATTCGACTTCCGACAGCCTGTCCTTGCGCTCGGCGTAGTCAAAGATACCCCCTAAGCACATCGGTACGCATTTCGATGTCCTTCAGGGTTTGCACCAAAGGATTTATTTCCAACATCGCGAATAACACCCCGTTTAATCTGCTAAAAAAGGCGCGCAGTGTACCGCAGGGGGCGAACTAACGCCACTGGCGGCTATTGTCCCTTACCAGAAAAAGGGGAATAATAGTAGTGCATCAAAAACCCTGGTTTATCATCGGCAACAGCAGTGTTGTAGAGCAGCCCATCTCCGGTACTCGATGTCTGCCCCAGGTCAATGCGCAGCGACAGGGCCAAACGCAGGCCGGTCTCCGGATGAATGCTCGCCACCTCAACACCCCGATGCCGACAGCCGCCACTTATCAGTTGCTGGTCGGGGAGCAGCCGTGTCAGCCCGGTTAAACGCTCAAGACGCATTAACAGGCCGTGGCTGCTCAGTTCTTGCACCAAACGTAAATACGGCAGTGGCAGTGTGTCCGAGGTTTCACAGGCGGCCGCAAAGCCCTGCTGCAACGTGGCAAGTGCGCCGGAGTCAATCAGGTGCTTAAAGGTCAGAGGCAGAGCAAAGGGCTGCTGCTCAACTTGCTGTTGCAAATGCTCACCCAGTGCCGCCAATCGCAAATAACGCATACTCACTCCACTATTGGCAGTTCAGTGCGGTGGGTTTTATGCCACTCGGTATGGGTGACCGAATCCACGGCGTCCTGCCTGCCGTTAGTATAATAATAAAGCGCGAGGGATTTGCGCGTCACACCTTCCGGGCAGGCCAGGGGCTCGGGATGGCCGTGGTAAGAAGTGTCATCGGTGGAGAAAATGACGCAGCGCCCCAGTGTGGGCTGCACGCGGCGCGCACAACGGGATAAATCCCGCTCCCATAGCTCCAAATGTCCGCCCCACTCATTTTGCCAGTTTTCATTTAAATAAATCAGCACATTCAAACGGCGCGATAAACCGTAGTATTTGTGCTCGGTAAAATCCGCATGAACGCCTAAATAGCCACCCGGCAAAATCTGATGTACCCCACCGCCCTGTAAGCGCGGGTCAGCAATTAAACCCTTAATACCCGTTAAAGTTTCTAAAAAGCGCAAAAACGGCCCGCTGTTAAGTTCCCACAACAAAGCCCGAATCAACGGCGAGAATTCCGCCTCGTGGGGCAAGCCCAACTTGCCGTGCTGCGCCGCATCGCCATCGCTGTAATTGTCCACAATCGCGCGCCAGTTTTTTTCCGCACCGGGCGCCGGCACATCGGCGGCGATGGCTCGGGCAAGATCGAGACTGATAAAATTGTCAAATACCGCATGGGGAAAAGGCTTTGCACTTTGATAATTTTGCGCCTGCACTTGCGCCAGCGCAGGCAGGGCTGAAAAATCTAACAAGGTAGTATCTGCTGCTGCACTCATGACTGCTCCGCCTGCTCCTCTTGTAATGCCTTAATCAGCGCATTGCCACTGTTGCGAATAAAGCGCACGGCATTGTCCGGCACTGCGCCCACGTAGATCGGTCTTTTATTGGGCGCGACATAGGCACCGCCGCGAATGGCGGCGTACTGAGCGAAGTGATCCACCATCGCCTGATGACGCTTCTCGCCCTGCTGCCCCGTGGTAACACCGCCGTGAAACTGGTGAAAAGAGCCTTCACCGGGCAAGACCAGAAACTGACTGTGCTCGTGCTCAACCAGGCGTTTGTACAAATCCAAATTCGCCTGGCCACCACCGGTTTCATTAAAACGCCGATCGAACCCGCCGAGTTCTTCCAGTAATTTTTTTGGCGCAGCCAGGCAATTGCTTTCACTAAACGGTCTGAAAATACCCCCCATACTGGTGCGACTTAAACAGGAAATATCGTAAAGTTTATAACCCTGCTGCGGCCAGTTAATCGATGCCAGCAAGGCCTGTTCTGCTTCCTCGTCATAACCTTCCAGCATGGCCTGCTGCTGCACTTTTTCACCTAAATGGTAACTGGGTGTGGCAATCACCGGCTGTATCGCCAACTGGCTCGCGCCCAGCATTTGATTGAGAAGCCCCGGCGTGACCATACGCGCACCGTCAATCAACAGCACCACCAACTCACCGCGGGCTTTTTCGATGCCAAAATTCGCGGCGTGTACCGGAGTGGGTTCGGTTTCATCGCGCAGATAGTAGGAAATACAGGGGGAAATCGCTGTCAGCGCGCTCTCGTCCATATTGGCATCGCTGCGGTTTTCCACCACAATCAACTCGACGTCCTCATTATCAAGCCCGCGCTGGTAGGGCGGCACCAGACTCAACGCCGTGTTGAGTGCCTGCCGCGCCATTTTATACACCACCATGACCACACTGATACGCGGGCCGTCGGCACTGCGCGCGGGCAATGCCAACAGTGGCAATTCATCCGCATAGCGTTTTACCGGAATCGGCGCAAAGGGGATTTTATCCGTGCCGGGGATGACCGGAGAGCGCTTTATCGCCGGTGTATTGTCCGCGTTTGTTTGCTCAGCGCCAGGTGCGGAGCTTGACTCTGTTGCGGCGATGGTCGCGTCTGTATCATTGCGACCTCGCATACGGTTTATCAGTTTACGCACAGTATTTCTCGGTTATTTGGCGGGCTTTTGCAGTAAATCCAGCAGCGCAACCACAGTGGCTTCAACACCTAAACGCACGCTGGGTTCAGCGGCGATTTTAAACAGCGGTGAATGGTGGGTGGCCACGGGTTTACCGCCCTTTTCAGCGCGGACAAAATCTTCAGGCGGAGTGCCACCCACTGCAAAGTAGGTGCTGGGGATCGCGGGTTCCTTAGTAAACACCGGAAAATCCTCCGCGCCCATACCCGCGCGCTTACCTTCGAATAAAATATCCTTGCCCAGTTTATCCCGCCAGACACCGCGCAGACGTTTGGTCAGGGCGTGGTCGTTTTGCGTGGGCGGGACAGACTCGTTCGAGACAATGACCTCCGGCAGCTTGTCATCGGGCAGACCCGCCACGCGTCCCATATTGACTGCCACGCGCTTAATACCCTCAAGCAAAACCGTGCGTACTTTGGGATCATCGTGGCGCACGGTGAGCTGCAAGTGAGCGCGATCGGAAATAATATTGTGTTTGGTGCCTGCGTGGAAGGAGCCCACCGTAATCACCCCCGCCTCGCGCGGTGGCATTTCGCGGCTGATCACACTCTGCAAAGCGACCACGATTTGCGAGCCCAGCAGCACCGGGTCAATACCCGCGTGGGGGCTGGCACCGTGGGCGCCTACGCCGTGCACGATAATATCCACGGTATCTGCGCCGGAATAGGCCGCACCAACCACCGCGGCGAGTTTACCCGTAGGCAAGGTCGATGCCACATGAAATGCCAGCGCGTAGTCGGGCTTGCCAAAGCGCTGCCAGAGTTTATCAGCCATCATCGCCCGCGCACCAGCGACGCGCTCCTCCGCCGGCTGACCGATCAACATCAAGGTGCCAGACCACTTATCCCTGGCCGCCGCCATCGCCCGCGCTGTACCTACCAGCGAGGTCATGTGCACATCGTGACCGCAGGCGTGCATCACATACACCTCATTGCCATCCCAGTCCCGCTGTTTGGCTTTTGACGCATTGGGCAGGCCGGACTTTTCTTCCACCGGCAGGCCGTCCATATCCGCGCGCATCATCACCAGCGGACCTGGGCCGTTTTTGAGTATGGCCACTACCCCGGTGCCACCCACGTTTTCCGTGACATCATAACCCGCATCGCGCAGTTCTTTGGCAAGGCGCGCCGCGGTTTTATGCTCCATCAAAGACAGCTCGGGATTTCTGTGGAAATGGTCAAACAAAGCACCCAGATGGGCATCGTAATCCTGTTTCACCTGTTGCGACAAATCAGCCGCATTTAATAGGCCGCTGACCGTAAGCAGCGCCAGCGCAGATACCAGACGTTTCATTATTTCAGCCTCAAGACACTTCGACGGCAAGAAGGCTACCAAAACCTGGCAAAAGCACAAGCTTTCTGTTATCGATAATGTTTACAGGAAAAAGTCCAGAGTAACGGCATACATATTGAAATCGTCGCCATTTGCAGCCTGATCGGATCGCGGCATCCAGATTTGATGCCCCGCCGTATCGACACTGATCATATTCCACTGGACTTTCAATGCCATTTTGGAGTGGAAGTCCCAGCGTAGACCCAGTGCCACCGACTTTTGCCTGGAGCCGAATGAGCGGTGGATATCGCGGGTGGTTTCTGCCAAACCTTGCACAGGGGCGGGCATAGCAGAAATATCGGCCTCATCAAAGCCCAGCGGATCGATATGGTTATAGACACGCGATGCCACAAGGTAGGGCGTGACCGAGCCAATCTTATAAGCCGCGCTCACATACCCCGCCGTCGCGCGAATACCCATTGCCTCCGGCATGTAGAGCTTACCCACCTCACCTTGGAACTGCCAGTTTCCGGGCTGCCAGGAGATGCCGCCGACGTAATATTCCAGAATAGCTCCCTCAATATCGAAGTTTTTTGCCAGGCGCGGCGCGCTGGTAACGACTGACTCGGGCACGGTCGCCCATGCATCTGCAAACCGCGTCAGCAGTTCCGAAGTATTCCCGACCTTTGCCCGCTGGTAACCCAGATTTAACTCAAAATCACCTTGCTGGTAGCCCAGCTTAACACCGACAAAAGACTCATAGGCGATGGGTTCGGGCTCCACATTGATGCTGAGATCCACGTCCATTTCTCCGCCCAGCAATCGCGTGGTAAGCACACCATTGCCGGTCTTAAAGCGATAGCTGAAATCCACCCCATCGTAGTAATCGACAAAATACTCATCGTAATACTCAGATATCGGTCGCACCCATAAATAGCTGAAACCGACATCACGGGTATCGGATAGAAAACGAATGTCGTGTGGATTGCGCCCCAATCGCAACACCATATTCGGAGTAAAGGCCAAATCCAAATACGCAAAACGAAGCAGGTTATCGAGATTGTAGTCGCGGCGATCTTTAACGACTACCTGTACCACCAGATCGGCCGCTTCCGTCAACTCGCCGCGCAGCTGTCCACCCAACACGGAGTCGGACCTGGCTGTCCAGCTATCGCCTATAGAAGCGGTTTGTTTTAAATCACTCTGGAAAACGAGATGGTTTGATTCCGAGCGCGCGAGACCTAGCGTACCGAAGCCGCGCAACTGCCAGTTGGGATGATCCAGGAGCTGCGCACTGGCAATGCCGGACATGCCAAACAGTAGCGCGCCAACCGCAAGAGCGCTACGAATTACCCTCTGCCTAAAGAGAGTTGCCACGAAAAACTATCCTTTGCTAAGTGTGTACAAAAACTGCGAAACGCATCGCGCAACCATAGCACAGCGACCTGTTAGTCAATAGCAACTTCAGGATTTATCGCGAGTTTTTAGCAGATTTTTCGGTTCGGTATCTTAGCCCGGATATCTCACCAGTAAATGGAATTTTCGGGAATAAATGACAAAGAAAGTTGCTCAAACATCATGAAAAGCGTAGCAGTAGCTACGGTTTGAATGATTTTGGGCAAGGTTCGAAGTCATTTTTTTCGAAAAACCATTTAGGTACGGTTTGCACATTGGTTTTTGTTGCTATTCATGGCGTAACCCCTTGATATTGAATGTATAATAGTAGAATGGCTGCCGTACTGGTGAAATATCCGGGTTAGCAAAGGATCGTTTTTTTTGGCGAACAACATTTGCATGTGGCTGAACAAACATCGCCCAGCATTCCCCCCCAACAGATAGCGCCCCCATAAGAGAGCACCCGCGCCATCGAACAAGCCCGCAAAGCGGCGGCATCCCGGAGTATGCCTGCCCCATTATGTGACAATTAAGTCGTAGTCTTTAGCCAGACAGTCGATGATATCCTGCCGCGGATTCTCGCTTTGGGGCAGCGCTTTACCGGTAATGCGCTCGGCGATGCTGACATAAGTTCGAGACACTTCCTCGAAGATTGATACGGGCAGCGTACTGGAGTGCGCCAGGGACAAACGCTCAGCCATACGATCAGAGTTTAACAACACGTCTTTATCTGATACCCAGCTGAGTAATTGCTGGCGGAAAACCTCCTTGGAGTTCTCCACCACTTTGCCCTCAGCGTAGGCTTTCGCATCCCAGATGCGCGAGGAATCCGGCGTGCCCACCTCATCCATGTAAATCATGCGCTCCTGACCATCCGCACCGGTGACGTAGCCGAACTCAAACTTGGTATCCACAAACACCTGCTCGACCTCGGCCAAACGCTTGCCGATCAAGTCAAAACCTTCGCTGAGCAGCTTTTCGTAGTGATCCACATGCTCCGGGGTGTTGAAGCCAAAGGCCCGATAGTTATCCAGAATATCCTTGCGGGTAATATTGACATCGTCTACCTCGGGTACGCCGGGAATACCGGTCAGAATACCCTTGGTGGATGGGGTAATAAGTAACTCGGGCAGGCGCTGATCGCGCTCCAGACCCTCTGGCAACTCAATGCCGCAAAACACGCGCTCTCCCTTGGCGTAGCTGCGCCACATGGAGCCGGTGATATATTGACGGGCAATCGCCTCAATCATTACTGGGCGCGCCTTCTGGACAATCCACACCAGCGGGTGAGGAATGTCCAGAATATGGCTGTCGGCCAGCCCCGCCTTACGAAACTGCTCAAACCAGTGGTTGGAAATGGCGTTGAGCGCTGCGCCCTTGCCGGGCACACCGGCTAAACCACCCTCGGCCTGCCAAATACAATCAAAGGCCGACAGGCGATCGCTGATAACCATGATCGCCAGCGGCGCATCTGCGGCAACGGGATAGTTGCGTTCGGCAATCAAGCGAGCGCTGTCTTCCTGGGTCAGCCAATAGACCGAGCGAACCTTGCCGCTGTGCACCGGCTCATCGGTACGGATGGGAAGATCATTATTTACCGCCAACACAGAATCAGCTAAAGCCACGTGCGCACACTCCTTCAAATAGGGATGGAACAAGGAAAACCAATAATTTTACTGGAATGCAGGACTTTAGCGCAATATCTGCTCTGCGCGCGGGGCGCGGGGTTTGTCTAGCTACTGCTGCTTGCGCGCGGCATTCGCTTTTTCTTCAAACTCCCTGCACTCAGGAGTAGAACCTTGCTGGCCACGTTTAAAATCGGCGCAGGTAAAACCCTGCAGGCTCTTTAAACAGGCCGTAGCCGGCCCTCGAAGATCGCTGTGTTGCGCCACTGCAGCGGTGTATTGAGCCATGCTCACGCACATATTATCAAGCATGGGCTGAATCATAGCCCGCATCGACACGTCCATACCTTCACTTTGCATTTCCTCAAGCGCGCAGGCTTTCATTTTTTCACACAGATTGCTGGATAAAACTGACAACTCATCCGCCTGTGCCATGGCGGGCGAAAGTAATGCAACAAATAGGTAAGCGACTGATCTGCGTGACATATTACGGCTCCTGTTTCTATTGACCTCAACGAAGATTCGGTCAACACCATACACGCTTGCAGCAAACCTTGCACCACTTTTGTTCAGGAGCGATACTTGGCAGCCCCACATACCCACGGAGCCCGCCATGAATCAGTCCGGCACGCTTGAGCGTTTCACTTCGCTATTCCTGGAAATCAGCGCCATTGGCGTCAGTCTGGCGGTTTTTGCCGTAGTGCTTGTCCTCGCCTGGATGTACTTTCGCGATATCAACCAAAGTCGCCATGCCATCCGTCGCAACTTCCCGATCATCGGCCGTTTTCGCTATTTTTTTGAACATCTGGGTGAATTTTTCAGACCTTATTTCTTCGCCATGGATCGCGAAGAGCTGCCCTTTAACCGCGCCCAGCGCAGTTGGGTGTATCGCGCAGCAAAAAACCTCGACACCACCACTGCCTTTGGATCCTCACGCAGTTTGAACACCCCTGGCAACACCATTTTCCTGAACGCGCTATTTCCACCACTGGAGAGTGATATCACCGCGCCCGCGGCCATCGTGTTTGGAGAACACAGCGCCGCCACACCTTTTACCAGCAATAAACTGGTCAACATTTCCGCGATGAGTTTTGGCGCACTGTCGGCGCCAGCGGTGCAAGCACTGTCCCACGGCGCTGCCAAAGCCGGTATTTACTTAAACACCGGCGAAGGCGGCCTGTCGCCCTATCATTTAGAGGGCGGCTGTGACATCGTTTTTCAAATCGGCACGGCGAAATACGGTGTGCGCGATGCACACGGGCATTTGAGTGACGAGAAACTCAAAGACATCGCTGCGCATAAACAGGTGCGTATGTTTGAGCTTAAACTCGCCCAGGGTGCCAAACCCGGTAAGGGCGGCATATTACCCGCTGCAAAAGTCACCGAACTGATCGCCAGCACCCGGGGGATTCCTGTCGGCGAGGCCTCAATCAGCCCAAATCGCCACACCGACATCAATTCCATCGACGAACTGCTGGAGCGTATCGCACATATTCGCAGGGTCACCGGCAAGCCCGTAGGGTTTAAAACGGTGTTGGGTGCAGACGCCTGGCTCGATGAGCTTTGCAAAACCATCCACCAAAAAGGGCTGGATTACGCACCGGACTTTATTACATTGGATGGTGGCGATGGCGGCAGCGGCGCCGCACCGTTGAGTTTAATCGATGCGATGGGGCTCCCCCTGAAACGCGCCCTGCCGCTGTTGGTGGATACCCTGACCCGGTATGCCCTGCGCGATCGTGTCAAAATTATCGCCTCGGGCAAACTCATTAACCCGATAGAAGTCGCCAGCGCCCTGTGTCTGGGTGCCGATATGGTTAACACGGCGCGCGGTTTTTTATTCGCACTTGGTTGTATTCAGGCTTTGCAATGCAATAAAAACACCTGTCCCACCGGTATTACCACACACAATAAAGACCTACAGGAAGGGCTGAACCCGTCGCACAAGGCCGAGCGCGTGGCCCACTATGCCGACAATATCGCCCACGAGGTTGAAATCATCGCCCATTCCTGTGGTGTCACCGAGCCGCGCCGGCTGGGCCGGCAACACGCGCAGGTGGTCGATGCCAGCGGTTTCCCCCAACCACTACTGGATCAGTTCCCCACCGCTACCGTATTGCCAAGGTACCGGGCAGCGCCGGATCAACGGAAAAACACAAGCTCTGGTGATATTTCCTAAAGCGAATGCAGGTGCTGCGTTACCTTTAGCATCGCAAAATGCTAGCATCACCGCTTTGTCATATTCTCGCAAGGACAGTATCGCCGTGAGTCATATTTCCCAATCCCCTCTGCTAACTGATGCCCTGGCCTGCTGGTATAAGGCCGATGCGCCCGATGCCAGCAACATTTTAGGCGGCGCTCTGAATTCGCAGCTGCCGCACCACTATTTGGGCGGTGCACACTGCCACGGCGTCAGTACCGGCGACGTATTTGAAAATGAGCAGTTTTTAGTGCTGGTTACCGGCGCTCCACGCTTTGCGGGTGAGGTATCGACGCATCCCGCGCAAACGTTCGCCGACGCCTACAGCAAACGGGGCGAAAAAGTGCTGGACGGTATCACCGGCGCCTTTAGTGTTTGTTTAGTGGACAAACAGGCAGACACCGTTGTCGCCGCCAACGACCGTTTCGGCCAACATCCCATTTACTATGCCGTAATGCCAAACGGTGCGGGTATCGCAGTGGCGAGTTCCGCCAGTGCCACGCTGGCCCACCCCGCGCTGGAGCGCGAGCTGACTGCACAGGGCATCTACGATTATGTGTATTTCCATATGGTGCCAAGCCCGGTGTCGGTTTACCGGGGCTTGAGTAAACTGCCGGGTGCACATTGTTTACGCTTCGCAAATGGACAGCTAAACACCCACTGCTACTGGGTACCGAAATTCAGCGAGAAGGCCAGCGCGCCGGAGCAAAAGCTCTGTGAAGAGCTAAAACACTGGCTGCGTGAATCCACCCGTAAAGCCGGCGCTGAAGGCGAGAACGTGGGTGCGTTTTTAAGCGGCGGACTGGACAGCTCAACCGTGGTGGGCATGTTATCGGAAATTCGCGACAACACCGCGCGCGCTTTCTCGATTGGTTTTTCCGCCGAGGGCTATGACGAAATGGCCTTTGCGCGCATCACCGCCAAACACTTTGGCGTTGAACTCAACGAGTATTACGTCACCCCCGAGGACGTAGTGGAAGCACTGCCGTTGGTTGCCACCAGCTACGACGAACCCTTTGGTAACTCCTCTGCCCTGCCCGCCTATTTCTGTGCCAAAACAGCCAAAGAAGCGGGCATAGAGCTGTTGTTAGCTGGCGATGGTGGCGATGAGTTTTTTGCGGGTAATGAGCGCTACGCCAAACAACAGGTGTTTGAACACTACCAAAACATACCCGGTTTTTTGCGCAGCGGTTTACTGGAACCCCTAGTTAGAGCTCTGCCAAACGCATTGCCGCTGGTGTCAAAAGCCGGCAGTTATATTGACCAGGCCAACACCCCGCTGCCCGACAGAATGCAAAGCTATAACTTCCTGCATCGCCATAGTGCCAGGGAAATATTCACTGACGACTTTGTCAGTGAAATAAACACAGAAGCGCCCATCGCTTTACAGCGCGAAATTTTCCAGCGGCCAGAACCCGCCACCTTACAAAACCGTATGTTGTATCTGGATTGGCAGTACACGCTGGCCGACAACGACCTGCGCAAAGTCAGCCATATGTGCGCCCTGGCCGGAGTCAGGGTCAGCTACCCTATGCTCGACGATGAGCTGGTGGATTTTTCGCTCTCCATTCCCAGTAAAATGAAACTGGCCAAAGGCGAACTGCGACGTTTTTATAAAAACGCCCTGCGCGGCTGGTTACCCGATGCCACCATTAACAAAAGCAAACAGGGTTTTGGCCTGCCCTTCGGCGTATGGATGCGCGAACACCAGCCACTGCGCGACATGGCCTACGACAACCTGCTCTCATTAAAAAAACGCGGCTACCTGCGCCCTGAATTTATCGACAAAACCATAGAACTGCACCGCTCTGGCCACGCTTCCTATTACGGGGAGCTGGTGTGGATTTTAACAGTGTTTGAACTGTGGGTAGCGGCGCATCAGGAATAACTCGGGTATTTCATGAATGCAGTGCTGGCGGCACAAAAATAAAATCAAGCACTAAAATCAAAAACCCGCTAAACCCGCCGCCTCGCGCGTTTTATAAACGCGGTTATTCGCGCTCTTGGGAATGCTGATATCCACATGACGCCACGGAGCCTGCCACAAAAACCGCCCCGGCGCGACAATGATGTTGTCGCTGACGTCCAGGGAACTCACCGGCCCCTGCCAGTTAAAAAAAATCTGATCCGCCAAGGGTAGTTGTTGCTTATGGCGCGTATCAAACAGGATGGTATTGCCGGCAATCACCACCTTATTGTCGCGGCTGGTGTTGTGGCAATTCTGCGGGGCTTCCACGCCCATGGCAATAAGATCGGCGTTATCGGCATTGGCACTTGCCTGTAAAAGACTGTTGGTCACAGCCAAAAACCCACCGCAGGAAATATCAATTACACGGCTGTGTTCACCGTCTTTGCCCGCAAGCTCAGAACGACTGACAGTGGTGCGTTTGGCACGGGACTTCAACAAATGCCCTTTGCCCGTAGAATTTCGTAAGACAGTGTCCTGAATGGTCAGGGTGTCAATCAATCCCGCGTAAACGATATGACTGAGACTGGACTGCCCGGGAATGCCGCCGATGTTTTCAATCACTGAGTCATTGATCGTCAGACTACCGCCCTTATTGTCCGTCAATACACCCATTGCGGTGTGTTGAATATGGGCGTTATTCAACGTGACATCAAACTGTTTCCCGCTGATGCGCAGCCCCGACAGGTTTCTGTAAACAGCATCTGAGTGCCTGCCATCGTGCTGATAGTCATTGATAACAATAGGGCCGGGTTCTGTTTGCTCGACAATCAGCGCAGCTTTTTTCCACACCACTTTATGCAAATGCACCCCTCGCATATTGAGGGTAATTGGACGGTACAGAATCAAACCCTGCTGATATTCGCCGGGTGCAATCGTCAATGTGCCACCACTTGGCGTGACATTGACCAGGGCCTGCAGATTGTTTTTTTGCACAGGCCTGGCAGTCGATTTTTCCCGTGGGTCACAGACCACCTTGCCCTGTACGCGGTGACAATCTGCAAAGCTAAAGGTTTTATCCACGCCCTCGGCGCTGACCAGCCAGGGCAGGCACAGCAAGACAGCCAGGAAAACGCGCATCAAACCGCTACTTTGCTGATGATATACCGGAATTTGCCGGATTTTTCCGCCGGAATAAGGTCGCTGTATTCAAATACCACATCCACATCTTTACCCAGGCGCTGCTGAAAAACATCGCGGATGGCGTCTTCATTACTGGCTGCAAAATCGGGGCCTTTCACCAATATGACCCGAGTGAGATCCAGGGATTCCTGTACCACCTTAAACTCAGCTATGCCCGGCAAATCACGCAAAATATAAATCAGTGCAAGACCGTGAATCACCGCGCCGTTTTTTGCGACCACAAAGTCCGTAGTCCGGCCTTGTATTTCTTTTAACAATGGCAGACCGCGACCGCAGCGACACAACTCGTCATCCAGCACACCCACATCGCCGGTGCGATAGCGCAAAAAGGGGAAATCAGCGGTGGCAAAATGGGTGACGACAATTTCACCGCTTTGCCCTGCGGGCAGGGTATTGCCGTCCTTGTCAATGATTTCCACCAGCATGTCTTCAGCGGTAATATGCATATTACCCTCTGGGCATTGGTGGGCGATAAAGCCCGCATCGCGGCCGCCGTAGCCATTTGCCACCGGACAGGCGAAGACCTCTTCAATGATCAGACGCTGCTCGTCGTATAAACGCTCAGAGGTCACAAACGCCACCTTTATACCCAGGTCATCCATGGGCACGCCTTTCTGCCTGGCGTGTTTGGCGATATGGGATAGCGAGGAGGGATAACCGAACAACATTTTGGGGCGCATTTCACGAATGACCGAGACAAAATGGTTTAAATTATCCTCTGTCATTTCAAAAGCTGATAACAGTTCGGTGCGAAACAGTTTATCGCGCAGCATACGCACGCGATCCTGTGCGCCCAGTTCAATGGGCGAGCCCCAGACCACAATTTCGGGATCGCCAATATCAACACCCCACCAGCGGGTTGCGCGACGTTTCGCCGCCACATCGTGACTGACGCGCTCATTGCCAATATAAAAAATCAAGGGCTCGCCGCTGGAACCGCCAGTGTTAAATCGCGCCAGACCCTGTGCGTTGTCGGCTTTCATAGCGTCGGAATGCCCGCGAATTTCCGGCTTGCCCATCAAGGGTAATTGCTGAATATCGTCCAGGGAATTGACGGTGTCGGGGTTAAACTCAAGCCTGGCAAACAGTTCACGATAATAAGGCACATCTTTGCCAATACGCTGCAAAAACGTGCGCAGACGCTGTACGCGCAGTTGTTCTAAATGCTCCGGCTTGTACCACTGAGTAGCTTCCATCTGCTTGTGCACAGCGATGGTACTGTGTTTTTTTAAGCGCTCATGCAGCGGAAATAAAATATTCGCCACCAAAGACGTATAAAAACTCATGCGCGCAGCACCTCCTGATACGTGCTTAGCCATTGATTTTTCACTTCGGGCCACGCACAGCGTTGCACACTGTTGTAAGCAGCGGTCACCAGTCGTTTGCGCAACAGCTCATCGGTGAGTAGACAGGATATGGCATCGGCCATCGCTTGTTCATCGCCAACCGGCGTTAACAAAGCGGTTTTTTCATGTTCCACCATAAACGGCACACCACCCACATTAGAGCTGACAATGCACACTTTGGCCGCCATCGCCTCTAACAGTGAGTTGGGCATATTGTCCACGGTGGTGGGATTGAGCAGCACATCGGCGCTGCGGTACAGTGCGTCTATCGCATCGCGATCAAGCCGCCCGAGAAAAGAAACCTTATCCCGCACGCCCAGGGTTTCCGCCAGGGTTTCAAGCTCTTCCAATTGCGGCCCGCTACCGGCAATGGATAAGTGTGTTTGCGGGAATTTTTCAGCAACAAGTGCCAGTGCTTTTAGCGCAGTGGGAATGCCGTAAATAGGTTCTAAATTGCGGGTAATAACGAGATGCGCACCATCGTGCACAGATGCGCGCTGGCCTGAAAAACGCTCAAGACGCACAATATTGGGAATAACATCGGTGCGCAGGTCGTAGCGTAAAAACACATGCTTTAAAAAGCGCGAAGGCACAATCACCTTTGCGGCCAGGCGCATAATCGGCCTGACATGCCAGGCGTTGTTGGCGAAATAACTGTCTGCTTCTCCGCCTCTATAGTTGACGATAACCGGCGTACCGCGAAGTTTGGCAATCAATAAACAGGGGGCGCTGAAAAGCAGCCATGACCAACCGGAATTTGCCATCAAGTGAATCAATTCAACGCGCGAACATAAATGCCATAAGCCAGCTAAATACGGCAGCAGGCGAAACAGCGCGCGAATACCTTTGAGTTTTTCAGCGAAGGCTGGCTTGTAGGGGCCGTTGGTGGCCAGCATGACTACGCTCTGCCCTTCACTCTCCAGCAGCTCTTTGAGTTGCAAGGTTTGCATCGCCATACCACCCGCTGGCGGTGGAACAGGACCAACTAAACCGATTTTCACGCGCGTTTTCCCGCAAGCAATTTGTCGTAAATGGCTTGATAATTTGCCACCGAATTGGGCCAGTTGCGCACGTTTTCCACATAATCGCGCCCGGCAGCGCGCATCGCAGGCCACCGTTCTTCATCGTCGAGCAACTTCGCCACCACTGCGGCTAAATCCTTCGCATCACCTGCCTTAAACAAACGGCCGGTTTTACCGTTTTCTATCAATTCCTGGTGTCCGCCCACGTCAGACGCTACCACCAAACGCCCCTGCGCCATGGCTTCCAGCGGTTTCAATGGCGTCACCAAATCAGTCAAGCGCATGGAGAGACGCGGATACACAAAAATATCTACCAGGTTGTAATAGTCCTGCACCTCGCTGTGGGGCACGCGGCCGGTGAGAATAACCCGATCCTGCAACTGCAGGGTTGCGGTTTTTTGCTTGATCAAATCTTCCTGCGGGCCACCGCCAACCAACAACAGCTTTATATCGGGAAACTGTTTTGCCAGTGCGGGCATTGCGTCCAAAATCAGCGGCAGACCTTCATAGGCGTAAAACGAACCGATAAAACCCAGCACCTGCTTGTCTTTCAAGCCCAGCTTTTCCTGTAAATCAAAGTTCACGGGCTGATCCATGGCGAAGTTTTCGATATCCACCGCGTTTGGAATCACGGTGACCTTATCGGGGCTGATGCCGCGGGCAACAATATCTTTTCTTAACCCTTCACAAATGGTTGTTACCGCATCGGCTTTAGCAAAAACACGGCTTTCAAGTGCGCGGGTGAGCTTGTAACGCAGCCCCCCCTCACTGCTGGTGCCGTGATCCACCGCCGCATCTTCCCAGAATGCGCGGCATTCATACACCAGGGGTATACCGGTCTGGCGCGCAACCTTAAGCGCCGCCAAACCGTTAAGTGCCGGTGAGTGCGCGTGCAAAACATCGGGCTTAATCTCATCGACAACCTGCTTTAGACGCTTTGCCAAGGTATTTATCACCCGCCACTGGTTAATCACCGGCAAACGGTCTAACACACCCTCGGCAGCTGGCGTGCGATAAAAGGTCAGCTCATCAACGGTTTCTTTTGGCTCGCTGGCAAAACCCTGCTTCAAGCCGGTAATATGCGAAGTCTGCCAACCGCGCGCACGCTGCTGTAACAAAATATTGCGAGTGCGAAAGGTATAACCGCTGTGCAGTGGGATGGAATGATCCAAAATGTGAAGAATATGCATAGCGCTGCCTTAAAATCCAAAATTCTCGCCGGAAGTGGTGGCGTCAAACATCAGTAAGGTCCAGAGCGCGGCGCTGTGATCGCGCCGCCCGGATAGATGCTGATTCACCAACTCCGCCAAATAGCTTTGATTGAACAAACCTGTCTTCGCCAGGCCGCCCTCCACAATGCTGTCTTGCAAACGCTGTCTCAGTGGCCCCCTGAACCAGTTTGCCAAGGGTACGCCAAAACCCATTTTGGGGCGGTACAACACATCATTGGGCAAATGCGGCTCCAGGGATTTTTTCAAAATATATTTGCCTTCCTGACCGCGCAATTTCACGTTTGCCGGTAGAGATGAGGTCCACTCCACAAATTTGTGATCTAACAGCGGCACACGCACTTCCAGAGAATGCGCCATACTCGCTCTATCAACCTTGGTAAGGATATCGCCCACCAGATAGGTTTTCATATCCAGATACTGAATCAGGGACAGCGGATCCTGGGTGGGCGAGTTGGCAGCGTGGCGATTAAACACCTCAATCGCATCGTAGCCTTGCAGCTCACGCTTTAGGGCATCGGAAAAAAGCGCCCGACGCTGCGCACCGGAGCATATCGACACCGAGTGCAAATAGGCTTCCACAGAATTGTAGGCCAGCGACTCAAAGGTGGTTTTCGCTCTGAACACACGCGGCGCCCAATCGGCCTTGGGGTAGTATTTACCCAGGGGGCCAAACACCGCTTTGCGCAAACCCAGCGGCAATCTGCCGCGCAGTTTTTCCTCATTCATGTGCCAGCGGTAGCGGCGATAACCGGCTAAGTTTTCATCGCCCCCATCACCAGAAAGCGCCACCACTACTTTGTTGCGCGCTAATTCGCATACGCGATAGGTGGGAATGGCGGAGCTGTCGGCGTAAGGTTCGTCATACAACCAACCCAGCTTGTCGATTAAATCAAAATCGTCGCTGCTGACAGTTTTTTCATAGTGATCAGTTTTATAGCGATCCGCGACAAGGCGCGCGTAGCTGGTTTCGTCAAATTTATCCACATCAAAACCGATGGCACAGGTGTGCACGGGGTCTTCCTGTAGCTGCGCCATCATCGCCACCACAGCGCTGGAATCGACGCCACCGGATAAAAACGCACCCAATGGCACCTCCGCCACCATGCGAATATCCACCGCTTCGCGCATGCGCTCAATCAGTCCGGCTTGCATTTCCTCTTCGGACATGGGCGCTGCGCTGGCAAAGGGAATATCCCAATACTGTTGCTGCTGCCCCAAAGGCTTCCCGCGCTCGACCAGCAGGCAATGCCCCGGCGACATTTTGTAAACGCCCTGATAGATGGTGTCGGGCTCGGCCACGTAGCCAAAGGCAAAATACTCTTCCACTGCCGTGGGATTTAATTTCCGCGGCAGTTGCGGGTGTTCCTTAAGCACTTTTAATTCTGAACCAAACACCAACTGACCATTATCCAGCAGAGAATAAAACAGCGGTTTAATGCCTAAACGATCGCGCGCCATAAACAAACAGCCGCGCTCGCGATCGTGAATTGCAAAGGCAAACATACCGCGAAAACGCTGCACGCAATCCACACCCCACTCACACCAGGCGTATAGAATCACCTCTGTATCACAGCGGGTTCTGAACGTGTAGCCCCGGGCTTTTAATTGTTCGGTCAGCTCTGGGAAATTATAGATTTCACCGTTATACACCAACGACACGCGGCCATCGTCGGTGAGCATGGGTTGCTGGCCATGAGACAGATCAATAATAGATAAACGCCTGTGCCCAAGCACCACGCCCGGCTCGGCGTGAATACCACCCTCGTCGGGGCCGCGGTGAAACTGAGTTTCATTCATTCGCGATAGTAAGTCGCGATCTAAATGACGCCTGTCTGTTGTATCAAAAATACCGGAAATGCCGCACATGCTAATTTACCAATTTACACTCTGTAATACATCGCTCAAGTCCGCTCAAGCAACTCATCATAAACGCCCTGATAACGCGCCACCGTGCGCGACCAGTCAAATTCCTGTAGAACACGCCAACGACCGCGCTCGCCCATTTGCCGGGCCAGCTCATCAGACGCCAGCAGCTTAGCCAGAGCCAAGGCCAGCGCGTCATCATCACCTACCGGCACTAACAGACCATTCTCGCCATCGCGCACCAACTCGGGATTGCCGCCGGTATCGGTGGCAATCACCGGCAAACCACTGGCCATGGCCTCCAGTATGGTGTTAGATATGCCCTCTGCTAATGATGGCAATACAAACACGTCCATACTCGACAACAGTGCGGGCACATCGGTGCGATCCCCTGCCAGATATACCTTATCGCCGATAGCCAACTCAGCGATGGTGTTTTCAAGCTCACCGCGCTTGGGGCCATCGCCGACAAGCAGCAGGCGCGCGGGGTAATCTGCGCAAATTTTGGCAAAGGCTCTAACCAGGGTTGGCTGATCTTTCACCGCCGCCAAACGCCCTACGGTGCCAATAATTTTGACATCACCCTGAAAATTTCCCGGCAGGTCATCAACACGAGCCTTGCTGACAGCGCTAAATTTGCACGTATCCACACCGTTGTATATCTGCCGTATTTTAGCCTCTGGCACACGGATTATGCAGCGTAAATAAGACGCCAAATCCTCACTTACGGTAATGTAACGGTGAATGAGTGGGCGCAGTAGTCGACGCAAAAAACGATACCGCGGATTGCTGCCATCCAGATCATCCATATCGCGACCGTGTTCACCGTGCACACGCTTCACCCGCGGCATCAGCAGACCTAAAATCTGGGTTTCCAGGGGCGCAAGATTGCGGGTATGAACAATCGCGGGGCGCAGCCGCGTCAACAAGCGCCACAATCGCCAAAACACGCCAAGATCGTGACCGGGCTTTTTGTGAAGCTCGTAGATGTCCACGTCGGCGGTAATACGCTCGGCAAAAATACCACTGTGGGTTAAACAGACGATGGCGTGACGATAAGCAGGCATACGATTGATAATGTTGACCAGGCCATTTTCCAAACCACCTGTACCCAGCTCGAAGATTACATGCACAACCAGGGGGCGCTCGGCGTGCTTATTGCGCATCGCTGTCCCAACCTGACACAGCATCAATGGCATGCATCACTTGCGGCAGCACCTGCTCTGCGAATGCCTGCAATTTTTGCTCAGCATGGCGCTGACCCTGATCTTCATTGGGAATTACTGTCGCCACAAACAACTTGGCCGCATCACGCCTGCCAACTAGCAAACGGCTTTTAATATCCTGTATTTTTGCCATGTACGGACTGGGTGTGGCGCTATCACCCACACGAAACCACCCCCACACTAACAAACGCTGATTGTCATCGGTGAGCACATAAGTATTCACCACAAAAGACGGCTCGCTGTTCGCCCGTTGTAGACCCAGATCCGCAGTTTTTCGCCACGGTGTTTTGCGACCCGGCTCAACAATACGACTGCGCCGATCGATTACCTCTGCACCTTCCTGCTGATACAGGAAGTAATCGACATATACCGCCACCTCCGTCTCACTATCGGAAAACGCCTGATACAACTGCTCGTGGGAACCCACAGTATAGGGCTGCCACGAAAAGGGTATATCGACCTGATGCCAGGCGTTGATACGCGACGGCAGGGCGAGTGGTACAAGTTGCTCGGGCAGTGCGCGCTGATCCATCGCTTTAATAGTCAACGGCGCGGCGAGCACACATACCAGCATAAGTCCCCCAACAATCGGCAAACTGCGAGTCCTGGTATCCGCACCGTTATCTGGTAGCTTTTCAACGGCGGCTGGTTTGTCGGTCATATCGTCACGCCAACGTGCACCCAGACTGAACAGCACCAGCATCACCACGCCAAAGAAAATCCAGCCGTATATTAAATGATCCACGCCAGTGGCTAATTCCATATTACTGAAATGACCGATCATCACAATCAAGAAGGCGCGAAACACATTGGCAATAACCGGCACGACAATCGACAATGCCACAAAAGCCAAACGTTTCTTCAGGCTGCGATAGGTAATATAGGCGTACAAACAACCCAGGGTGACCGAGGCAATAAGATAGCGCACGCCACTACAGGCAGCGACCACCGACCAGTTACCCGTGGGCAGTGAAAAAAAAGTACCTTCACGATAAATGGGAATACCCGTCAGTTTTATCAACCACACCGTTGCATCGGCGGTGAGGTCTATCATAGGAGGCACCAACCCCTGCCCCATGGGCACGGCGAATAATAAGAACGCCAGGGCAAAAGCGATACGCCAGGCAATCTGATAACCCAGAATCAGCCATACACCGACAATAAAGGCACTCACCGCCGCAAGTTGTTGTACCACTTGCACCCCAGCCAGCGTGCCTAAAAACCACAGCAGACTGGCGCCAAACAGCAGAACCAAAGGCAACAAACAAGGTTTTATGGGCAGATTCAAATAACGGTGGCGGCCGTCCCACAGCAACCACGCAGAAATCGGCACGATCAAAAAACCGTGGGTATAGGTTTCTGCAACAATCCAGGTATTCACCATTGTCGCAAAGGTGCTAAAAAAAGCCAGCACGCAAATCAACGTCCAGGCCAGCAGGGCAAAACGATAGTAACGACCCTGGGTGTTACTTAAAGTCGGTAGAACTTCAGCCATTCAATGACTCCCCGTTTAGTGCCCGCAACACCACCGGCAAGGTTTCATTCCAATTAAAATCGCTAAGCACTCGCTTACGTGCCGCGCCTCTTGCGATACCACTATCGCCCCCAAAAATAAATGACAAACAGTCAAGCCATGCCTCTGGTGAATCGGCAATAAGGACTTCTTTGCCCGGTACGGCGGAAATACCCTCCAAACCCAGGCTGGTAGTGACCACAGGTTTGTCCATTGCCAAGCCTTCCAGCACCTTGTTTTGCACGCCTCGTGCGACTCTCATAGGTGCAATCACTGCAGCGGCATGGGCCAAATAAGGACGTACATCAGGAACGCGCCCTGTGACAGTTACGCCTGGTAACTGCGCTAAACTCTGTACCTCTTTGCCAGGCTTGCTGCCCACAATACAAAAACTGACCGCACCACGCTGTTGCAAAGCGGGTAAAACCTCGCGACAAAAATACCGTACCGCATCAACATTCGGCCAATAGTCCATGGCGCCGGTAAACACCAATACGGGTACGGAATCCTGCGCAAAGGGTGAAACAAACTCAGCGGGGGCAAAATACTCGGTGTCAACGCCGTTATTGTAATAGCCGATCTTATCGCTGAGCCCCGGCAACATTTGTCGGAAATGCGCCGCCTCGGTGCTTGAGACAAATAAGCTATAATTTAAACCACGGGTAATTTTTTCTTCACACCGGAATAGACGTCGCGCCTCGGTGCGATACAACACGCTAAGCGGCCAGGGCTTTTTGGCGGCATACTGCGCCCACTTGTCCGAATCGATATCGACCATATCAATTACGCCGTGCTCGGCGAGGCTTTTGTGGGGCAAAATATACTGCGCCATGGGCGAGGAAAACGCCAGGGCGTGGGTAACTTTTTGTTGTTCTACCAGGGCGTCTACCCAGTTTTTCATGTCACCCAGGTGATACCAGGGTTCTGATAACGACCGTCCCGTCAGCAAACCGACGATACCGCGCAGCTTAGGCGCAAGCCCCTCCAAAGACAGCACTTTAAGCTCGGCGCACTGCGTCTGCACCTCATTCACATATTGCCAGTCTTCGCTGTCATCAATAAACGTACCCAAATAAACGCGATGGTGCCGGGCAAGGAATTTAAGCAGATGCCATGAGCGAATTTTGTCACCTTTATTGGGTGGATACGGTAAACGATGACAGAGAAACAACAGGCCGGGCTTGGCAGTATCGCTCACAAGCCCCCCTTACCCGAGATACGCGGCCACTGGTGGGCCTATCCTATTCGCCACAGACAGCGGCAATTTACGCCAAATCGCGATAAGTTTTTCGTAGCGCGGGTTGTTGGGATTGAGTTCTGGCATTTTTTCCGCTTTCACCAGAAAATACTCGTAGTTCAGATCCTGCGGAGGAAAACCCCAGTTCTTTTTGAACTTGTAGGCGCCCGTACCTTTTTTACTGCGGCCAAAATCAAACAGGCTTAGACCCTCATCGCAAGAGCGGCGCATCAATTCCCAATACATAAAATCATTGGTGCCTTTAATCGAGCGCGCAGCGGCGACACTGCCACCATAGTAGGGCAGCACTTCATTTTTATAATAAAAACTCATCACTCCCGCTACATCACGCCCTTCGTGGGTAATCATTAAAATACGGCAGGCATCACCAAAAACCTCTTGCAATACCTTAAAATAACGAGCGCTAAACACCGGCGTACCCAGATTGCGCACACTTTCCGAATACACTCGATACAAGCGCGCGCTATCGTCGCTGGGTTCGCTTACCAGGCCATTGGCAATACCCTTGCGAATCATCGCGCGCTGACGATTGGGGATAGCTTTTAAATTGACGTCGTGATCGGGATCAATCGCTTTACGAAAAGTAACGTACAAATCTTTTCGCGGCCAATCACTGTTTTGCGTGGCCTCTATATTGCGCATCTCCAACGCTTCAACATTCAGTTCTATGGCTTTTGCGCAGGCCGCTTCGCGAAGCGCATTTGCAGCTTCTTCATCATCGGCCACCACGCCACCGTATACACAAAACGGTAGCGCTACCAGATGATTACCAAACAGAAAACTCCTTACCTGTGCCAATGGCAAAACACCAACAATGCGCCCCTCGCGCTTTGCCAGCAGAAAAAAAGGCTTGTGGCCAAAGGCTTTCTTAAGCACGGTTTGCCAGCCAGACAAATGAAAAAATGTGCCGTTCTCGGCGGCTTTTACATAGTCATCCCAACTCGCCAATTCACTTTCAGACTGCCCTAATTGTTCGATGCTAACGGTCATACCCTATTTCCAAATCCATTGGCCCAACAAAAACCGGCTATTCAATCCAGCCAATTACCGCTTGTATTCTATGATCGTCAAAAATGACAATCGATCAGCGCTCGCCGACAAACACCTCGTCCATTCGCCCCCAGGAAAAATCGCGAATTAACTGTTCGAGACGCGGCTCCATTCGCTGCAAATTCAAATAATGACGAAAGCGCGACTTAAAGCTCGCGCCTTCAATACGCGGCTGTTCGGGGTCAACTTCCCAGGGATGAAAGTAAAACACTGCACTTTCCCCTTCCTGCTGATTCACTTTTTTTAGCGCCCGGCGGGTGAACGCATAGGGAAACAGTCGAAACCAACCACCGCCACCGCAGTTAATATTGCGCCCGGCAATTGGCACAGTGGTGATAGGTATTTCCAACAACCTTCCCTCAGCGGCTTTGTAGGCGAAGCGGGGTGCCTCGGGCATGCCGTACAGGTCATGCTTTACCGGCACGACAGAAGAGCTGTACACATGCCCCGTATCAGCCAATACATCCTGCGCCCAGAGATTGTCACTACCAATAGAGTAACTCGGCGCGCGATAACCTATAACTTGCTGACCGGATAATTTTTCAAGCAATTGTTTGGCTTTGACAACATCTGCAGCGAACTGTTCAGGCGTCATCTCCGTTACTCGTTTGTGATCCCAGCCGTGACTGGCCACTTCGTGACCGCCTTCGACGATGCGCTCAATCATACGCGGATAACGCTGCGCCACCCAACCCAAAGTGAAAAATGTCGCTTTAATATTGTACTCACCGAACAGCGATAAAATCCGATACACATTTGTTTCGACACGGCTTTCGAAGCCGTCCCAATCACGCTTATCGACGCAGTCCTCAAAAGCGGAAACCTGAAAATAGTCCTCGACGTCAACAGACATCGCATTCTTTACAACGCCTGATGTTACTGTTTCGCTCATGCCAGTTCCTTTAGCTTCGCCCATGCCAATTCCCTTACTTCGTTCCCCGCTGACTCACCCAAGTGCGCAAGTGCGTAACAATACGCTCTGCCGCGTGGCCATCCCACATGGCCGGCACCCGGCCTGACTTCCCACCACTACCAAGAACGTCTTTAAGTGCAAGGTCAATAACCGCAGGATCAATCCCCACGACCGTATTCGTACCCTGATCAACGGTGATCGGGCGCTCGGTATTTTCGCGCAGCGTCAAACAGGGCACGCCCAGCGCGGTTGTCTCTTCCTGAATACCGCCGGAATCGGTAAGCACCACTTTAGCGTCTTTCATTAAACCCAGCATTTGCAGATAGGCCTGGGGGCCGAGACACAAAATATTGGGGTGATCGAGTAAGCTTTCAAAGCCAGCTTTTTCAATTTGTGCCTTGGTGCGCGGATGAACGGGAAACACCAGTGGCAGTTGCTCGGCCACGCCACGCAGGTAATTTAACAGACGCGAAAGCACCGCTGGGTCATCCACATTGGACGGGCGATGCAGGGTCAGCAAACCGTAATCGCCCTGAAAGGATGCGCCCGCCTCTGCCAGGGTCTCACTCGCGGGTTTGGCGCGCGGCAAATTATATTTCAAGGTATCAATCATCACGTTGCCAACAAAAAACACGCTGGACTCACTGATACCCTCGCGCACCAGGTTTCCCGCCGCACTAACCTCAGTGGTAAACAATAAATCAGAAATCTGGTCGGTCAGCACGCGGTTGATTTCTTCGGGCATAGTGCGATCGCCACTGCGAAGCCCCGCCTCAACGTGAACAACGGGAATAGCTTTCTTCACCGCCACCAGCGCACAGGCAATCGTTGAATTCACATCACCCACGACCAACACCGCTGCGGGACGATCTTCATCCAGCAGCGGCTCAAAAGCCATCATAATTGCCGCAGTTTGTGCCGCGTGGCTGCCAGAACCAACTCCCAGATCGACATCCGGTTCAGGAATGCCAAGCTGGTCAAAAAAAGTGGCTTTCATCGCCTGATCATAATGCTGCCCGGTGTGTACCAGGGTCGCACGCAAACCGGAATCATCTGCGCGCAAGGCGCGCATAATCGGCGCAATTTTCATAAAATTGGGACGCGCACCCACTACGCAAACAATCTGTGGCAAAGAATCAATAGCCGCCATGCTTGATATCCTGAATAATTTAGGGAATGCCGTTTTAACCAGAATTACTTAAAACGGTAATCCAGACCCAAAGTGACTCTGTTTTCCGCGTAATCCAAAGAGTTGTTGTCACCACTGCGGTGCGTGTACGTATAAGTGACACTCGCATCCATACGATGACTCACTCTACGCGTCACACCCAGGGTGCCGATGGACAAACGCTGATCGCGGTAGGCAGCAAGCACCTGCTGCGAACCTTCATCAACCCGCTTATAGTCACGCCAGTTCAGCCGCGCTAACACCGAGGTTAGACTTGTCAACTGTCTTCTGAACGACGCGGAGGCGCTGTAAAAACGATTCTCACCCTCATCCACAAACCGCGTTTGGTCCGAGTAATTCACGGCGAACGCCAAGGTGCTGCGTCGCCCAGTAATTGTGTAGGCAAGGTTGGCGCGCTCATGCAGCATGGGACTGGTAGTGACGGTCGTTGGCGTACCATCAAGAGGTAAAAGATTACCAGTGACCGGATCCACTAAAAAACCGTTTTCATCCAGTACGCCATTAAAACCCGAGTTTGCCCGTAAATCCCGGTCAAAGCTCACCGTCCTGTTGTAACTGGCGGTAAAAATACCGCGGCGCAGACGGTGACGAAAATTAAACGTATAGGCATGACCAAAGAAGCGTTCGCCCATTAAAAACTCTATAAACGTACGTGATTGCGGAGAAAATCGAAAACCGGCATTCCAATATTCACCGTCAATATCCGAACGCGCTGCAATAAAGTCATTGTCGGAAACACCGCCAATACCCACGAGCTGCAGCGTTGGAAATAGATCATAGGTCACAATCAACTCGACGGAGGACATTTCGCTGTCGCGACTGAGCCCCATAAATGTCGTGTCGTATTCCACCTGTTGATCGCGAGCAATAACGGTCACACCAAAACGGTAGGCATCTTCTACCGTACCTAACATCAACTCCACCTCTTCACTGCTGCTGTCACTCAATTCAAAGGCGGAGTTGTGCTGTTCATCATAAGTATAACGCGCCGAAAAATGTGCCGTATTACCCCAACGGTGGTACAAATACGGCGAGGCATAATAATTGTACAAGGTGCTGCGGTTACTGCTGGAGCTGATATTGTCTGCACCGTTGGTTTCGTTAAAGGGGTTTACCGAGACCTGATGAATGTTTGCGCCCGCATCCATGTAAAACCATTTATTCAGCAACACCGCATCCGCCTGGGCGTTTAAACGCGGTACAACGTTGTCGTTGGTATACGGTAGGCCGCGAATCGCATTGGAGGTACAGCCTATTCGGTCGTAATCCAAAGTATTGGTTTCCAGCGCAGCGCTCAGGTCGAGATTAAACCGGCGCCCCTGTTTCAGGTAGTCAACATAGGGCGTCAATACACCGATGGTTTCAAATTCGGGGTCATCTCGACTGGAGCAGATATTGTCACTGAAGATCACCTGGCTGCGAACACCGCCGCTATACTCCGACAATGCCCATGCAGAGCTGCCACAAAGGGACAGCGCCAGACCAGGCAACAGGTAGATGAATGAACGCATGAGCCTCACCTCCATCTGGCCTTAGCGCGCAGGCCGTTGATTGTGGGACGACTCGTCATAACCGTAGCCATAGCCGTAACCGTAGCCATAGCCGTAACCATAACCCAGAGTTCCTCCCAAACGCTGGCGTACGCGGTTGAGCACCAGACCCACCACCTGCTCATCGCCGATACGCTCTATCGCCTCTTTCACCGCCGCCTCAGGAGTCGATTCAGAATTAACGACAAACACGATTTGACCCATAAAGCTCGACAGCACCGCCGCCTCTGTGGTCAGCAACAGCGGTGGCGAATCAAATACAATTACGCGATCATGATAACGCTCTGAGATCTCTTTCATCAGACGTTTCATACTTGAAGAAGCCAACAACTCCGTGGCTCTATCGTGCAGCGAGCCGGCGGGAATGACCGTCAAATTGTCAATATCGGTGCGCAATAACACCTCGCCCACATCCGATACATCGCCACTTAACACATCGGTCAACCCCGGTTTGTTACCAGGAATTCCCAGCATACGCCCCGCCGTTGCTTTGGCCACATCGCCGTCAACCAACAGTACGGTTTTATCCTGCTCCATCGCAATGCTCATCGCCAGGTTTACCGCGGAAAACGTCTTGCCATCACCTTCCAGGGCACTGGTAACCATAATCAGATTAGGGTGTTCCACCTGTGCTGCGCCCAGACCGTCAATGTTTTTAAGCAGCGGACGCTTGATGGTGCGGTATTCCTCGGCAATGCGCGAGCGCGGCGTCAACGGTGTCAACACACCCGCTGCGCCCAACTCGCCCAGCGGCAGGTGAATTCGCTCGGTATCGTATACGCGCGCCTCTTGACCAGCCGATCGCGCCATCTTTTGACCTGCAGAGGGGCGCTGCATCGCCTCTGGCGCCTTGGCCCTGGCTTGTGCCATAGCTTTTTCAAGGGTGTTATTTGCTGTCTTGGGTCTCTTGGTTTTGCCGTTTCTGTCGTCGCGGCCATCTACTGCTTTTTCAATTGTGCTCATCGTTATAGTCCTCGGCCATTACCCGGCAAACAGGTTCGGCACTACGGCTACCAGCGCAAAGGCCAATAACAGCAAGGCACAAATACCCGCAAAAAATGAATAGGCGATCACCGTTTCGCGCCGCTCTGCTGGCGATGCCACCAAAGATACACTACCAAGTATTGGCAGACTGGTCAGTTTAACCAGTGAGCGCGGATCGATAACAACAGGTTTGATCAACGACATAAGCAATGCCAGTGCAATACCCGCTGCGACAGACAGAAATAGTACCAGCGCGTTCAACAACAGCTTGTTGGGCTCACTGGGTTTAAGTGGCACATAGGGTGGATCGATAACCCGGAAATTCACGTCATTACCCTGCTGTTCTGCACTTTGCGACAGCATCGCCGATTCGCGACGCTTGAGCAGCGCCGCATGTTGCGCCGCAATGACCTGGTAGTCACGGTCAAGCTGCTTGAGTTCCGTCTCCACCACGGGGATATTATTGACTTTTTGCTCCAGAGCATCCTTGCGCTGCTGAAACTCGTCAACCCGCACCTGCAACTGGGCAATATTGGCATCGGTTTCCGCCAGCATGGTTCTCATGCCCTGATAAACGGGACTGTTAGAAACACCGGTAAATCCCGTCAGCGCATTCGCGGCGCCATCTTTTTTAGCCTGCTCAATCCAGTCACGCTTTTGCGTCTCCAGCCTGCCCAGTAACGCTCTGGCCTGCTGCACTTCGGGGTGGCGACTGGTCAGACGAGACAAGAGCTGATCCAGCAATAGCTTTTGCTGCTGGATTCGCACATCAATCGGAGTACGCATTATTTCGCCCGTGGCATCACTGACGAAAAACATCGGCTCTTCACCATCGAGCTCCATGCGCAGCTGATCACGACGGTTTTGCGCTTCGCGCAGCGCCAATTGCGCCGTCTCAAGATCCTGTTTGGATGCTTCGAGACGTGCGTAGTACCCGCCCACCTGACCGGGGAAGCTATCAACATTACGCTGTTTAAAAGCCGCCAGACGCGCTTCAGCCTCTTCCAGACGACGCTCATAATCAGCAATTTGATCATCGAGAAAGTCCTGCGCACCGGTATTATCGATGCGCGCATCACTGCGGGAGCTTTCAATAAACACCGTGATCAACGCCTGCACGATACGCTTGGACAGCTCGCGATCGGGATGCTGGACTTGAATCGAATACAGCGAGGCATCACGATCCCGAGACGACAGACTGATAGACTGTCGCAAGTCCGTCAGCATCGCCTGTTTTTGTGCATCAGTAGTGATCTGTAAGTCAAGATCAGTCATCCGAATCAGCTTTTCCAGATTCGGACGACTGAGCAGGGTTCGGCTCATCATCGCCACTTTTTGGTTGATGTCCGGCTGAATGGCCAAACCCTTCAACAAGGGGCGCAAGACGCTGTTACTGTCAACGTAAACTCGTGACGTAGCAACATAAGATTCCGGTAAATTGTGTACTACAATCCAGCCGACAACAGAGAGCGCCCAAGCGGTGGCCAGCGCCAACCAACGAAACCGCCAGATACCCCAAATATAACTAAAAAGTTGTGCGAGAATGTCCTGCATAAAACGATCTGCCTACTGAAAATCTGAAAACCTATTAGAACCAAGACTCGGATATAATCACCACATCACCCGGCATCAAAGGCAGGTTAGCAGAAATATCGCCGTCCTTTAGCAAATCATCCAACCGCAAGGAATAGCTTTTTTGCTCGCCACCAAAGCGACGCACCAACACCGAACCATTGCCATCGGCAAACTCGGTAACACCACCGACGGCTATCATCAAATCGAGCAGAGACATGCCTTTGGAATAGGGAATACTGCGCGGCACGGCCGCCTCACCAACAACACGTACGGTTTGCTCGGGCATGCCGGAGAAACCATTGACAATAACGCTGACCACTGGGCTTTTAACGTAATTCGAGTAGGCCCTTTCGACCTCTCTGGCCAATTCAGAGGAAGTTTTACCAGCGGCTTTGATGTTTTCCACCAGTCGCGTAGTGAACATACCATCGGGACGAACAACGCCCGTATTGGATAAATCGGGGTTGCCCCAGACAAAAACCTCCATCGTATCGCCGGGGCCAATCACATATTCGTAATTATCGGCCAGGCCTGACGGCGCTTCAGTCGCCTCTGGATACTGGGAACCACACGCACCAAGCGTCAAGCCCAACAGGCAGACGCCCGCCAGGGAACCGTAGTACTTCACGATCTGTTTAAATTGAAACATTGTTTTTCTCCCTCGAGAATAATATAGCTCACAAGCCCGTCTGTGCCGAGTCTAGCATGCGCATGATAACGCTTGCTAGCCACCATAATCCACACAAAGCAGGCAAGAATGCTATGCGCGTCAAAAAAAATAATAAAACAACTGCTTTTATTTTCGCGCTACCTAATTCAAGTACAATTACGTAAATTGCCAATAAAACCAACACAGTGCTATGCCCGCAGCGGCCAAAACTGCGACCAGCGCCCAGGCTACAGTGCGACTCAAACCCATATTCGAACGCGCCGCCAGCTCAGCACCAAACTCCCTGCCCTTGCCGGCGTATATAGGCCCAACCAGGGATTCAGGGCTTACGCTTCTCACCAGGTCCTCGGCCAGCGCCTGTTGTGCGTCGGGCGGTTCAGCCGATAAATCGCGCTTCGCAGCCCTCCTCCTCGGTTGATTATCTAAACCACCTTTGTCGCTATTGTTTTCTAAGGGCGTTTCGACACCACTTAAATTTTCCACGACCTCGCTGCGTACCACTTTTGTTAATTTTTCATCATCCGTATCGTTATCGGCGATAGCCATTTCCAGCTCATCACCATCACCAGCACCCTCTGCCTCATCATATGCTTCACTCTCGGCATTGTTTTCACCCGCCAGGCTTGCTCTCTCACGCTCGTCCAGCTGCACTGTTGCTGCCTCCGAGGCCAGCGCCTCCATAGCTTCTTTTGCATCACTTCCCGTCAGGGAGGACAAAACCGCTGTAAAACTCAGGTACTCGTCCTCGACTGAAAAATCCACCTCGCTCAACAAACTGCCCATAGCAAGCTGTTCCATTTGCAACTCGCCGATAACCGCCCTGGCATCGGCTACGGAGATACGCTCGCGTTGCTCGACACTGCCGTGCAAAAACAAGCGACTGCAGATCAAATTGATGCGCCTGGGAACGCCTTCGCTGAAGCGATAAATAATCGGATACAGCGCCTCACTCAGCTTGGGGTAGTTTTTCCAACCCACGCGCAGCAGACGATGCAGAATGTATTCGCGCGTCTCCATCAGTTTAAGTGACTCGAGATGGCAGGTGGCCACAATACGCTGTTGCACCTGCAGCATCGACGGCTTTTGGATCAGGTCGCGCAACTCCTCCTGGCCGAGCAGAAAGATCTGCAACAGGGGTTCGCCATTGGCTTGCAGGTTCGTCAACAGGCGCAGCTCCTCAAGCGCAGCCTCGGATAAATCCTGGGCCTCATCGACAATCAACAAGGCACGTCTGCCCTGCTGGTGCAAACGATGAAACAGCGTGGTCAAGCGCTGCAAGACCTGAGACTTTTCCTGGTCGGCGACGTCCATGCCAAACGCAAACGCCACCATACGCAGCAAATCATCGGCTCCCAACTGCGTGCACACCAAGCTCGCCGTGGTGACACGCTCGTCCGCAAGAGACTCGATAAGATCGCCGACCAAGGTCGTCTTGCCGGTTCCGGGGCGGCCGGTCACCATAACAAAACCTTCGGCGCGCACAAACGCGTAGGCCATGTAGGCTTTCGCCCTCGCATACCCTCCGTGACTGAAGCAGAACTGATGATCCGGACTTAAACGGAAGGGCTCGGCCTTTAATTGATAAAAATACTCGTACATAGGAAGTTCAACACTGTGCGCAATGTTCTTTGTATCATCAAAGCCACCACCACCGACCCCGTCCCAGACCCGCCAACCCCTTACGCGGCAGCGCGATCAGACGAGGCGACAGCCCCTCGTTCTTCATACTGCTGATAATTGTACTTGTCATTGAAATTATAAACCACATGGACAAGTAACGCCGCGTCAACTATTTAACGGTAAAAAGTCAATATTTTGGCCAACTCAAAAAAAAACTGCTAGTTAAATCACAGGTTTAACATTCACCGCTGTACAAAATAGGTAACGCATCGCATCATACCCGGTCTATGGCACAAGGACACCACAGATGTACGAGCAATACTACGGATTCAAAGAAGAGCCCTTTCGCTTAAGCCCTGACTCGCGCCTGTGCTTTTTGCACCCTGGTTTTACTAAAGCGAAGGCCTATATGCAGTACGCGCTGCAACGCAAAGAGGGCTTTGTCATGGTGACGGGACGCCCAGGCACAGGCAAGTCCACCCTGATCGCCAGTATGACCAACGATCTCGCCGAGCAGGAAAACGTCGTATTTGCCTCGCTGACCTGCACCCAGATCGAAGCGGATGACTTATTGCGCCTTGTGGTGATGCGCTTTGGCCTCGATGGCAGTCAGGCACACAAGGCCGGTATGCTCAATGATTTAGAAACGCTGCTCAAACGCCTGCACAGCGCGGGCAAGCGCCCGCTGCTGATTATCGACGAAGCGCAGGACCTGTCCGCCAACGCCCTGGAGGAGCTGCGCCTGCTAACCAACTTGCAGCTGAATAACCAGCCTCTGTTACAGATTTTCCTGGTCGGCCAGGAAGAGTTGCGCGACACGGTGATGTCCCCCGGGCTTGAACAGTTACACCAACGCCTGGTCGCCGCCTGCCACATGCGCCCCCTGGATGAGAATGCGACCCGTGATTATATCCTGCACCGCCTGCAACATGTGGGCTGGGACGGCAAACCCGAGCTGGATGAATCCATTTTTAACCCCATCCACCAGGCCAGCCGCGGCATTCCCCGTTTGATTAACATGGTGTGCAGCCGTCTGTTCTTGCACGGCATGGTAGAAGACCGCGAGGAGCTGACCCTGGATGACGTCAGAGACGTCATCGCCAGCCTGGAGGAAGAGCTGTTGATTCGCCCGGCAGAACCGGACACCAACGCCGATACCGGCAACCGCGCCGAGCAGGTATACGCCGGTGTGCATTGAGGCGCCCCCTACCCACTGAAAAAACCTCAGACGAGCACAAGACAAGGCAAGAACGGCCGAAAAAGCAAAGTTTACGCGCAGTGAATAAGCATTTGGAGGCCGTTTTGACGCTGATAGGTGCCAGCTGAGGTTTTTTCTTCAACCAGCTGTTAGCTCCAAATCGAAAACAAACCTACCCTACCCGCCCGCCATTTGGCGCGCGGGTGGACTCCAGAATAGTTAAACGCGGAACTTGAAACGCAGCTAGAGACGCCACACCTCTAGTCCCGCCTGCTCCACGGCCTCGCGATCGAGCATACACTTGACGTCAATCAGCGAACCGCCATCAACCAACAGGCTGCCAAGCTCGCTGACTGACAATGCCTTGTACTGTGTGTGCGGCACCGCGAGCACCACCGCATGCGCACGCGGGAGCTTGTCCCACTCCACCAGAGAAATACCGTATTCCTCCATCGCATCCTCTGCATCGGCGACAGGATCGTGAATAATCACGTCACAGTGGTATTCGCGCAATTCGTTGACTACATCTTCGACTTTGGAGTTGCGAAGATCGGGGCAGTCCTCCTTGAAGGTCAGCCCAAGCACAATGACTCGCGCTCCAGCCACGGGATGTCCGCGCGACACCAACTGCTTGACGGTTTGCTCCGCGACAAACTTGCCCATACCATCATTGGTCTTGCGACCCGCCAAAACCACCTCGGGGTGATGACCCGCCGCCTCGGCTTTGTAGGTTAAATAGTAGGGGTCAACGCCAATGCAGTGTCCTCCGACAAGCCCTGGGCGAAACGGCAAAAAGTTCCATTTGGTGCCCGCTGCCTCCAACACATCCAGAGTGTCGATATCAAGGCGATTGAAAATCAGCGCCAGCTCATTCATCAGGGCGATATTGAGGTCACGCTGGGTATTTTCTATCACCTTGGCAGCCTCGGCCACCTTAATGCTGGCCGCGCGATGCACACCGGCATCAATCACCCGCTCATACAGCGCCGCCACACGCTCCAAGGTTGCTTCGCTATCGCCAGAAACAACTTTGGTGATAGTTTCCAAGCGGTGCACTTTATCGCCGGGGTTAATGCGCTCGGGCGAATAACCCACGTAGAAGGTATCGGCATCACCCACGTTATCGCGCCCACTCCACACTAAATTAGCGTGTTTTTCCAAAATCGGCACGCACACTTCCTCAGTACAACCGGGATACACTGTAGACTCAAATACCACGGTGGCACCTGCGCGCATGTATCTCCCCACGGTTTTACAAGCGCCCTGCAGAGGGCTTAAATCCGGGCGGTGCGCCTGGTCAATGGGCGTGGGCACAACCACAATAACCACCTGGGCCTCGGTGAGCACCTCTGGGTCGCTGGTGTATTCCAGTTCGACTGCGGCGGCCAAGTCTTCCCCGTCGACCTCACCACTGGGGTCAACGCCATTGCGATAGTGCTGCAGTTTGGCTTCGTTAAGATCAAAGCCGATGGTACGCATCCGCCGGCCAAACGCCACCGCGAGAGGAAGCCCTACGTATCCAAGTCCGACAATGGCTACAGTATCTGTCATAATATTAAACCTTCTGATGTTGAGCGATATACCACTGACCCGCTTCGGCCAAACCACGGCGTACGTCGTGCGTGGGCGCGTAGCCCAGCAACGACCGCGCTTTGCTGATATCCGCCTGTGAATGGCGCACATCGCCGGCGCGAAAATCATGATACTGCGGCGCCAAATCCGCCACCTCGGCGCGGGCGGCGGCCACAGTATCTCGAATAGCTTCATACAACGCATTCAAGGTCGTGCGATCACCACAGGCCACGTTGTATACCTGATTCACCGCATTTGGATCGGTGACAATGGCGGCCAGCAAATTGGCCTGCACGGTGTTGTCAATGTAACAAAAATCCCGTGAGGTCTCGCCATCACCGTTGATCTGGCAGGCCTCACCGTTGAGCAAGGTATTATACCAGCGGGGAATCACCGCCGCATAGGCACCGTTTGGGTCCTGGCGGCGGCCAAACACATTAAAATAGCGCAGCCCCATCACCTCAAGACCATAAGTGCGGGCAAACACGTCTGCATAAAGCTCATTGACGTATTTGGTCACGGCGTAGGGTGACAAAGGCTTACCGATACGGTCTTCCACCTTGGGAAGCCCCGGGTGATCGCCATAGGTAGAAGAAGACGCGGCGTAGACAAAGCGCTTCACCCTGGCATCGCGCGCTGCTACCAGCATATTGATAAAGCCGTCAATGTTGGCGCTGTGGGTCAGTAGGGGGTCAGCTATCGAACGCGGCACACTGCCCAGCGCAGCCTGATGCAGAACGTAATCCACACCCTGCACGGCCTTGCGGCAATCGTCCAGCTCCCGAATATCACCTTCGATAAAACGGAAGCGCTGCCAGGCCTGATCCCCGACACATTGCTTGACGTCATCGAGATTGTGCCAGTGCCCAGTGGCAAAGTTATCAAGCCCCACCACACGCTGCTCCAAACGCAGCAAAGCCTCCAACAAATTTGAGCCGATAAATCCCGCAACGCCCGTAACCAGCCACGTGGCCGGTGTATCTTTAAGCGCATTCAATCGTTGTGCTGGTTCGGACATACCTGTCTACTCACCTCCGGAACTACGGCCATAAGATCAGCCAGAAAGAAACTTCAGTTTTATGACCGACTTCACAGCTCTAGGATTTATAGCATTTACAGCGGTCGGGCAAGAGTATAGTGTTTATTGGTTAAGCGGGCTACTGCCTACCGCGCCACACAGGCAAGTGTTTACAACAAATATCACCGTTTAGGACATTCCGCAGAATGGAAACAAACATTGGTTTATACAGTTATGCCCTGGCCACTTTCGCCTACGTGGTGCTGGCAATCATGCTGTATCTGTCGCGACGCGGTGGCAACTTCGGCTGGATGGTGATCGTTGCCACGGTGATTTCCATCATCTGGGCGGGCGTTATCAGCTGGGGCACAACAACTGACTATCCACCCGTCACCACCATCCGTATCAGTGAATGGCTGCGCAATGGCGCCTGGCTGTACATGTTGCTAACGGCACTCAATCCTCGCGAGACGGCGCTGGGGCCATCGCGCAATATGACATTGGTGTTTCTTAGCGGTATGACCCTGTCGCTGCTGATTCTGCTGCTGCCCAACACCCAGCTGTACGCACCGATAAGCGGATATGTGAACTGGTGGACAGTGGCCTACTTCACCTGTACTGGCATCGCCCTCTGTGGCCTGGTCGCCGTAGAGCAGGTCTACCAAAACGCGTCAGAAAGCGAGCGCTGGGCCAACAAATTCCTCTGCCTGGGCCTTGGCGGCCTGTTCATGTACGACTTTTTAATGTACGCCGATGCCATGTTGTTTAATGAGATCAACTCATCCCTGTGGCAGGCGCGCGGTCTGGTTAACTCCCTTGCAGTACCTTTTATTGCCATCGCCGCGGCGCGAAACCCGGTTTGGCGTTTAGATATTCACGTCTCGCGCAAGGTGGTGTTTCACACCGCCACGCTATTGGGCGCGGGCATTTATTTGCTGGCGATGGCGGGTGCGGGCTACTTGATACGCTATCAAGGCGGCACCTGGGGTGGCGTGATGCAGATTTTCTTCCTCGCCTTTGCCATCGTCATGCTCCTGACCCTGCTGTTTTCAGGGCAACTGCGCGCCAAGGTCAGAGTGTGGGTAGCAAAACACTTTTTCAGCTACCGATACGACTACCGGGAAGAATGGCTGAATTTCACCAATGACCTGTCGAGTTCAGGTGATGACGTACCCCAGCGCATTACCCGTGCTCTGGCGGGCATGATGGACAGCGGCGCCGCACTGCTTTGGGCCAGGCAGCGCAACGGTAGTTTTGCCCTAATGGAGCGCTGGAATATCAGCAAAAACGACATTCCGCCACCGGAAGCCCTCGCGCCCATCACCGCCTGGTGTGCACGCACGCAGTGGGTCATTGACATCGATGAATACCGCCGGGAACCTCAGCTCTACGAAGACCTGGTGATTCCCGATGCCATCTTGAATATCCCCCGAGCGTGGTTGTTGCTGCCACTTTTGCAAGGCGACCAGGTAGTGGGATTGTTACTGATGACGCGCTCCCCCCTGCACGACACGATGAATTGGGAAGACCGCGACCTGCTGCGCACTGCCGGACAACAGGCCGCCAGTCATCTCGCTCAGCACATCGCCGACCAGGCACTGGTAGAAGCACGCCAGTTTGAAGCCTTTAATAGACTGTCCGCTTATGTGGTGCACGACCTGAAAAACATCCTCGCCCAACAGTCATTGATCGTAACCAACGCTCGCAAACACAAGCACAAACCGGAGTTTGTAGACGATGTGATAATGACCGTCGAAAACTCTGTCAACCGCATGACCAAACTCATGACCCAGATGCGCGACGGCATGCGCGGCAGTCACAGCGACACCGTAGAGCTGCCCCAAATACTGGAACAAATCGTTGCCCGACGCGCCGGTGTGCAGCCCACCCCCGATTTGACTCTGCCGGAAAACAGCGTTCAGGTGATCGCCGATGCGGATCAGCTCGCCACCGTGTTTTTGCATTTGATTCAAAACGCGCAAGACGCAACCGAGCCCAGCGGAACCGTATCAGTAGCCCTGACGCGCGACGATAACAGCGCCATTGTCACCATCACCGACACCGGCTGCGGTATGAGCGAAGAGTTTATCCGCGAGCGCCTGTTCAAGCCCTTTGACTCCACCAAGGGCCTAACGGGTATGGGCATTGGCGCTTTTGAAAGCCGTGAATATATTCGCAGTTTGGGCGGCGAAATTCACGTAAAAAGTGCCCCGGATGAAGGCTCTACGTTTACAATCATGGTACCCTTAGGCGGCACAAAAGACACACACGACAGCAATAACGAACAGGGAGCAACATAGAGCGTGGCCGACAAAAAAACGCTACTGATCGTCGAAGATGACAGCGGCTTGCAAAGCCAACTGCGCTGGACCTTCGATGACTACGACGTCACTATCAGCGGTGATCGCGAAGATGCAATCACCCAGCTGCGCCGCATAGAACCAGGTGTGGTATTACTGGATCTGGGGCTTCCCCCCGATCCCGGCGGCGTTACCGAAGGGCTTGCCACGCTGACGGAAATTCTCTCCCTGGCGAAGGAAACCAAGGTCGTGGTCGTTACCGGTGATAATGACCGAGCCAACGCGGTTAAGGCCATCGGCCTTGGCGCCTATGATTTTTACCAAAAACCGGTAGATCCCGAAATTCTAAGCCTGATCGTCGAGCGCGCCTATAAGGTGCACGATCTGGAAAAAGAAAACCGCCGCCTGCACAGCCACGAAGAAAACATGCCGCTAAATGGCATTATTGCCACCAGCCCGCAGATGCTGGCCGTGTGTCGCACCATCGAAAAAGTCGCACCCACCGATATCACCGCTTTGCTGCTCGGCGCGTCGGGCACAGGTAAAGAGCGTTTTGCCCGCGCCCTGCACGAATTGAGCCCCCGCGCCAAGCATCCCATGGTGGCAATCAACTGTGCCGCCATTCCAGACACGCTGCTGGAAAGTGAACTGTTCGGCTATGAAAAAGGCGCGTTTACCGGTGCCAACCAAACCACGCCGGGCAAAGTCGAATACGCCGATAAAGGCACTTTGTTTTTGGATGAAATCGGCGATTTACCCCTGGATTTACAAGCCAAATTGCTGCGTTTTATTCAAGAGCGAGAGGTCGAGCGCGTCGGGGGGCGCAAAGCGATTCCCGTCGATGTGCGTATTATTTGCGCCACCCATCAGGATTTATCCAACCACATTAAGGATGGCCGCTTCCGCGAAGACCTTTACTACCGCATCAACGATCTCCCGATTCATATCCCTCCCCTGAAAGACCGCGAGGGCGATGCCCTGGTGCTGGCAAAAACCTTTCTCGACCGCTTCGCACGGGATCAAAAACGCCCCATCAAGGGTTTTGATGAAGAAACTCAGCGAGCCATTGAAGCCTACGAGTGGCCAGGCAATGTGCGTGAATTGGAAAGCCGGGTAAAACGCGCGGTGGTGATGGCCGACGGCAAGTACATAACCCTGGAAGACATGGCACTAGCGCCAGCCGGCGATGCGGAGCCCATGCCCTTTAATTTAAAAGAAGTGCGTCAAGAGGCGGAGAAACGCGCGATCCAGCGCTGCCTGGTTCATGTAAATGATAACATCTCCGATGCAGCGGCGCTGCTGGGCGTATCGCGCCCCACGCTGTACAATCTTATGGAAAAATATCACCTGCGCTCGTTATAATGTCCCCCCTTGCTCTTTGTAACGCGAAGAGCAGTATCACACATCCTATATAACAACCAAGGAGTGCTCCGTGAGCAAGGCAAGTCCGCAACCTGCGAATCAGGGTTGGTTTAACCGTTTTCTCTCCACGGTGGAATGGCTGGGTAATTTACTGCCCCACCCCATCACCCTGTTCGCCCTGCTAACCATCGCCATTGTTCTGTTAAGCGGCATCCTGGGTTATTTTGATGTCGGCGTCGCCGATCCGCGCCCCGAGGGCGCCAAGGGCCGTGAAGCCGACGGCTTTATCGAAGTCATTTCACTGATGAACGCCGAAGGCCTGGCCAGAATTGTCACCGGCATGGTCACCAATTTCACCAGCTTTGCCCCTCTTGGCACCGTACTCGTGGCTCTGCTGGGCGTTTCAGTCGCCGAGCATTCGGGCCTGCTATCCACAGCGCTTCGGGCAATGGTGATTAACGCCTCACCGCGCATGGTGACGGTCACCGTCGTACTTGCGGGCATTTTATCCAACACCGCGTCAGAACTTGGTTATGTGGTATTGATTCCGCTGGCAGCCGTGATTTTTCACTCCCTCGGCAGACACCCACTGGCCGGACTTGCCGCTGCCTTCGCCGGGGTTTCCGGCGGCTACAGCGCCAACCTGTTATTGGGCACCGTGGACCCACTGCTGGCAGGCATCACCGAACCCGCCGCCCATATGGTTGATCCAAGTTACGTGGTCGGCCCTGAGGTGAACTGGTATTTTATGATTGTCAGCACCTTTGTGGTGGCTTTTTTGGGAGCGTTTGTGACGGAAAAAATCGTCGAGCCGCGCCTGGGCAAATACGACGACAGCCTGGGTGCCGACGATTTAAGCGCGCCGGATTTACACCCGCCCACTGAGCGGGAAAAGAAAGCCATGAAATTAGCGGGGCTGACCTTTCTCGGTATCTGTATTTTACTGGCGCTGACCATCGTGCCCGAATGGGGTGTTTTACGAAACCCCGACACCGGTGGCGTCAAGGGCTCGCCGTTTTTAAAAGGCATCGTGACTTTTATCTTTTTCACCTTTGCCATTCCCGGCTTTGTCTACGGCAAAGTTGCAGGTACGATGAAAAACGACAAAGACGTCATCGATGCCATGGCCAAAAGCATGAGCACTCTGGGATTGTATATCGTACTGGTATTTTTCGCCGCACAGTTCGTCGCTTTTTTTAAGTGGACCAACCTCGGTACCGTGATGGCCGTGCAGGGGGCGGCGCTGTTGCAAGGTGTTGGCCTCGACGGGCCAGAGGTCTTTATCTTATTTATCATGATGTGCGGTGTGGTCAACCTGTCCCTGGGTAGCGCCTCGGCACAATGGGCGGTCACCGCACCCATTTTTGTACCCATGCTGATGCTGGTCGGCTACGCGCCCGAAGTGATACAGGCGGCCTACCGTATAGGCGATTCGGTTACTAACGTGATCTCACCAATGATGAGCTATTTTGGCTTGATCCTCGCCATGGCCACCCGCTACCAGAAAAACCTGGGGCTTGGTACGCTCATCGCCACCATGCTGCCCTACAGCATGATTTTCATGTTGGGCTGGACAGCGCTGTTCTACATCTGGGTTTTCCTGCTGGGCATGCCCGTCGGGCCGGGTGCAGAAACCTATTACACACCCTGAAGACGGCACTACCCTCACATGAGCATTACTCTAAAAATACTAACCTACAATGTTCACAAGGGTTACGATGCCAGCGGCAGACGCTTTGTGTTGGACGCGATTCGCAAACACATAGCACAAACCGGTGCGCACATCGTTTTTTTACAGGAGATTCACGGCGCAACGAAGAAAAACCAAAAGCACGCCGAGCACTTCAAAAGCCCCAGTGAACAGCATTATGAATACCTGGCTGACAGCATGTGGCCACACTACGCCTATGGTCGCAACGCCATTTACCGGCACGGAGACCACGGCAATGCCATTTTAAGTCAGTTACCCTTTGTAGAATACGAAAACATTGATGTGGCGATCTTTCCGCGCTCCAGCCGCAGCATTTTGCACGGTGTTATCGCTGTTCCCGACCAAGCCCTGCCCCTGCATGTACTTTGCGTTCACTTGGGTCTGCTGGAAACAGAGCGTCAGCACCAGCTGCAAACCCTCGCTGCGCGAATCAACTCGCACGTTCCCGCCAATGAACCGCTGATCATCGCGGGGGATTTCAACGATTGGCGCGGCCGCTGCGACGCGCGCCTGCGCACCGACGTCGGCCTCGAAGAGCTGTTTGTCACCTTAAATGGCCGCCATGCCCGCACTTTCCCGGTGTGGGCGCCAGTTCTGGCAGTGGATCGTATTTACTATCGCGGTCTCACCCCCATCTCGGGTACGCGTCTGAATCAGGGTAGCTGGCGGGGACTTTCCGACCACGCGGCGCTGCTGGGGGAGCTAAAACTGGGTTAGCCGACAACATCGCGGCTCAAATTAGCCCGAAAAAAACAGGTAGTATTTGACGTAGACCCCGCTTGACCAAGGCTACCACAGCAAACACACTACGCCATTGCGATGATACAATCGCTGCTCGTTTTAATTGCACAGCCTCGCCCGACTCATATGATGATACGCACCGTCCTCCCGCCAGTGATAGCGCTCACCTTAACAGGCTGCGCCCTCATGCCAGAACAATTCACCTCCAAATCAGCCGCAGACGAAGCGCGCCTTAGCGCGATGGAAACTCAATTAAGCCAGTGTCTGAGCCAGGACGAGGATTTGCTGCGCCAGCGCCAGCAGCAAACCCGGCAGCTAAAACGCCAAAACGCCAGCCTTAAGCGTATTGAGAAAATCCTTGCTGCGTCGCCCACCGCGCCAGATGAACTACAGACTGCGGCGGCAAACACCGAGAACTGCGCAAACCCGCAAGCCGTAGAAAACAAGCTGCTGATCGGTGCGCGCGAGCAGGTGTGGATGGCAGATATTGAACTGGCTCTACCGGCGCGGGTCGACACCGGCGCGCAAACGTCCTCCCTGGATGCGCGTAACATCCATCTGTTTGAACGCGATGGCGACAAATGGGTGCGCTTTGATGTGGTGCATCCGCAAAATGGCTCGCTGATCTCCATTGAACGCGAGCTGGAACGCATGGCTCGTGTGCTGCAATCAAACAACGACGAAGGCGAGCGCCGCGCTGTGGTCAAACTCCCTGTCGCCATTGGCCCTCTGCGGCAAACCGCCGAATTCACCTTAAGTGATCGCGCACATCTGGATTACCAAATCCTGATCGGACGCAACATTTTGAAAGATATGATGTTGGTGGACGTGAGCCGCTCCAACCTGCTATCGGAACGCGCAGACGTTGCCCCCGCAGTGCTTGAAGATGAGCCCAAAACCGCCAGCACCGAAATGAATACAGAGGAATCGCCCAATTGAGCGAACGCACCACATTCCGAGTCATGGTGCTGTTGCTGGCAGCCATTGGGGTGGTATTGGCTTTACTGCGTAACGATCACACCGGGGTGCCATTCACCCCGGGTCAATCACAAACCGTCTGGCAAGTTGAGGCGCGAATTGACTTTGAAGCCGAGGGCAGCGGTGTGGTAGCCAGTTTACATCTGCCCAAAGCGCCGCCTGGCTACACCCTGTTTCAGGAACAAACCGCCTCACCTGGTTACGGTTTTTCTATTGTCAACGAGAAAGGCGAACGCCGGGGTGAGTGGACCCGCAGTGCCGCCAGGGGGCGTCAAACCCTGTATTATTCCGCACAGTTTTTACTGGATACGGAAGCTCGACGCCCAAGCATAACAACACCCCCTCCCATCCCACCTGTGTTTTGGGAAGAAGCTGAACAAATCGCCGCCAGACAATTACTGGCGCAGGCACAAAAAACCTCCGCCAGCGCTGCCAGTCTTGCCAGGGAGTTAATCTCCCGCCTGCATCAAAGCCCACCCGATCAAAACGCGGCGCTGCTGCTGTCACAAAACGATGATGAAAACGCTCTGCTGGTTAAATTGCTGCACGAAGCTGGTGTGCCAGCGCGCTCTGTCCTGGGGCTGTATCTGGAAGATGCGCGCCGCCGCCAAAGCCTCACCCCAATGGTCGAGGTGCACACGGGAGAGCGGTGGGTGCTGTTTCAGTTAAAAAACCGCAAGCAGAGCTCCGAGCACGACCTGTTGCTTTGGCAACGCGGTGGCAGTTCGCTGCTGGATGTCACCGGAGCCAGCCATTCGCGAGTGTCGTTTTCCATGCTGCAGCAGACCCTGCCCGCCGAACAGCTGTCGACATTTCGCGACGACAACGGCGTGTTCAGCACCTTCTCCTTGCAGCGCCTCCCTATTGAGGAACAAGGTGTATTCAAACTGTTACTTCTGCTGCCCCTAGGTGCAGCGGTCGTGGTGTTTATGCGTGTGATTGTCGGCCTTAGAACCTCGGGCACATTCATGCCCATTCTGGTTGCCCTGGCTTTTTTGCAAACCGAGTTATTCACCGGCCTTGCCAGTTTTATCACTGTAGTGGCGATTGGACTAGCTATACGCAGTTATTTATCACGCCTGAATTTACTGTTAGTTGCGCGCATCGCCACCTTAATCGTGCTGGTGATCTTTTTAATCTCCCTGGTCAGTATTTTGGGTTATCAATTGGGTTACAGCGCAGGCCTGACCGTCACCTTTTTCCCCATGATTATCATCGCATGGACAATAGAACGCATGTCGATCCTGTGGGAAGAAGAAGGCAGTCACGAGGTTTTTATCCAGGGTAGTGGCAGCTTGCTGGTCGCCATCGCTGCCTATTTGCTGATGAACAGTTTACTGATAAAACACCTGACCTTTAATTTTCCCGAACTCAACCTGGTATTGCTGGCCGCCATCCTGGCCATGGGGCAATACACCGGTTATAAATTATCGGAACTGCATCGTTTTCGTGCCATGACTGAGACCTGACCATGCTCGCTATCGCTCCGTCTAAACTGTTGCAACGCGGCATGCTCGGCATGAACCGCCGCAATATCAGTTACATCGGCAAATACAATGACCGCAAACTCTACCCCCTGGTGGATAACAAATTAAAAACCAAACTGCTGGCAGAAAAACACCGTATTGCCACACCTCGCTTACGCCATGTGCTACACGAGCAACACTATGTCAAACAACTGGTAAAACAACTGAGTGAGAGCGAGAGCTTTGTATTAAAACCCGCCAAAGGCTCCGGCGGTAAAGGCATCCTGGTCATCACCGGGCGCAGTGGCGACGATTTTATCAAGGCCTCGGGGCAGATTATCAGTCGCGCAGACCTGCGCCGTCATTTAAGCAACACACTGGTGGGCCTTTATTCTCTAAGTGGTGCAACGGATGTCGCCATCGTTGAGGATCTTATTGCGTTTGACGACCACTTTAAGGGCTATTCCCACGAGGGCGTGCCCGACATTCGCATTATTGTATTTCAGGGTTATCCGGTGATGGCTATGCTGCGCCTTGCCACCCACGCCTCTGATGGCAAGGCCAACTTACACCAAGGCGCCGTGGGCGTTGGCCTCGCCATTGAGGACGGCCGTTGCCTGCACGCGGTGCAGTTTTCCCGTCATGTCACGCATCATCCAGACACCGGCAAAACACTCAAGGACATCGTGCTGCCCCATTGGCAGGATATGCTGCTGATGGCTGCGCGCTGCTACGAAATGACCGGACTCGGCTATTTAGGGGTCGATTTAGTACTGGACAAAAACAGCGGCGCTCAATTATTAGAGCTTAACGCACGCCCGGGGCTGGCTATTCAAATCGCCAGTGACCAGGGCTTGTTGCCACGCTTACAGCATATAGAGAGCATACAACGTATTCCCGTCAGTGCCATCGAGAAAGTGCATTACGCGATGGAGGCTTTTGCGGTACGCGATTAAGCCTTAAATACCGCAGTCCAGATTATCCTTGGGCAGCAAATGCTCATACCGCTCATCGGTCAAGGTGCGCAGGAAACACACCATAGCCTCGACCTCTAATTGCGTCATACGCCGCCCGTCGAGCAGCTCCACCGTGGCCACCGTCTCTGGCACTTCGGGCTCGCGCCAGGGCGCTCCCGTTTCGGGGTTGTCGGGGAAGCGCGAGTTGCTAAAGAAGTGGTCGTAGAATTTAATCACGGTCTGTAAATCACGAAATACGCCGTTGTGCATGTAAGGGCCCGTCACGGCGACATTGCGCAGTGTGGGCACTTTGAATTTACCCGCTTCTGCGGGGTCGCTCACCTCGGGGTTATCCAACAAGCCCTGATCGACAAAACCCGCCTCGGTATTATTGACAGCCCTGATCGCCTCATTCACGGGCACGCCAATGTTGTGGTATTCAAAACTGCTGAAGATTTCATCCCTGCTACCATTGGGGCGCAACTGGTGACAGGTGGCGCAGTTGGTAAACTGCTGAGAGAAAAACAGGGCCTTGCCGAGCGCCGCCTTCGCGCCAGGATCGTAGGTGTATTCACCGCGCAGGGACTTGTCATACTTGGATTGAAAGGGTGCGAACTGCTCGGTTAATTCAAAAGCTGCGATACTGTCCGCCATGGCGTTATAGGCTGTATCCATGTCGTCGAATACGGTATCGCCAAACAGCGCTTTAAAGGAACGCACATAATCAGCGTTCTCCATCACGCGCGCTACCACCGCCGCTTTGTCGGGCATGCCCATTTCAATAGGATTCAGCGGTGGCCCCTTGGCCTGATCCGCCAGCTTTGTGGCGCGCCCGTCCAAAAAGAAACCGCCGAGAAAACCCTGGTAATCCGGCTGTTGGCTGTTGAAACGCTGGTGCCTGCCCTCTCCGAAATCGGGCACCAGCGCACCGTACATCGCGGTGGGCGCATTGCGATCACCCAGAGAGGTACCATCATCGCCGAGCGATACGGCACCAATCAAACCGTTGTCATCCAGACGCGCATCCACAAAAGCGTGTTCCGGATCGTGGCAAGTGGCGCAGGACTGAGTGCGGTTAAGCGACAAATTGGTATCAAAGAATAAGCTCTCCCCCAATGCTTCAACCGTGGTAAAAGCGGGCGGCGGCTCGGGAACCGGTGGTTCGGGCTCAGGTGCGACGGGCGCCGGATCACTGCCATCACTCATACAGGCGCTGAGCAATACCAAGACTGCGCTCGCCAGGAGGTTTTTCAATACTGATCGTGGGTATTTTCTATCTATCATCGCTGAATCTGACGTTTTTTTTGCGTGGTCTACTTTAATGAACTTTAATGAACGCGTGTAACCCCCGCTGGATGGCAATCCAACGAAGTGCTCGGCTATGTACTTGCGCTATCACGCAAACGCTCCGCATTATCACACTAATCTCCCTCAGGGCAGTTTAACACCTCCGGCGCCTGACAAACAATAAAGCCCGAAATGAAAATAGTTTAGATTATTGCGGCAATACCACTATTCCTTTATTATCGATCCCCAACGATATTTCCTCCTTATTCCTTACTATCCCAAAGAAAGCGCTAATGTCAGGCAGTGCCGAGCCCCGCAAACACCCACACGCAGCCCGAACAGTCTGGTTGTTGTTTCTGTCAATTTTGCTCTCCGCATGCGCCAAAAACAGCGAATTTGAAGTGCCGAACTACGACCCGGCAGAAGCCCTGCCCGGCGGTGCAGGTACCGTTGCGATAAAACCGTTTCCATCCTTTGTGTTACCGGCGGCCAACCTGCCACAGGAACAGCGCCCGGATTTTCACGCGGGCAAAGCACTGGCGCATCAACCCTGGATAAAAGCGCCCACGGCGACGCGCTCCCGCGATGGCCTCGGCCCCGTGTACAACGCGCGCACCTGCCTGGCCTGCCATATCAATGGCGGTCGCGGGGTATTGCCCGCGGACTCGGAAACCCCAATATTTGCAGCGCTGCTCAAGTTAAGCATCCCCGGCGAGGACTCCATCCGCGGCGCGGTACCAGAGCCGACCTACGGTGACCAGTTGCAGGGGCAATCGGTGGCTCTGTCACATCAGTTGCGGCACACCGTGGCCGATATAGACCCGGCAACAAACCCCGAAGCCCCACCGGAGGCTCACGCCTACATCGACTGGCACAATAAAACCTTCACCTACCCCGATGGGCAGCAGCGTGAACTGCGCTATCCGCAGGTACGCCTGGAACGACTGGGCTACGGCGCCATGCACCCGAAATTGCTGACCAGCCTGCGCGCCTCGCCTGCGATACACGGCCTCGGTTTGCTGGAATCCATCGCCCAGGCGGATATCGATGCCCACGCCGACCCCGATGACAAAGACGGCGATGGTATTTCCGGGCGGGTCAACCAGGTTTGGGATTACGATCAACAGCGCACCGCGCCCGGGCGTTTTGGCTGGAAAGCCAACCGGGCTTCGCTGCGTATCACCGCCGCTGCGGCCTTCAACGGCGATACGGGCATTACCACGCCACTGTTTCCCGAACAGCCCTGCACTGAACGGCAGCCGCGCTGCCTGCGTACGCCCACGGGCAATGACGAGGGCGGTGTAGAACTACCAGACTACATGCTCAATATGGTGGTTGATTTTCTCCGCAATCTGGGTGTGCCAAAGCGCCGTGGCGATATCGAAAACCTCGCTGAAGGTCGAACCCTGTTTTACAAGGCGGGCTGCCAAAGCTGTCACCAGCCCTCTTATACGACGCAGACCAGAAGTGGCACACTCGCGCACCTGGGCAAACAGAAGATCTGGCCTTATACCGATCTGCTGCTGCATGACATGGGGCAGGAACTGGCCGACAACAGGCCGGACTACGCAGCCACCGGCAAGGAATGGCGCACCCCGCCACTTTGGGGCGTGGGCATCAGCGAACAAGTCAACGGCGTGCCGTTTTTACTGCACGACGGCCGCGCCCGCGGTGTTGAAGAGGCGATTTTGTGGCACGGCGGCGAAGCGCAAACCGCGCGCCAACACTTTATCGAATTAGCCGCGCCACAACGCCAGGCCCTGATTGATTTTGTGAACTCACTGTGAGAATGCAAAGGGGATGATACGCATGTTACCGCCACTTTCGTCGCACATCGTGCAAGCACTGGTAGCGAACCGTGCACAATAGCATTCAGCGCCGCCGTTTTCTCAGGCAGGTCAGCGGTGCTTTGCTGCTAAGTGCCATGCCAGTGCGAGTGAATGCAAAACCAGCGCAAAAACCCGAACTGCGCTTTTCCGCACAGGGCAGCAGCGATGTGGATTACAGCCTGGGCTGGGTCGGTGACGACACGCAAATGAGTGCGATAAAGTCGGGGTTTCGCGGTCACAGCGTGGTGCAACACCCCAGGCGCAAACACACGGTACTCATGGTGGCCAGGCGCCCGGGGACACAGTGCCTGGAAGTCAACTGGCATAGCGGACACATCAGCGGTGGTTTTCGCTGCACTCCCGGGCAGCACCTTTTTGGCCACGCCTGTTTTAGCGCCGATGGTCGTGTATTGCTGACCACCGAAGCCGATATAAAAAACGGGCAAGGGCTTATCGTACTGCGCGACACCGACACCTGGCGGGTGTTGAGCCAATTTCCCAGTGGCGGCGTGGGGCCCCATGAATTGGCGATACTTCCGGATGGAAAGACTCTGGTGGTGGCCAACGGCGGCATTTTGACCCACCCGAAACAGGGCCGTAAAAAGCTCAATTTAAGCACCATGCGCTCCAACCTTGCCTACATTGATATTGCCTGTGGCAAAATACTGGGAGAGTTTCAAACGCCAGAACCCAAGGCCAGCATCCGCCATCTCGCCGTGGCGGATGACGGCGCGGTGGTATTTGCCAGCCAGTTGCAACGCGACGTCGCAGGTCATGATCGCATCGTACCCTTGGGCGGCGTGCACAGACCCGCGGCAGCTATGCACTTATTTGCACGGCCTGCCCCGGTGCTTGCAGGAATGCACGACTACGTGGGCAGTGTGGCCGTATGCAGTCGCAGCCGTGTTGCGGGTTTTACCAGTCCGCGCGGTAATATCGCCGCTTTTTGGCATATCGACAGCGGCGACTTTGTCGGCTACCACCTGCTACGCGATGTGTGTGGTATCAGTACCAGCCGCGATCAACGCCGTTTTATTCTCAGCAGTTCAGTCGGTCAATTGCGCGAGCTGGATGCGGTTACCGCCAAGGAACAGGTCGCGCGGAGAATCGTCACCGACGGCGTCCAATGGGACAATCATTTACTAGTAGTGGAGAACGTATAATGTTTCGGTTTACTAACACAAGCTGGCGACACCTCGGCGCAATGGCGGTGCTTGCGCTGCTCAGCGCCTGTGTCAATGACAGCCAGGGGCCTGCACCAGAGGAACTCACCGTGCCGGTAAATACCGCACTGGAACAGGCCGTTGATAATTCTGTGCTTCCGGCAGTGACGGGCTTTCACCAGCGGACGCAAGCCCTGGACAAGGCTGCGGATTCGTTTTGCGAACAACAAAGCGCAGCGAATCTCGAAGCCTTGCAGCAACACTGGCGCGATACCTTTTTACAGTGGTACCGCCTCTCGCTGTATAACTTTGGCCCGCTGAACGATGATTTTGTCCTGCCCACCTACACCTTCATCGACTCGCTGCGCCTGCGCGGCACCAATTATTTGGGCACGGTGCGCAGCGATATTACCAGCGCCATTGCTGGCAACGCTGAACTCGATGACGATTACTTTGCGAGCAAAACATTTCAACGCGTCGGCTTGCTGCCGCTGGAGGCGCTGATATTTGAAACCGCCGCCAGCGAGCACAGTCAGGCGGCGCCAGACATTCTTGCAGAATATGCCGCCGAACCAAGAAAATGCCTATTTTTACAGGGTATGGCGCATCAGTTATTGACGCGCGCAAGCGCGGTGCAAGATGGCTGGGAGGTAGCGTTTAAAGACAGCAACTACTCCTACCGCACCTTGTTTCTCGGCAATCAACTCGAAGACGGCACCGCACCGCTGTCTCAATTATTAGTATCAGGACAGGAGTTTATGGATTACCTTAAAGCGCGCAAAGTCGTCAATACGGCGGCGCAACTGTCGAACTACGCCTGGGAAGGGATTGCAGCGGCGATTGATGAGGTTGAATTTCTCATGGCGGGTCGAGGTGAAACCAACACCAGCTTTTTCGCCATTATGGCAAACACCGGCCATCAAAACGAGGTCGCCGATGTACGCCAGCATATTGCCGCTGCCAAAGAAGCCATCAGCAATCGCAATGTGGATATGCTGCATGTGGCGCTGGGGGAGCTTGACGGTAATTTTAAGCGTGAAATTCCCGATGCACTGGATGTGAACTTAGGCATCAATTTTTCAGACGGCGATTAAAACACTGACAGGGAGTAAACGGTATGACAGGTTTTACACAAAAAACGGCACTGGCCCGCGGTGTTTTATTTGCAGCAATCGGTGCCGTCAGCGCGGCCAACGCAACGTTTGCACAGGCCGAAGAAGACGAGCAGCGCGACAGAATTTATGAAGAAATGCTGGTCATTGGCAGCGCTGAGGATATCAGCAAAATTTCCGGATCGGCCAACTTATTGGACGAAGAAAATATCGCGCGCTTTGACGCTGTGGACATCAACCAACTGCTGCGCCAGGTGCCCGGGGTATACTTACGGCAGGAAGATGGCTATGGCCTGCGCCCCAATATTGGTTTGCGCGGCGCAACATCCGAGCGCAGTCAAAAAGTCACCTTGATGGAAGACGGCGTACTTATTGCGCCTGCGCCCTACTCGGCACCAGCGGCGTACTATTTACCGAACATCGGCCGAATGGAAACCGTGGAAGTGTTTAAAGGCCCATCTGCCATCGCTTACGGCCCGCACACCGTTGGCGGCGCATTAAACCTGGTCACAGCGCCCGTGCCGAACTATTTTTCCAGCGGCAAAATTGAAGCGATGTACGGCACCGACAATTACCGCAAATTGCGCGCAAGCTACGGCGATAGCGTGGGCAACTGGAGTTATTTAGTGGACGGCCTGCACTTTGGTTCTGACGGCTTTAAAGAACTGGACGGCGGCGGTGATACCGGCTTCAAACGCAACGACGTAAACGCCAAGCTGCAATGGAACAGCGATGGCCAATCGCGCTTTGACCACACGGTGCAATTAAAACTCGGCTACGCCGATGAAGACTCCAACGAAACCTATCTGGGTCTTGCCGATGTAGATTTTGCAGCCAATCCCGACCGACGCTACGCCAGCAGCGCGCTGGATCACTTTGAATCAGAACACTGGCAGGCACACCTCACCCACGTCATCGATTTCAATGAAAACTGGCAACTGGCTTCCAAACTGTATTACAACCAGTTTGATCGGCGCTGGTTTAAGTTCGACGGTTTTATTGATTACCGCGACAATGTAGCCACCGCCATACTGCTGGCAAACCCGCAGTTTCACCTGCGCCAAATGGCGCTGCTGCGCGGTGAGGTCGACTCCACCAGCAGCGACAGTGACCTGATTGATGTCAGTGACTTTGACCGCCAATACGGTTCCAGCGGTATTGAATTCACCTTAAACCATCAGCGCAGCACCGGCGCCGTTTATCACGAGTTCGAGCTGGGGTTGCGTTACCACTACGACTACGTAGAGCGCTTGCAACAACCCTATGGCTATCGCATGGAAAGTGGCTCCCTGGTGTTTGACGATATTGAACGCGGGCCCGATATCGACAACAAATGGGAAACGGATGCCATCGCCCTGTTTATCAGCGACAGCATGACCCTGGGCGACTGGACTGTGGATGTGGGCTTGCGCTATGAGTCCATTGACGGCACCGCTCGCAACCGACTGACCGCAGCAAAGCGCAACAATGACCAGTCCGTACTGTTGCCGGGCCTTGGCGTAAACTACGCCGTAAATGAAACCCTGACTCTGCTGGCCGGTGTGAACAAGGGCTTTTCACCCGCCAGCCCGGGCGCCGGCAGCGGCGTGGATCCCGAAGAGAGCCTTAACTACGAATACGGTATTCGCTATCGCAGCAACAGCGCGCAGGCTGATCTGATTGGTTTTTTCAGCCACTACGACAACCTGCTGGGACGCTGTCGCGTCTCCGACCCCGGCTGCGTACCAGGGCAAGAGTTTAATGGCGGTGCCGTAGAAGTCGGTGGCGCCGAATTGTCAGCCAGCTACGCCACGGTGTTGACGTCCACCTTGCAATTGCCGATCAGCTTTACCTATACCTACACTGAAACAGCCTTCCAAAGCAGTTTCTACTCGGGCTTTTCCCAGTGGAACCCGGGCTACTTTGAGGGCCTGCCACGCTCGGTGCGCAAGGGCGATGAATTGCCCTACACTCCCAAGCACCAGGGGCGTGCCCAGATCGGTTTGACCGGCATGCAGTGGCGCGTCGATCTGGCCGTTAACTATGTGGGCAAAATGCGCGAACTACCGGGCGTTGGCGCCTATGAAGCCGGTAAGTACAGCAAAGCTCTGACCACCGTTGACCTGGCGGCATCCTACGACTGGACAGATTCGCTCACGGTGAAATTAGTGATTGAAAATCTGGCAAATGAGCGCGAAATCACCTCTCGCCGTCCCTTATTGATATTACAAATAAGAATGGTTATTATGAGCGCGTTGTCAAACAGGGGCAACGCATCGCTTATCTATGAAACCTGTCAAGAGAGAACACTCCTATGAAACGAAAGCTACTCGCTGCTGCGCTGGCAGCCACCGCCACACTATCGGGCTGTAAAATTGCGGTGACCGTTCCGGACGAAGGTGGAGCCGTTACCACCGTATCCGGCAACCATAACTGTAACCCCGGTCAAACTTGCACTATAAATGTCACTACCACCAACTTCGACGAGACCTTTCAGGCCATAGCGAGCGAAGGCTATGCGTTTACCGGCTGGAAAAAGCGTGATCGCGGCCTGTGTGGTGGCAGCGAGGCGGACTGTCGCCTGCCTACCACCGGTTTCCCCGGCAACGCTGGCTTGATGTCCGTTCTCAACAGCGATCAAGAGTTTTATTTAGAACCAGTGTTTGCGCCATTTAGCAACGCTGGCATCACCGCTCTGCTGGAAACCAATGCCAACATCGCTCTGGCAGCCTACACCGACTCGGTAGAAACTGCCAAAGACCTGAAGCAAGCGATTGACAACTTCGCCCAGAACCCGACCCAGGCCAACCTGGACGCCGCCAAAATTGCATGGCTGATCGCCCGCGAGCCCTACGGACAAACTGAAGTTTACCGCTTCCGCTTAAGCCCCATCGACTCCACCGATTACACCGAAGAAAATGGCCCTGAAGGCATTATCAACGCCTGGCCACTGGGTGAAGCACTGATTGATTACGTATCCTTCGCCGACCCCGATTTTGGTGTAGATCAAGTGGGTGTTACTACAAACGAAGTGGGTCTGGGCACGGGCAGCGGTACAATCAGCGGCAACGAAAGCCCCGCGGTGAACATCGTCTCGAACACCGCTATAGAGATTACCAAGGATCTGCTGGACCACTCAGCGACCGCGGAGGACGAGCGCGACGTGATCGCAGGCTACCACGCCATCGAGTTTTTACTGTGGGGCCAGGATCTCAACAACAACGCCATGGTGACCGACGGTGCGAACCGCGACCAGGCCGTTAAAACCAACAACGCGCCCAACCTGGCAGCGGGCGGTCAACGTCCTTTGACTGACTTTACCACGGCGCCCTTCGCCGATCGCCGTCTGGCCTATCTGCAAGTTGCTGCGGAAAAACTGGTAGAAGACCTGGAAAGCGTTCGTGACGGCTGGCTGGACAACGTCGAAGGTAACTATCGCGACAAGTTCACCTCCTTTGCAAGCCGTAGTGAGGCTGTACAGCGCATCACCGAAATTCTCACCGGTATGGGCACGCTGTCCGAAGGTGAACTCGCGGGTGAGCGTATGCAAATCGCCTACAGCTCCAACTCCCAGGAAGACGAGCACAGCTGTTTCTCAGACAACACGCACCGCGATGTTGTGCTGAACGCGCAAGGTGTTTACAACAGCTTCCTCGGTGAGTACGCCGGTTACGACAGCGATCTCGACGGCACGGTAGATGCTACCGCCAACGCTGTTGAAGGCTACGGCTTTGACGATTACGCCGCTGAACTCAATATTGAAGGCCTGACCGCCATCAGCAATGAGTTGGGCAGTCGCCTGCAAACCACAGCCAACAAGGCCAGCGACATCGATCAGGAAGCCCGCAACGGCCGTCCCTTCGACGTGCTGATCATGGACGCGAACCGCAGTTCAGATAACCCGGTTTACAAAACCATCATTGCTCTGAACCAGCAATCAGCTTCCATTGCAGCACTGGCTGAAAAACTGGCCATTGAGGTAAAAGTGGTTGATGACGATGCTACCGAGTGTGACACTTCAGATCCGGATGCAACCTGCGGTTAATTTTTAGCCCTTCCAAAACCGCTTCTGTTGCGCGCCACTGCGGCGTGTGGCAGACGCGGTTTTTTTTATTGGTATTTTTGCAAAGTCCCCTGTGAAAAACGCTCTCTGTTTCGCTCTCGATTTGCCCGAATATTTCACTGGTAAATGGAATTTTCGGGAATAAGTGACAAAGAATGATGTTTGAGCAAGGTTCGAAGTCATTTTTTTCGAAATAGGCGCAGTTTGCACATTTGTACTTTTTGGAGTTTACGATATAACTCATTGATATTGCTGAACAATATAAGAGTATTCGCCGTACTGGTGAATTATCCGGGTCAGGCCAGACAATCAATTTAACAGCTGGGCCGGACAAGAAGCCCAAGGGCCCAAAATCAGAAAAAATCCAGACAGCCATGCCTCCGATGCTATCAAAACTACCATTCTGGGCGGCAGCGACCACAGCCTCCTTGTAAACACGGGCGAAAACTGATATTTACAAGGTAACGCTGGTAAATATCAGCGTGTGGAGGACTGCAATATGAGTGCGGATACACCCATCCTCGAATTACGCGATGTCTGTGTCGAGGTTGCGGGCAAGACCGTCGTGGATGATCTTTCGTTGCGTGTAATGCCCGGCGAAACCCACGTTTTGCTCGGGCCGAACGGTTCGGGCAAATCGAGCTTGCTGGCTGCAATCATGGGATTGCCACCTTGGAACGTGACCGGCGGACAGATCCTTGTCGATGGCGCGGACATTCGCGATCTCGATTTGCGCGCGCGGGCGGATGCCGGGATCGGCATGGCGTTCCAACGCCCGCCCAGTCTGGGTGGCGTAACCGTCACCGCATTCGCGCAATCGCTGGGAGCAGAAACGCGGCTGACCGAGGCAGCGGCGAAACTTGATCTGAAGAACTTCATTTCGCGTGACATCAATGTCGGCTTCTCGGGCGGCGAAATCAAACGCTGGGAGGTGCTGAAACTTGCGCTGCAGGATCCGCGGCTGATGCTGTTTGACGAACCTGAAAGCGGGGTGGATCTGGAACATGTCCGCGCCATCGGGCAGGCTATCCAGGATCTGGTAAGCTCGCCTGATCGGCAGGGCCGCAAGCGCGCCGGGCTGGTGATCACTCATACCGGGCTGATCCTGTCGCATGTCAATGCGGCCCGCGCCCATATCCTCAAAGACGGTCGGCTGGTGCATTCCGGCGACCCGGCGGCACTTTTCGCCCATATCCAAACCCACGGCTACACCGCTCCGAAACCGGCCTGAACAGGAGACGAAGAAATGACAGGTACACTTACCAATGCCGAGCGCGAAACCCTGGTCGAGGTCGGCTATGACGATATGACAACGCGTGCGGCGACCGCCGTCCTGACTGACGCCGAGGTCAGAATCACCCAGACCACTGACGATGGTGTGGTGATCATGCCCTTGAACGAGGCGCTTAGGACCTATGAATTCGTGCAGGACCTGATGTTCGGCCTGGTCGAGGCCGATCTCGACGAGCATATCGCCATGATCGCTGAGCATATGCACGACCCTCTTGGGCATTTCGTCTGGGTCAAGCCCGGCGCGAAGGTCAAGCTGCCAGTGCAGACCTTCAGCCTGATGGAGACCCCGCAGGTACGCCAGTTCACCCATGACATCACGCTGATCGACGAGGGTGCCGAGGTCGAGATGATCTCGGGTGCGGCGGCTCCGTCCGAGGTGCATCGCGGGCGGCATGTCTCGCTGCACGAGACCTATATGCGGCCCGGGTCGCGCTGCCGCTCGGTGTCGATCGAACATTGGGGGCCGGGCATGGAAACTCACTCCTACAACTATACCCGGATGGAAAAGGGCGCGCGGGATAACTCCCTGTCTATCGCCCTGTCACCGATTCGCCACCACACCAGCCGCTCGCATACGATACTGGAAGAAGACGCGGTGGAGGTCTCGCAGGCGATCTGTTTTGCCCCCAAAGGGACCGAGAGGATACTCTACAGCGAAACCCACCTGACTGGTGCTGGGGCGCGCTCCGAAAATCTGACGCGCATGGTGTCGGCGGGGGGGCGTATCGTGAACGACGCAGTGCTGGTCGGCGACGCGGCAGGGACGCAGGGGTTCCTAGGCTGTGACGGACTGAAACTCAGGGAAGCGGGCGAAATCGTCGGGGTGCCCTCGCTTCAGGCCCGGGCCGAGGGCGCACAACTGAGCCATGAGGCATCTGTCGGCATGATCGACAGCGAGAAGCTGAACTATCTGATGGCATCTGGCATGGAGGAAGACGCAGCGCGTGACCTGATTGTTCAGGGCTTCCTGTCACTTGACGATTCAGCCGTTCCCAAGGCTCTGAAAGCCCGTGTTGCACAAATGATTGCGCAGGCGAAATCCGGCGGGATGTAGGGCGCATCGCCAAAGGCTATCACAGGAGGCGCAGCCCGTGTTCTTACCCTGTCAGAAGGTCCAGATCCACTAGCCCGGATATTTCGCCAGCACGGGGGCTGTTCTACTATTATTTATTTAGTATCAATAGGTTACACCAATAGACACCAAAAAATAAACGTACATTTTGTACCTAAGGCAGTCAACCCCCGCGACGCTTTGCTGATCGTTTTTTTGCCGGTGCTTTACGAGGTTTACCCGCGTTGTCACCGAGGCGGCTGATTTGCAGGCGTTTGCCCGCCACCCAGACCTTTTTCAGATGCCGGTACAGCTCTTTGGGCATACCTTCGGGCAGCTCTACGGTGCTGTGATCGTCGTAGATAGTGATGGTGCCAATGTACTGGCTGTCCAGCTCGGCTTCGTTGGCAATCGCACCGACAATCGCACCCGGTTTGACCTCGTCGACGCGACCCACTTCAATCCGAAACAACTCCATGACCGGCCTTGCACCGCGGTCTTTATGTTTGTTTTTGTGCTTGTCCTTGTGTTGCTCGCGGGGTCTGGTGTCATCGCGGCTGGTTTTGTCTCTGCGCGAAGCGCGCTCTTTTTTCTCTTTCGGGTGTTCATCCGCTGGTTTAGCGCGCTCACCTGTTTTAGGTGCCTTGCCACCGGCCAGCAGGGCCAGAGCCGCAGCGATATCCAGAACCGCTACGCCCTGCTCGGCCTGATACTGCTCCACCCATTCGCGCTGGGTGTCCAGATCTTCAGAGGCCAGAACCTCGCTGATGGTCTGCATAAAGCGCTGCTGCCGTTTATCGGCCACATCCTCAGGGGTGGGCAAGGTCATTTTTTCAATACGCTGACCGGTGGCCTTTTCAATGCTGCGCAGCAGGCGCTGCTCGCGGCGCGAGACAAATAAAATCGCCTCGCCCTGACGCCCAGCGCGGCCAGTGCGGCCAATACGGTGCACATAGGCCTCGGCATCGTAGGGAATATCGTAGTTGATCACATGGCTGATGCGCTCCACATCCAGACCGCGCGCCGCCACATCGGTGGCAACTAAAATATCTAAAAGACCAGACTTTAAACGCGCCACGGTTTTCTCGCGCTGAGCTTGCGCCATATCGCCGTTGAGCGCCGCGGTTTCATAGCCGCGCGCAGCCAGTTTTTCCGCCAGCTCCACCGCCGCTAAGCGGGTGCGCACAAAAATAATGACGCCGTCGGTATCTTCCACTTCCAGCATACGTGTGAGCGCATCTAATTTGTGCACACCGCCCATTTGCCACACGCGCTGACGAATAGCACTGTTAATAACCGTTTCCTGTGCAATCGCCACTTCCACGGGGTCGTTTAGATACTGCGTGGTAAGGCGTTTGATCTGGCTCGGCATGGTGGCAGAAAACAGGGCCAACTGCCGCTGCTCGGGAGACTGCGCCAAAATCCACTCAACGTCGTCGATAAAACCCATGCGCAGCATTTCATCGGCCTCATCAAGCACAATCGCCGACAGTGTTTCCAACTTGAGGGAACCGCGGCGGATATGATCCATCACCCGCCCCGGCGTGCCCACCACCACCTGTACACCGCGCTTTAACTGGCGCAGCTGGGTGCGATAGTCGGTGCCGCCGTAAATCGGCAACACGCGAAAGTTATCCAGATGCGCCGCATAGCGCACAAAGGCCTCCGAGACTTGCAGCGCCAGCTCCCGGGTTGGGGTGAGCACTAAAACCTGTGGCTCGGCGCGAGCCACATCGAGGCGCGCCAGCATCGGCAGGGCAAACGCCGCCGTCTTTCCGGTACCGGTTTGCGCCTGGCCGAGCACGTCGCGCCCGGCAAGTAGAGGCGGAATGGTCTGCGCCTGAATCGCAGAGGGCGTTTCATAGCCCACGTCTTTTAAGGATTTGTGCAAAAAATCGGGTAAAGCTAAATCGGCAAAACGAAGCGCCGTAGAGGAGTCGGTCATGGAAGGCTCGCAAAAAGGAGGATAGGCAGTCACGGATATCCGTAACCAAGGCCGGCGATTATATAGTGATACCGGTCAGGCACCAAGGCCTATTCGCGCCCGACATCACCTAACACGGGCAAATTCTGCGGATTTTAAGCATACAGCATTGTACCTTTGCAGGCTTTTCGCTAGACTTCGCGCCCTCCTTTGCGTCGCATCTTCTCGGCATTTGCCCGGCGTAGCGCACTGCGAAAGCCCCTTTACCCACTGCAAGATGCTGGGGATGTGTGTCAAACCATCATTCCCCAACCGGGAACACCGTGCGCTGCTTTTGGCCGTTCCTGCCCTCAAAACCAGGGAGTCGCCGCCGGAAACGTCGATTAAGCGTAAAGGAATCAGGTATTACAACACTTCCACAACAAGTGAGACATTGATGTTTGAAATTCGCCCCTCGCGCGTGCGCAGTTTGCGCAACGATATTTTATCTGGCCTTACCGTAGCGCTGGCATTGGTACCCGAGGCGGTTGCCTTTGCTTTTGTTGCCCGAGTCGACCCTCTGGTAGGACTTTACGCCGCTTTTTTAGTCGGCTTAATTACTGCGTGCATCGGCGGTCGACCCGGTATGATCTCCGGTGCTACCGGTGCGCTGGCGGTGGTCATGGTATCGCTGGTAGCCGATCACGGCGTGCAGTATTTATTCGCCACGGTAGTGCTCATGGGACTGCTGCAAATCACCGCAGGGCTGTTTAAACTCGGTAAATTTATTCGTATGGTGCCCCATCCTGTGATGCTGGGCTTTGTAAACGGCCTTGCGATTGTGATCTTTCTGGCACAATTAAAGCAGTTTGGCACCGGCGCTGAAGGCGAAGGCTGGAGCTTTTTTAAGGGCACTCCCCTGCAAGGGAGCATTATCGATGTGCCCTGGTTGCCGGCGCCAGAACTCACTATGATGCTGGTGCTGGTGGCCATCACCATGGCCATCATTCATTTTTTGCCGCGCTTTACCAGCGCCATCCCCTCATCGCTGGCGGCGATTGTGGTGGTCAGCCTTGCGGTAATTGGCCTGGATCTGGACACCCGCGTGGTGGGCGATGTGGCCTCCATCAGCGGCGGCCTGCCTGCTTTTGCAATCCCCTCCGTGCCGATGAACTGGGAAACCCTAAGCATTATTTTTCCCTATGCAGTGATTCTGGCGGCAATTGGTCTAATCGAATCACTGTTGACCTTGCGGTTGATCGATGAAGTCACCGAAACCCGTGGGCGCGGTAACCGCGAGTGCGTGGGTCAAGGTATTGCCAATGTCACCACGGGCTTCTTTGGCGGCATGGGCGGTTGTGCGATGATCGGTCAAAGCATGATCAACATCAATTCCGGCGGTCGCGGTCGCACCTCGGGTATTTCCGCCGCACTGTTTTTACTGGCGTTTATTTTAGTGGCCTCACCGCTGATAGAACGCATTCCTCTGGCGGCGCTGATCGGTGTGATGTTTATTGTGGTGGTCGGCACCTTTGAATGGAGCAGCTTCCGCGTGCTTCGCAAAGTACCAAAAAGCGATGCGCTGGTACTAATGCTGGTCTCTGCGGTCACCGTATTTACCGATCTCGCGGTGGCGGTGATCGTAGGTGTTATCGTCTCGGCACTGGTATTTGCCTGGGAACACGCCAAACATATTCACGTGGCCTCGCGGGAAGATCACAAAGGTTCAACCGTGTACGCGGTAACAGGCCCCTTGTTTTTTGGTTCAGTCACTTCGTTTTTAGAACAATTCGACCCCAGCAAAGCCAACGATGATGTCATCATCGATTTTGCCGGTTCTCGCGTGTGTGATCACTCGGGTCTGGAAGCGATAGACACCCTGGCCGAGCGCTATCTCAACAGCGGAAAAACCCTGCATCTGGTGCACCTAAGCGCCGAGTGTAAAGCGCTGCTCAACAAAGCCGGCAGCCTGGTGGAAGTCAACGTAATTGAAGATCCGCAGTATTTTGTTGCGGAAGACAGATTGGGTTAAGACCGAGGTTCGCCTATGGGGTACAAGCCCCATAGGCGGCGATTTTATGATTCGGACATGCTCGCAATAAATTCGTCGGAGCTGGCAATCGCGCGGCGCATTTCAGCGATCAAGCGCTCCACGTCCTGCTCGATAGCACGAAATTCCGTTTTCAGCGCCGATACCGCGCGCGCATTCAGATTGTGCTTGAGATACAACACATTGTCGTGCAGTGCGGTGAGCACCGGCGGCATTTTTGCCTCGGCTTTGCGCATGGCTTTAATCAGCCCCGCGTAACGCTTGCGGGTATCGCGCAATTGGCGCTGGCTGTCCGCGCGCAGACGCTGATTGCTGTACTGCTCAATTTCCTCTTCCCATTCGGAAAACAGGGCTTCAGCCACATGCTCCACCGCATCGATGCGTTCGGTCACCTCGTCGGCGGCGTCCTTGGCATCGTCGTACTCGTCACTCAGGTTCTCGTACACATCCTGTAATTTGCCACCGTCAAAATTCACCAAGGTAGAGAATTGTTCCAGCGCATCCTGAAACTCCTCTTCCGCCTCGCGCTGCGCGTCGCGGGATTCCTCTACCCGATCGACCAGAATATCGCGCTTGTGAATGCCGACTTTCTCGGCGGCAGAGTAATAAGCCGATTGACAGCCGGCCAAGGCGCTGAGCAGCAGAGCGGCCAGCAGATACTTAAAAGACATCGCGCGTCTCCTTTAGCAAAAAATTCAGTTTAACGCTTTCACAAAAGAAAACCCAGCGAGCGCTACCCCCGCATTGGCGAAAGGACTGGCGCGAAGGCCCGCAACGACAGTTTATCGACCGCCTGTCAGGCCACTTTCTCCCTGGCCGCAAGCTCGTGTTGGCGCACGTAATCGTGGTCAAGCTCTTCCAAAATCTCCACCAGACGCGAGCCGATACGGGTCTGGATGCGCACCATTTCAAGTTTAGGCCACGCCGCACGCTCGCCCGCTTGCACCAGCCTGATAACGTCCTTGTATTGAGGATGCGCGAGAATTTTTGTCGGGTTGTGAAAGCGCTGCCTGGGAATGATATTGATATCACCCACATATGACTGGTTGATAACCGATAAAAACGTGTTGCCCATTTTTTGCAAAGCGGGATAGCCGCGCAGTGGTCGCTTAGACAAGGTCAATGCTGCATTGGCCCACTCACGCAAGGTCGCACGAGAGGCCCGGGTCACCACATTCAAGGCACCACGGCTGTGCTCCCGGTCGCTGACAAAGGGCAGAATATGCGGGTTAGCCTGGCTGACGATATAGTGATTGACACCGTACAGACGCGCCAACCGTTTAGCGGGAAGATCTTCGCTGACACTGCCATCAACCCACTTGCGCGAGGGCAAATAGGGCTGACGCTCACCGTGGGTGTCGCGCGCTTCCAGCATCACCGGCGGAAATACACCGGGCACCGCCGCAGAGGCCAGCGCAGCGCGGCGAATCAACACATTGGGTGAGGTAGTCGCATTCAGCAAACGCGAGGTCTGGTGCGCTTCAGCGGGCGCAATGGAAATGTTGAGCATACGCCCGGTGTGCTCATACGCTTCCTTAAACGTCATATCCGGCACCAGGCGGGCAATCAAAGACTCAACCTCAGGCTGGGTCAGCAACGGCGAGCGCCCAACACGCGCCGCCTGCATGGCCTGTACCTCTTCTTCAACCTCATCGGCAAGATGCCCGGCATCAAAAAACCGCGCCAGCTCCTCATCCGTGTGCGTACAGACCAGACTGGCAACGATACCCCCGCCACTGGATCCCGAAAGAATCGACGGTAACAAACCCTGCTCTGCCATGGCCTTGACCACGCCAAAATGGAAAAACAACAAAGTACCCGAGCCAGACATCATCAGCGCGGAACAGCCAAAACAGTGATGGGCGCGGCGAAAAAAGTCTCGCTTCTCTTCAAAGCTGATATTGGTAACGCGATCACTGGCAAGCAAATCAAGGGTTTCGATCACCTCATCGACATAATCCTCGATCAACTGTTTAGTGCCGGAAAGCGCGCGCTGATAAAGGCCAGGTTTGCCCATACCACCAAGATTGCCGTGAATACCCTCGCCCAGCGTAAACAGCAAACCCCGATAATCGTGGCGCGCGTGTAACTCCCGCAAACGGTCAAGACGCAAACGCAAGGCCACATGGTCGTACTGGTGGGAGTGATCGGTCTTACGCCATCGCATATTGCCCTTGTATTCATCAAGCGCCCGCGCAGCCTCAAGCCAAGCGTCGTAGCTCTCGGCATTTTTCAAATCTCGTTCAAGTCTTGCCTGTTTTGACCTAAAAACCATTACTTAACCCTCTAAAATCCCAAAGAGCAGCGCCTAGCAGCCTGATCCCACAGGTCACTTGTTTAATCATACCCAAAAAGCGGTGGCTTTGATACACTGCTACAGACCACCCCCGTGAGCGTACAAGTCACTATTTGAATAGTAATTCAAGTCAACTTTGCCACTAAAAGCCAGCAAAATCGGATGAAAACCGTCAAATCAGCTATGTTGGAGCTATCATGAGCCACTATCCGCAAGCCACTGCCAACGCCGCCAATACCCACGAAGTTACCAACATGCCGCCCTTGCTGGAGGCTTACAACCTCTACGATAGCGATCAGACCCTACAAGAGCTGGTCGGCTCGGAAAGCTCAGGCGCTGCGCTAAGCGCGCTGGGCGAGGTTGCCGGCAGCCCTGAGCATATTCAGCTGGGCATTGAAGCCAACCGGGTAAAACCGGTGCTTGAAACCCACAATCGCTACGGTCATCGTATCGACGAGGTGACTTTTCACCCGGCCTATCACCAGTTGATGGCGCTCTCCTGCGCCCAGGGACTGGCCGCTGGCAGCTGGGCGGAGCAAACCGAGGCCGCGCAGCTCAATCGAGCCGCCAGGTATTATCTGATCAACCAGGGAGAAACCGGCCACGGCTGCCCCGTCACCATGACCTTTGCCTGCGTGCCGACCCTGCAAAAACAGCCGGACATCGCGGCCGAATGGCTGCCAAAAGTCTTTAATACCGCCTACGATCCGCGCAATGTGCCGCACACGGAAAAAAGCTCGGTCACCATTGGCATGGGCATGACCGAAAAACAAGGTGGCTCGGATGTGCGCCAAAACAGCACCCGCGCCTATCCAATTGCAGAGCGAGGTTCCGGCAAAGCATACGAATTAGTCGGCCATAAGTTTTTTGTCTCGGCACCCATGTGTGATGCGTTTTTGGTATTGGCACAGGCCGAAGCTGGCATTTCCTGCTTTTTGGTACCCCGCTGGCGTCCCGATGGCAGTAAAAACCCTTTGCAAATCATTCGCTTAAAAGACAAAATGGGCAATGTATCCAACGCCTCCAGCGAAACTGAACTGCGCGGTGCGCTTGGCTGGTTAATCGGTGAGGAAGGTCGCGGTATTGCCAATATTTTGGAAATGGTCGCGCTCACCCGCTTTGATTGTCTGCTCGGTTCCAGCGCTGCCATGCGCGCCCACATGACCCAGATTATTCACCACCTGAGCTATCGCAAGGCCTTTGGTAAAACCCTGGATCAACAGCCGCTGATGCAAAACGTCCTGGCGGATATGGAGCTCGAAGCCGAGGCCGCCGCACATTTGGCCTTCCGCGTTGCCAGTGCGCTGGATAATCATCAGGACGAGCACGAGGCGGGCATTTTGCGCCTGGCTACCGCGGTGGGTAAGTACTGGGTATGCAAGCGCCAGGTCGGTCACGCTTACGAAGCCATGGAGTGTATCGGCGGCTCGGCGGTGATGGAAAACAGCGTTATGCCAAGGCTTTACCGCGACGCACCGATCAACACCATTTGGGAGGGCTCGGGCAACGTGCAATGCCTCGACGTTTTGCGCATCATGCAACGGGACCCATTCGCACTGGAAGCTTTTTTGGCGGAGATTCAAAGCGCAAAAGGTAGCGACCCACGCCTGGATGCGCATATTCATACCCTGCATCAACAACTGGGCAAAGGCGACAACAGGGAATACCGCGCGCGAACGCTCACCAAAAACATGGCATTGGCACTGCAGGGCGCGCTGCTGATAAAAAATGCGCCGAGCACCGTAGCCGATGCCTTTTGCGCGGCGCGCCTGCAAAACGAAAGCGGTTTGACCTATGGCATGTTGCCAGAGGGTATTGATTGCGCAGCGTTGATAGACAGGGGGCGAGTAAGTTTACCGCGGTAGCCGGGATGTATTACCAGTAACTGGAATATCCGGGCTGGCGCGCTTTAGGGCTCGTATTCTCGCCGCCAGACGATTGCCGCGCACGGGTTTACTCATAAAGAAGTAACCCGCCGCCTGCACATCGGCGCGCACAGCCTCGCTGTCATCGGCACTGATAACAATACAGGGGATATCCCGCCCCGTCGCCGCCAGTACATCGCGCACCGCTTGTACGCCCGTGTCGCCCTCATCCAGGTGATAATCCGCCAGAATGACATCGCAGTGTTCTGTACCCGCCAGCAAGTCTTGCAGCCCGTATCGATCAGCAGCAAGTGATACTGTGGCTTTTAAGGTGTGTAACATCTGCAACATACCCTCTCGTACCAGGACGTCGTTGTCGAGACTGATTACCGACAAGCCACTTAAATCGCGCACCTCATTTTGAGCTTTGGTGTTTACTGTCTTCGGCACTGGCGCAGCGACTGGCACCTGCACCGAAAACATCGTTCCACGCCCCACTCGCGAGCTTAAATCCAGACGATATCCCAGCAATTGTGCATAGCGGCGCACGATGGATAAACCCAGGCCCAGTCCCTCTGCACCCTCTGCGGCGTTGCCTTGTGTCAAGCGTTCAAATTCATCGAACATGCGGGCGTGGTCTGCCGCGTCGATACCGGGGCCCGTATCCCAGACCTGAATCAGTACCGACTCACTCTTGCGCCTGAGCCCAAGCAACACACCGCCACTGCGCGTATATTTCAAGGCGTTGGCCACAAGGTTTTGCAAGATGCGCCGCAGCAGTTTTTCATCGGAATAAACCCACAGGCTGCTGGGTACAAACCGCAGGTTCAGACCTCGTTTCTTTGCTAAGGGTAAAAACTCATCGTACAGAGAGCGCAAAAAATCTCCGGCAAAAAATGCTGTTCTGTTGACCTGCTGACGACCCGAATCCAGACGGGATATTTCGCGAAGTTCAGAAATTAACTGTTCCGCGCGATTTAACGAGCTGTCGATTTGCGCCAGCATATGTTGAGACTGCTCGTCTGCCCCCCCTGCCAAACGAGGTGTCAAAGCCTGCATAAACAAGCGCGCCGCATTGATAGGTTGTAATAAGTCGTGACTCGTTGCAGACATAAACCGGGTTTTACTTTGATGCGCTTCACGCAGACGCGCTTCCATCTGCGCGCGCAGGCGGTTTTCCTGTCGTAAACGCGCGTTGACGGTGCTCAACAATTCCTGCCCCGACTCGACTTTGGCTTCCAACTCCTGGGTTATTTCCTTAAGCTGTGTAGTCACATCACGGTATTCAGTAATATCAATGTAGGTTGCCACGTAGCCACCGTGGGGCAGCTTGTTACCGCGGATTTCTATCACCGTGCCATTGGGCAGGGTTCTCTCCAAACGGTAGGGATGACCACTTCGCAACCACGCTAAACGCTTGGCGACCTGCTCGTCTTCATCACCTTCTAAATTCAGCATGCCGCGGCTGTAGTTATAACGATAAACCCGCTCAATCGGACAGCCTACATACAAAAAGCGCTCGGGATACTCGAACAGCTCCTCATACCGTGAATTCCACGCCACCAGCCGCAGCTCCGCATCTACCACCGCGACACCCTGCACCAGACTCTCCACGGTGGTTTGCAGTAATTCGCGGTTAAAGGTGTGCTGCCTGCTGGCCTCGGTCACCATACCCGCCAAATCGGCGTAGGCTAACTGCTGAGAGTCTTCAAGCTGCACCATAGCTCGATGGGCGGTGCTGGCACCAATAATCCCCGCAAGCACCGACTCCACATGATTCACCACAAAACGCGGCGCCCTGTCACCCGGCATTAAACGCTGCTGATAACGTGTTTCAAACTGCGTCCACATTTTATCGCGCTGATCCGTCGGCATGAACGGGGGTAATAACGACTGTAGCTGACTGATACGAATTAAGCTCAAATCGAAGTCGTCACCCTCTTCTTTAAATGGTGCGGCCTTTTCAACAAATACCCGCGCCTGGCGTTCATCGGCTGGAGACGCTTTGGCAAACAACGACACCAACAAAAACAAAGTGATATTGACACCCAAACTCCAGGCTGTGGCATAAACCAGACGACTTTGCGCTTCGATACCAAATAGGCCCGCAGGTCGCAACCAGTCGATCCCCAACGGCCCGTGGACCAGCAAGGCAGCATCACCTGGCATCACCACCGGCAGTACCGCACAATAAAACCACAAGACTAAACCTGCGCCAATTCCTGCAATGACACCAACGCCGTGACCGGCACGCCAGTATAAACCAGCGATCAAACCCGGCCCGAGCTGCGCCGCAGCCAAAAATGAAGTAAATCCAATTTGTGAGAGCCAGGGAATATCGCCAACGCTCTGCAACACCAGCCAAGAGGCAAACATCAGCACCACAATCACCCACTGGCGAATGCGACGCAACCTGTCACCTAAGCGCAGCACCGCCTCGGGTGATTCCGCATTTAAGCGCATCATTAAAGGCGATAAAATTTCATTGGTAATCATAATGGCAACGCTCACCACCGCCACAATCACCATGCTGGTGGCCGCGGAAACACCGCCGATAAACGCGGCCACGGCAATCCAGTCACGGCCCAGGGCCACCGGCAAAGTTTGCACCCAGGTATCGGGATTGCTGCCAGATTGCGCCCCAAATAAAACATGCCCCGCCAATGCCACGGGCACGACCATTAACAAAAACAACAACAAGTACAGTGGAAAAGCCCAACGCGCCAGACCGTGCTTAGCGTCTGGTGGCGACTCCACAACCATGACATGAAACGTACGCGGCAAACATAAAATCGCCAGCGCACTTACCAGGGTGCGTGCGATAAACTCCGAGTCGATATTCACTGTTTGCCAGGGCACCAGCAGTTCCTGATAGGCAGGTGTTTCCAACTGATCCACTAAAAAAAACACCGCCAGGGCCGCGACCAGCATAAAAGCCAGCAGTTTAACCACCGACTCCACCGCAATCGCCGCCATCACACCGCGTAAACGCTCCCGCCCTTCGATCCGTCGGGTGCCGAACAGCACAGAAAATACCGCTAAAATAACCGCCACAACAAAAGCGGAGTCAGCACTGTTGCTTGTTTGAGGCTGTAATTGTGGCGACAGAATCTGCCAGGTTTGTACCACGGCTTTTAACTGCAAGGCGATATAGGGCAAAACAGCGGTTGTCGCCACCACCGTGACCAGAATAGCCAGCATGGGACGTTTGCCATAGCGCGCACCCATATAATCCGCTATAGACGTCACTTGATGCCGACTCCCGGCTTCCAACAGACGCTTTATTAAAGGCCAGCCAAATAAAAACAACAGCATTGGCCCCAGGAAAATGGGCACGTAACTCCAGGGTTGCGCCACCGCGCTGCCCACAGCGCCGTGAAAGGTCCAGGAACTGCAGTACACTGCTAGGGAAAGCGCATACACAACAGCCCGCACCAAAGGGCTGCGCAACTGACTGCGATCAACACGCCAAGCAATAAAAAACAGCAGGCCGATATAGCCCAGTGCGAGTATAAGCAGGGTTGAGGCAGAATAGGCTGTTTGCACCGCAACGGATCCGTTTATGGTCTAATTATCGGACAGTATAAACCATTGCGGTGTCATTGCCTGCGGGGTTTTGCAGCTGTCTTAAATTAACAGGCGGTAAGCCAGCCACGCCATCGCGTAGGCCAGCAGACCATAGCCAATAAAAACCTGAAGCGGCAATTTCCAACCGCCGGATTCGCGGCGCATCACCGAAAGCGTCGATACACATTGCGCCGCGATAGCGAAAAACACCAACAGCGCAATGCCCGAGGCCAGCGGCAAACCGCTGGCCTGAATCTGGTCAGCCAGGGAGCTGATATTTTCATCCGCACCATCAATACCAAACAGTGTGCCCAGTGTGCCAACAAAAACTTCCCGTGCTAAAAACGATGCAATGATCGCCACACCGTAACGCCAATCCAAACCCAATGGTGCAAAAAGGGGCTCGATAAACTGTCCCATTTTGCCCAGATACGACTGCCCTAAATCGGCGCCCTCATTTGGAAAATAACCGAGAATCCAGACCACTACCGACACCCAGAAAATCACCGGACCGGCGCGAAACACGAAATCTTTACTGCGCTGCCAGGCATTGCGCAGCAGGGTACCCACACTGGGTATATGATAAAACGGCATTTCCAGCACAAAAGGCGTGTCATCACCGTCGTCGTGTACCGTGCGCGACACCACGGCGCAGACCAACAAGCCCATCACCATGCCAAACACATAAACACCAAACATTGCCAAGCCCTGTAGGCCCAACCAGCCCCCCAACACGTTTTGCGCAGGAATAAACGCGGCAATTAAAAGAGCATAAACAGGTAAACGCGCAGAACACGGCATCAATGGCACAGCCAGCCAGGTCAACCAGCGACGGAATTTTGAATCCACCGTACGCGCCGCATAAAGGCCGGGAATCGCACAAGCGACGCCTGATAACATGGGCACAAAACTCTTACCCGACAAACCAAACCAGCGCAGAGGACGATGACACAACACCGCCGCGCGCGATAGATAGCCAGAGTCTTCCAGCAGACCCACCACCAGGGTGAGCACAAACACCTGCGGCACAAATACCAAAAAAGCACCCACCCCGCCAAAGATAGCATCGGTGAGAAAGTCCTTCGCTACACCTTCACCCATCTTGGCAACGGTATGATCGGCCAGCCAGCCCAGCCCGGCCTCTACACCATCCATCATCGGTGCTGCCCAGGTAAACACCGACTGAAACAAGAGGTACATGACCACCACAAAACACAGCGGCCCCAACAAGGGGTGAAGTAAAATACCGTCGGCACGGGACATGGACCTGATCAGCAAATCGCCTTCCGGCCCGTGCGTTTTCGCCAGTCTACTCGCCCGCTGGCGCACGCTGTTATCGTCCGCCGCCAGAACATCTTCTCCATCATAGACAATGGGCGCAGCAGTCGGCCACTGCCGTTCTTTAAGCATTTCACGCAGAGGCTCGACGCCCTGACCGCTGCGCGCAGACATGGGCAGCACAGGCACGGCCAGCGCCTTGCTTAAACCCGCCGCATCCAGGGTCAGGTTGTTGCGCTCGAGCACATCGATCATATTCGCCGCCACCACCACCGGCACATTTTGCGCAGCGGCCCTGGCCATCACTTGCAGTGCCAATACCAGGCCCTTATCCAGACAGGTGGCGTCCACCACACAGACAATACCCTGCACATCACCGGCGTCCATGGCCCCGGTAAACGCCTCTACCGCAACGGTTTCATCCCCGGAAATCGGATTGAGAGAATAGGCGCCGGGAAAATCAACCAGGGTGACAGCGGGATTGTCACGCAGCGCCCCCTGACTGGTGGAGACCGTCACTCCAGGAAAATTCGCCACCTTTTGCTGTAAACCGGTCAGCCGGTTAAACAACATGCTCTTACCGGCATTGGGGCTGCCCACCAGCAGGACTTTACTCATAAATCACCTTCGTCAGTGGACACCAGCACCTGCTGGGCGATGCTTTTTTCCATGGAAAACACCGCACCGTCACCGCGATACAGACGCGGGGCGCCAAAGCGCGGGCTGACCACACAGCGCACCACAGCCCCCAGCCCAAAGCCTAACTCCGTTAAGCGCTGTCGTTGAGCCTGTTGCATGGATTCGTCGAAGGACTGCACCGTTGCGGCGATGCCGGGCTGCAGTTGCCAGAGGTTACCTGTCATAAGCATACAAATACTGTGGGTTTGTAACAGTGTAACGGCTTTGAAAGTCAAAATACCAGCGCGAAGGAAAATTAATCAATCGGGTAGGTAGCAGCATTACTGCTGCCACCTCCCACACCACCGTACGTACGGATCCGTATACGGCGGTTCATTGAGATAATTGCAGCTTAGCAT
>PDWI01000148.1_pt1 | contig 100906 bp, 83 predicted proteins | sample 1430891 | NCBI WGS metagenome assembly PDWI01 (sample SAMN01162508, study PRJNA174530) | Oral metagenome, whole genome shotgun sequencing project. | biome: Marine environment; feature: Marine mammal; material: Swab sample of the gingival sulcus; isolation source: swab sample of gingival sulcus... | reverse complement strand
CATTTTTAAAACAGATCAGAATGTGTTCCTGTTCGTTCAAAAACAACTCTATCTGGTTCTATCATATAGATCAGCAGCCAATCAGATTCAATGTGACATTCACGGCGTACTTTCCAGTTTCCAACTAACTTATGATCCCTGTGAATAGGATCAAGCACTTCTTCCGCAACAATCGAACGAATGATTATTTTTAACTTTTCAAGATTTTTTCCACGCCTCTTCATCTGCTTCGTGTCACGTTCAAATTGCTTTGTATATGAGGGCGTAAGCATTAAATTCCCAATTTTTTAAACATGTCATCCGCATCTTTGCAAATAACCAAATCTCTTCCAGTATCTGTATTTGAAAAAGTTTTGAGAGTAGTTTTATTGGGAATTGCGACATCAAATGGAAGCCTTTTTTGCAACTCAACCTGTTTATAGAATAAGGTGATGGCTTGAGTTGTAGTCAACCCTAACTGCTGAAATATATGCTCAGCTTTACCTTTTAAGTCTGGCTCCATCCGAGCTCTGATTGTGGAAGTTTTACTCACGTTTTATCTCCCTTTGAATATATTACATACTGTAGCTCAAACGAGGAACGTTGTCAAGCTTTGGAAAGTTGGCACGCCCAACGGGGAGCTGAGGGGCCGGGCGTTTAAACCCAATACCTTTGATAAAAATTTTCAGTTTCTTAAACTACATACTTTCAAAAAAGTGCGCAGTACGCCCGGTCCCTCTTGAGCGTTTTGTTGTGTGCCGGGCACGGCACGTTCTCTTAAAAGTGCGCCAGATGTATCATGCAGTCCCTGCATCTGGCAAGTCTCAGGCCCAGCCGGATGGAGGCGAAGGGCGCAGCGGCAGGCAAGGGGATGCCGATGACAGTATCTCTGAAGGAAGCGCCCTGCCGGGCCAGGGTGCCGCAAGGTCATCTGCAGTACGGTCAAAATATTCTTTTAGGAAAACTATTGCTTTTTTTCTCTTATTCCAAATTCATATACGTTGATGAACAGTCCGGCCATTCCGGATACTTCCAGATCAATTTCTTGTATCAGATTCATTTTTCCGCTATCCTGCTCTTCCGCTTCATCTTGCGGCTCTGGTTCAGACAGCCGAATCATCATCAAGAGCCATCATCGGATCCATAAACCATATCCATAAACCGGACCCACACGGAACGCTGTCATACGCCAGCGTTCGCGATTTGCCATCCCTCCGGCGGAAGATCCGCCGGCTGACGGAGAAACCGCCATGCTTCGAATGATCCGGATATTTCCGCTCATCCCGCTGTTTTTCTTTCTTATCCCGCCCGTTTCCCTGTCTGCGGCGGACGCCGGTTCCCGGCAGGCCGCATCCACGCTTCCCCTCTGGGAGGCCGGGCTGTTTTCCACCATTATCCGGCTGCCCCATTACCGGGGATCGGACGAGGCGGAAGTGTACGCCGTCCCCCTGCCCTTTGTCATTTATCGGGGAGAATTTCTGCGGGTGAACCGGGATTCTTTTGCCGGGATACTCTTTGATTCGGATGCCCTGGAAGCCGCGATCTCCTTTTACGGCAATCCGCCGGTGCCGGATGATAACAAGGCCCGCGAGGGTATGCCCGGTCTTGATGCCCTGGTGGAAGGCGGTCCGGCCCTGAAATGGCAGCTCACGGGATCAGCGGGCGATGGCCGCCCTTATCTGACCGCTGCGGTCCGGGCCGCCTTTTCCGCCGGATGGGACGGCGGACCGGAGTTCCGGTACCAGGGCGTAAAAGGCGTTATTTCTTTGTCCGTGGAAGACCGGAATCTGGTTCCGGCCTGGGGCATGGGCGGCTCGGCAAGCCTGGGAGCGGAAATCGCGGATGCCCGCCTCCACCGCTATTTTTACGAAGTCGGCCCGGAATACGCCCGCCCGGACCGCCCGGCATCATCCCCCGGCGGCGGATACGGCGGGGCCTGGATATCCGGGGCCTTGTACAGACGGCTGACCAGCTCCCTGACCGTGAGCCTCTACGGCCGCTGGGATATTTTGCGCGGGGCGGCCATGGAAGACAGCCCCCTTGCCCGACGGGATTCTTCCGTCACCGCCGGCATCGCCTTGAGCTGGACCCTTTTTCGCTCCGCAAAACCGGCCCCGCGCTGAGCCGGGACAATCCCGGCATGAATCCTGCCCCCCGGATGTTTGCACCGTTTTTTATTTCGGTATCTGCCTGTCAGAGAGGGTGTCTTCCGAGGCGGGCATAATGAAATATCATTATCCCCGGATGTTTGCGGGTGACCCCGGGTATTTCCAGGTCAAAGGCTTCCGGAATCGGATATGGGAATTTTCCAGCTTTCTGCTTCATGTCCTGAATGCAGAAGACAAGGACCAGGGGGCGGCGGTCAAGGTGATCTGGCATTCTTCCTGCGGGATTTTCCGCTATCGGGGTATGGATAATAATGTCATGACAGGAGGGGAAACAGGATTATGCAACTGGTCTGGATCGGATTGGGAGGATGCTGCGGCGCCATACTGCGGTATCTGGCGGTGGGATGGGTTCAGAGCACCGCAGGCGGCGGGGGCTTTCCCTGGGGAACCGCCGTAGTGAACATGACGGGATGTTTTTTGATCGGCGTTCTTCTGCACCTGGCCGGAAGCACCGCCCTGTTTCCGCCCGGGGCGCGGGCTTTTTTTATCATCGGGCTTCTGGGGGCCTTCACCACCTTTTCTGCCTACGGCAATGAAACCCTTGATCTTCTCATAAACGGCCGGGTAACGGCGGCCCTGCTGAACGCCGGATGCCAGGTGGTCTGCGGGGTTGGGCTGGTGCTGGCCGGACGGATCCTGGCCGGGATGATCTGGCGATAATCCCGTGCGCCGCCAGACGGAGCGGCGCCGTATTACCGGAGGCGCCGGCGGTTCATTTTTTTCCTGCCGGACGCAGATCACGGGCGTATGCGGAAACCGCCTCGGCGATTTCTCCGCTGAGCGCGGAAAAAGCGCGGCTGTGGGCTGCGATGAGATCGGGATAAGCGTGACCGTTGACCGGGGTGCGAATTTCGGCCCGGCGGCTTGTGAGCAGTTTTTTCCGCCGGAACAGGTTCCAGCGGACATCCAGAACGGCGGTCCGGCCGGGTACGGCGTCAAACCGGTCCACGGAAACGGTGATCCGGTATTTGACGGGGATGGCGCGGTCCCAGGGAAAGGCGTGGAGGTTTTCGTTTTGAAGAAGGATCCGCAGGTTCCGGGCAAGGGTGCGGGTCATATCCTGCTTCAGGCTGCCGGCCCATTTATGATGTTCGGAAATCCGGAGCCGCCCGTCCGCCTGGCGGCTGACGATCTGAGGCCGTTCCAGGTAGGCGGGCAGGCTCACCGGGCCGATACCGGCGGATGCCGTTTTTTTCGTCCCCGGGGCCCCGGACAGAGCCCGGCCTTTCGGCGCCGGGGAATCCGGGGATTTTTCCAGGGGGGCGAGCAGGTAAAATTCCGGGGTCGGGGTGCGGCCGCATGCGGTCAATCCGATGCCGGCCACCGCAGCCATGGCGCTTATGATGACCATGACAGCCAGGGCGGGCAGCGGCGGCCGGCGCTGCCCGCAACCGGTGCTGAAAACAGGGCCGGCTTCGGGAAAACTGTTCATCGGACGGTCCCGAAAATTATGCCCGGACGAATTTTCCGGCATCTCCATGATTCCCATCAGTAATCCTCTCTTTTCCCCCGCAGCAATGATTCGGGGTGCCGTTCCAGGTATTCGGCCAGATTCCGCACCGTGCGCGACGCGCCGCTCAATTCTTCCAGGCATTCCAGCAGCCGGAATCCCAGAGGCGATTCGCCTTCGACCACCTGCCCGTACTGGCGCAGGGTGATCCGGGCCTGTTTCAGGGCCCCATTGGCGGCGGCGGCCGTGGTTTCCAGTTCCCCGGCCAGCTCATTCGCGCGGATCACCAGGCTGTTAATGGATTCCATGGCGTTCCCGGCCGAGGTCAGGAGGCCCGGCAGTTTCTGGTGCAGGGCCCGGGTCAGTTCTTCCAGGTGGGTCATGCTGCCGCCCAAAGAATCCAGGGCGTCCATCGTTTCCGGGCTGTTGATGATCCGCTCAATGCCTTCCAGGGTCAAAGTGGCCTTGGCGATCATGGTTTCCAGGGGCAGTTTCTCGATGGATCGCTGGAATTCTTCCAGATCCGACGGGATGGTGGGCAGCTCGGGGATGGCCGGGTCAATGATATCCGCGGAAATATCTGCGGCCGACAACCGCCGGAATTCCGTTGCTTTTTCCGGGTACAGATCAAAATCCACATAAAGCTGGCCCGTGACCAGGCTCTGGAGCTGGAGTTTGGCCCGAAATCCCCGGCGGATGAGTTCTCCCAGGATTTGATCGTCTTCCACCGGGGCCTCTTTTTTTCCCGTGGCCTGGATGATGCCGCGGTCCATTTCGATGAGTACGGGAATATGGAATTTCCGGTTATCCATATTAAAATGAAGGAAGATCCGGGTGACCTGCCCGATGGGCACGCCCCGGAAGGTCACGGGCGCACCTTTTTTCAGTCCGGCCAGGTCTCCGTCAAAATACAGCACATACGTCTGGCGGTCTCCGGAAAACAGGCCGGAACCAAAGACCGCCAGGGCAAAGACCGCCAGGGCTGCGGCGCCCAGGATAAAGGCGCCGATCTGCGCGGGTTCTTTTTTTAACCGCATATTCCCTCCCGTCCGGTGGAAAACCGCCGCCCCGGGCCGCGTGTGGGTTTTCAGGGCAGCGGCGCCAGCTCTACCCGGCGGTTCAGGCGGCGGCCGTGTTTTGTGGCGTTATCGGCCACGGGTTTCAGTTCTCCGTGCCCCGCTGTTTCTATGCGGCCGGGCGCAATACCCCGTTCCATGAACCAGGCGCGCACGGATGCGGCCCGCCGCTCGGACAGAACCTGGTTATGGGCTTCGGAAGCCCGGCTGTCGGTATGCCCGGAAACAAGGACGCGCAGATCCGGATTCCGTTTGAGAACGATCAGGGCCTGCTCCAGTCTAGCCGCGAATTGCGGGCGGATCTCCCATCTGTCCGTGGCAAACAGGACGCCGGGAAGGGTCCAGCAGCCCCGGGCATCCACCACGGCCCCGGCCGGGGTGTCCGGGCATCCGTCATCCGGGTCCATCACCCCGTCTCCATCGGCATCGCCGGGCCGGGGGGCCGGCGCCGGAACCGGAACGGGAACCGGAACCGGAGCGGGGCCGGTATCGGCGCAAAGCCGGCCGCAAAACGATGCCAGCAGGGCCGGATCTCTAAACAGGTCTTCGCCCGTCAGATGGTCTCCACCGCCAAGATACGCCAGGCGGCGCAGCCGGTTTTCGCCGCTGGCCTTTCGCCGGCTGTCTTCCCCCCTGTAAAATTCTCCGGTTTCCGGCGCGGGCTCCTGGTTGTCCTTATCGGGTCGGTCCACGAGAATCGTATGCAGGACAAAGCGGTCTCCGTATTTTTCCCTGAGCAGCCGGACCTGGGTCAGCGGACCGTCGGGACCGTCCGGTTTTCCGCCGGATTCTTCCTCGTCTTCCGTGTCTTTTTCTTCGGATTCCTCCTTGACGCGGGCCGCAATGTCTTCATCATCCCGGCTGATTTCGGCATCTTCATCATAATCGGAAAAACTGTCGATGCCGTCGGAAAGCAAAACGATGGTGGCGGTGGCGGATTCCTGTTTCATGAAATCGGCCAGGCGGTCTTCATCCAGCTGCCGGAACAGCCCGCCCAGGGGTGTTCGCCGGTTGAAAAGGGGATAGTCTTCCGGAAATTTCTCCTGAACATAGCTCCTGCGATCCTCAAGATTCCGGCCGGATTCATGGGGCAGGAAAATCATATAATTCCGGCTATTTCCCCCGATATACCGGATATTCCAGATGCCGAGGGGGCAGGGGACTTTTTCGCTCGCGCGGACCAGCAGGTGTTTCATGAGATCCAGCTTGCGTTCGGGCAGGCCATCATCCTCTTTGTGTTTTGTTCCGCTGGTTTCTGATTCTTCTTCCGCTGCTTTGAGATCGTCTAACATGGTGCCGGTGGTATCGGCCAGGAAGAGAAGCAGGTGCGGATTCCCCGCCCCGGCGGCCCCAGCGGCGGGCGGAAAAAAGAAAAGCGGGCACAGCCCCAGCATCAGGCACAAGACGGCACGGGAAATACAGAGGTTTTTCATGGATTCGGTTCCTTTTGGATGAAACGGTTTTGAAACGGATCCCGGTTCGGGCGAAGGGCACCGGCCGGGTTCCGGGGAATGGCCGGGGATTTCAGCCAGCCCCATCTTTCGTATCATATTCTCCCCGGCTGAGAAAGCGGCGTACGCGGAGATCATCGGATTCCGCCGCCAGACGACGGGGATTGCCCCGGGCGATCATGGTTTTTTCCACCGGATCCAGAAATACGGAATCATTGCCGATGGCGAAAATACTGGCGAGTTCATGGGTGACTACCACGATGGTGGCGTCCAGGCTGTCCCGCAATTCCAGGATCAGGTCGTCCAGGCGCCGGGCGCTCAGGGGATCAAGCCCGGCGGAAGGCTCGTCAAAGAAGAGGATATCCGGGTCCAGGGCCATGGCCCGCGCCAGTCCGGCCCGTTTTTTCATGCCGCCGGAAATTTCGGAAGGATAAAAATCCCCGAAGGACTCCAGCCCCACCAAAGCCAGTTTCAGGGATACCACATCCCGGATGCGCTCCGGCGGCAGGCCGGAAAATTCCGCGAGGGGCAGGGCCACATTTTCCGCCAGGGTCAGCGAACTGAGCAGGGCCCCGCTCTGGAACAGAACCCCGCACCGGCGCAGCAGCGCGGTCCGCTCCGCTTCTTCCAGGGACCAGAGGGATTTATTCCCGTACAGAACGCGGCCGGCGGACGGGGCCTGCAAGCCCACCAGATGGCGCAGCAGCGTGCTTTTACCGCATCCGCTGCCGCCCATGATGATGAAAATATCGCCCCGGTTTACCGTGAAATCCAGGTTTTTCTGGATGAGGCGGTCTCCGTAGGTCATTTTCAGGCCGGAAACGGTAAGCAGGGGCGCGGCCACGGTCAGATCCCCAGCAGATTGAAAAGCAGGGTAAACAGGGCGTCCATGATCACGATCCAGACAATGGCCGTAACCACGGCGGACGTAGCGGAACGCCCCACATCTCCGGCATTGCGGCCGGACTGCATGCCCCGCAGGCATCCGGATACCGCCACCACCCATCCGAAAAGAACGCTCTTGATGACGCCCACGGCAAACTGGGTCAGGTCCAGGGCCGAGCGCGTCTGCTCCCAGTAGGCAGCCGGGGCGATATCCAGAAGACCGATACCCACGATGGCGCCGCCCAGAATGCCCGTAAGGTCTGCATACATCGTCAGCAGCGGCATCATGAGGATCATGGCCGTCATGCGCGGCAATACCAGGAATTCCATGGGGGAAATGCCGAAGGTGCGCAGGGCGTCGATTTCCTCATTGGCCTGCATGGACCCGATTTCCGCCGCAAACGCGGCTCCGGACCGGCCGGCCATGAGCACGCCGGTCATCATGGCCCCCATTTCCCGGGCCATGCCCAGCCCAACCAGGGCGGCCACATAGATTTCCGCGCCGAAGAGTTTCAGCTGTACTGCGCCCACAAAGGCCAGGATCAGGCCCACCAGCAGGCTGATCAGAGTCGTGATGGGCAGAGCCCGGGGGCCGCACTCATGAAGCAGGGCGATAAAACCGGATATCCGGAAGCAGGCCTTTCCCCGGGCCAGGCGCCCGAAAGCGATGAGCATCTCGCCCAGAAAGGCGCAGAACGAATGAAGGGGGACGAGCCGGCGGCGGATGATCTTCGTGAGAAGCGCCCCGGACGGATGCGATATTTCGTCCACCGGGGCCCCGGCATCATCGGCGGCGGCATCCGTATCCGGTATTTTCCGGGTTTCGGGAGCGGCGGCGGCCATCAGGTCCAGCAGCCGGCGTGCGCCCGCGGGAAGGGAGACGGTTTCCACGCGGATGCCGGCGGCTTCCGCTTCGGCGGATATCTGCCGGATCAGAATCAGGAAGGCCGTATCCCAGCGGCCGAGGCCCCCGGCATCCAGGCGGACGTGCGCCTTGTCGCCCGCCAGTCCGAAATGCGCCAGGCCGGGCCAGTCCAGCGGCGGATCACTCATCCGGATATCCCCGGACAAAATGACGTGAATCCGGTCCGGGGGCTCCGCGTGAAAGAGGAGACGCTCATCCGCCGGCCCGCCCGCCTTTGAGATTATATGATGGGAAGAATCGGAACGCATATCCCGCTCATAAACCAGGCCGGGGCAAAGATCAATATTCGACCCGGATTTCCTGCATTCCCGTCCGGTGACCGGTTCCGGGTGAAAAGGGATCCCGGATGAACGGAAAAAACCGCGGAAAACAAATAATCATTGACACCGCCGATCCATATTGGTATTCACCCCTTCATCTTCCGGGGCCGTAGCTCAGCTGGGAGAGCGCATGACTGGCAGTCATGAGGTCAGGGGTTCGATCCCCCTCGGCTCCACCAATAATTTCAATGGTTTGCGGAATTTCCCGTGAACCTTTTTTGTTTTGGGGCTGCCGTTTGTTTTGGGGCTGCCAAGGACGGCCGTATAAATGGCCGCTTCGGGAAGTCATAAACGCCATTTTCTACATCTTCTACTTTTCAAACACCTTCTCAAGGCTGCGTAATATCAGTGATTAGATTAGAAAAAATGACCAATGATCAATTTAAAAATTTTCAAGAAGTATCAATCAGGAATTATGCTCATGCGTTATCAAAATCAAAAATAATTAGCTTAGAAGATGCTGTAATAATATCAAAAAGTGAGTTTGATTCTTTGTTCAAAGAAGGGTTGGCTGCCAGCCGGTTTATCATAAAGAACATTGTACTGGGCAATAAAATTATAGGTTTTATATGGTATGGAATTAATAATACAACAGCCTATATCTACGACATCTTTATTTACAAGAGTTATCGTAATAAAGGCTGCGGTTCAGAAATCTTGTCAAAACTCCAAAGTGAATTCAAGAGGCGGCATATTAAATACATAGAGTTAAATGTTTTTTCGCATAATCGAAGCGCTGTTTCTTTTTATCAGAAACTAAATTTTAATACTGAATGCTATACAATGATCAAGAGAATAACCTAGCGAATAAGGACGGATTGTGTGAGCGGAGCGAACCAGAATCTGAACCGTTTGTGGAACAAGCACGGCGGGAGGTTCCCAGACAATTGACCCACTGATCAAAAAAGTTCTATGATTTTATGAAAAAAAAGATAAGCAATAATCAATATCGACGTCTAAAACTATGGGAAAAGAAAATGGTAATCACCTTTATTGGTTGGTTTGCCATGCTTATTCTTGTCTGTGCATCAGGACTTTTGTTTAACGCAAATACGGGAATTGTGAATATTTTTGTTATGATTTTAATGATCTGGGGAGGGCTATGTGTATTTCTGCAATTTTCTGAAAAATGCCCCAACTGCAATTACCGCATTGGATTTTCCACCAAACTTTTACTCCCCGGAACTTGTAAAAAATGTGGAATTGCTTATCAAAATAATTCAAAATAATGATGCATAACGAATAAGCCTGGATTGTGTGACCGGAGCAAACCATAATATGATGAACAGCATGACCGCCTTTGCGCGGGCGGAAAAGGAAGACGGCGAAGTCCGGGCTGTGGTGGAAATCCGTTCGGTGAACGGCCGGGGGCTGGATCTGGTCCCGCGCCTGCCCCAGTCGGTTCAATCCCTGGAAGGCCGGATCCGCCCGCTGGTGACGGCGGAATTAACCCGGGGGCGCGTGGATATACGCCTCCATCTGGACCGCCCGGAAGCCGCCGCCGAACGGTTTGAGGTGGACCGGGAAAAAGCCGCCGCATGGCTGGAGGCTCTGGGCGTCTTGTCCCGGGATATCATGGGCCGGGACGATTCTGTGTCCCTGGAGACCCTGGCAGCAGTTCCCGGCGTTATCCGTCCGGTGGACGACGAGCGGGATGCCGAGGCGCTCTGGCCCTTGATCCGGGATGTGCTGGAAACAGCGCTGTTTCGCCTGGTGGAGATGCGCCGGACCGAAGGCGGGATCCTGGCCCGGGATTTTGAACGGCGGCTGAACCGCATGGCTGCCTGGGTGGAAGAGATCGCGGCGGCTTCCGCCGGTTTTCCGGATCTCTGCCGGACCCGCCTGGAAGAGCGGATCAAGAACCTGACCAGCGGCATGGTGGAAATTGATCCGGCCCGCATCGCCCAGGAGGCCGCGCTTCTGGCCGACCGCGCGGATATCACCGAGGAGCTGGTCCGGGTCCGCAGTCATTTTCAGCAGTTTCGGGATATCATGGCCGGCGTTGAACCCGCCGGCCGCAAGCTTAATTTTTTGACGCAGGAATTGAACCGGGAGTTTAATACCATGGGCGCCAAAACAACGAACGGTGCCGTGAGCCATCTGGTGGTGGAACTCAAGGCCGAACTGGAAAAAATCCGTGAACAGGTGCAGAATATCGAATAATGATCCCTAAATCCTCCTCCCCGAAAAAAGGAAAGAGCGGCGGAAGCGACCGGCATCTGCTGAATATCGGTTTCAACTGCCTCCTGGCGCCCGACCGCATCGTGGCTGTGGTGCCGCCCAACAGCGCCCCCATGAAGCGCATCAAGGATGAGGCCAGGGAGGACCACCGCCTGGTGGACACCACCCATGGCCGAAAAACCCGCTCCATGGTGATCGTGGACAGCAACCATTTGTTTTTGTCCTCCATCCATGTCGATACCCTGGCCCATCGCCTGGATGCCCTCCTTCGCGAGGACTGTGGTGAAGACTGAGTCAACGGGCCTCCTGCTGGTGGTTTCGGCTCCGTCCGGGGCCGGCAAAAGTACACTTCTGGGCCGCCTTATGGCCCGCCGGCCCTGCATCAGATTTTCCGTCTCCCATACCACGCGCCCCCCCAGGGCCGGGGAACGGGACGGGCGCGAATATTTTTTCGTGAACACCGAACGCTTTGAGCGGGGAATCAAAAACCGGGAATGGGCTGAATGGGCCCTGGTCCATGGAAACTATTACGGCACGTCGGCCCGGCAGCTTGGCCAGCACATGGAACGGGGGGAGGTGGTGGCCCTGGATATTGATGTTCAGGGCGCGGTCCAGATCCGCAAGCGTTTTCCCGATGCCGTGACCGTGTTCATCATGCCTCCGAGCCGGAAAGAGCTGCGCAGGCGCCTGCTCATGCGCGGCGCCGATGATCCTGCCTCCATTGAGCGCCGCCTCAAAAACGCAGAGGGAGAAATCGCCCGGCGTCACGAATACCGCCATATCCTGGTCAATGACGATCTGGAAACCGCCCTCGCCGAATTTCAATCCATTATGGATTCCCATATCCGGGCCGCCGGAAAAGGGCCTGTTCCGCCTTTTGGGAGACATTGCGCCGCCTCATGAAAACGGAAATTCTGTACGGCATTCATCCGGTCCGGGAAGCGCTCGGGGCCGGCCGCCGGACCATCCGGGAAATCCTGGTGAATACCGGCGGGCTGAAAAAACGGGCGGCGGATGGGCCCGGCAGCGGCCGGAAAAACGGGCGGGGGAAAAGCGCGGCCCGGGCTTCCGGAAAAGAGAAGCCGGAACCGGCGGGGGGAGGACGCCGCCTGGAGGAACTAATCCGATTTGCGGAAAACCGGGGCATTGCCATCACCCATGTTCCGGCGGATCATCTTTCCTTTCTGTGCCGCAATGAACGCCATCAGCAGGTGGCGGCCCGCGTATCCCCCCTTCCGGTGGCAATGGATCTGCCCCCGCTGTCTGGAACCGGCTTCTGGGTGGTTCTGGACGGCATCACCGATCCCCAGAATCTCGGGGCCCTGGCCCGGACCGCGCTTTGCGCCGGGGCCGACGGGGTGATCCAGGCCAGGGACCGGTCCTCGGCCCCCACGCCGGCGGCGTCCAGGGCATCGGCCGGCGCCCTGGAGCACCTGCCCCTGATCCGGGTGGTGAACCTGGTCCGTTCCCTCCAGGAATTGCAGGACGCCGGCATCTGGGTCACGGGGCTGGACACGGGCGGCGGCACGGATATTTACGATATGGATTTTTCCGGTCCCGCAGCCCTGGTGATCGGTGCCGAGGGAAAGGGCATCCGGCCCCTGGTGCGGCGGCACTGTGATTTTCTGGCGGCCATTCCCCAGGCCGGCCCTCTGGATTCCCTGAACGCCTCGGCGGCCGGGGCCGTGGCCATGTATGAAGTGTTCCGCCAGCGGCGGGCGGAGCGGGCCGCGCGGGGAGAAGACATGATCAGGATGAACACCCGGTGATTGACGCCACCCTGATCCTGGAAGGCGGCGGCCTGCGGGGCGTATATACCTCCGGCGTCTTGCGTGCTCTTGCGGATCACGGCATATTCTTTTCCCGGATTATCGCCGTGTCCATGGGGGCGTGCAACGCGTCAAATTATATCGCCGGGCAGTTTGAGCGGAATCGGCGGGTGAATATCGAATGGCTTTCGGATCCGCGCTATCTGTCCTGGGTGCGCTGGCTGTCCGGCGGGGAGCTTTTCGGCATGGATTTCCTTTTCGGAGACCTGCCTCTGCGACTGGATCCCTTTGCCATGGATGCGTTTCTGGCTTCGCCCGTCCGGTTTCACATGGTGGCCACGGACTGCCACACCGGCGAGGCGGTTTACCGGGAAAAATCCGCCCTGGGACGCGCCGGCAGCCTGTCTTTTATGCGGGCCTCATGCAGCCTGCCTTTCGCGGCCCCGCCGGTGCCGTTTGAGGGACGTCTTCTTATGGACGGCGGCATGGCCGATTCCATCCCCCTGGAATGGAGTCTGGCGCAGGGCCATGACCGTCATCTGGCGGTGCTTACCCGGCCGGCCGGATATCGCAAGCGGCCCACGAAATGGGCGCTGGCGGCCAGGCGTATTTATCGTCGCCTGCCGGGCATCGCCCGGCGCCTCGGTGACCGTCATATCCGCTATAACCGCGCCCTGGACCGCCTGGCGGAAGAAGATGCCGCCGGCCGCGCCGTTGTCATCCGGCCCGGCGCGGATCTGCTCATCTCGCGCACCGGCCGGAATCACCGCATGCTGTACAAGGCCTACGACCGGGGATGGCGGGATGCCGAAACCATGCTGCCCGTCATTGAGAGACGCCTGGCCGGCGGGGATGGATGAACGCCGGGAGATCCGGATACATCTCCAGGCGGGAGCCGGCCGCATCCCAGCCCGCCGGAAACCGCAATTTTTGAAGAAGGAAAAAGTAAATGGCTGAAAAAATATATAAAAATGAAAGCGGGAAACTGGTGGTCCCGGATAATCCCGTCATTCCCTTTATCGAAGGCGACGGCATTGGACCGGATATCTGGCGTGCCACGGTGCGGGTCATTGACGCAGCGGTGAAAGCGGCCTCCGGCGGCGTCCGGAAAATTGAATGGCGGGAACTGGATGCCGGGGAAAAGGGGTTCCGAAACACGGGCGAATACCTTCCGGAACGCACCCTGGAGCTGATCCGGGAGCATGTGGCGGCCATCAAGGGGCCCATGACCACGCCGGTGGGCAAGGGCTTCCGCAGCCTGAACGTGGCCATCCGCCAGCGCCTGGATCTTTATGCCTGCGTGCGTCCGGTCCGGTATATTGATCCCGTTCCCAGCCCCATGAAAGAACCGGAGAAGGTGAACATGGTGGTCTTCCGGGAAAATACCGAAGACCTCTATGCAGGTATTGAATGGGAGTCGGGCAGTGTGGAAAGCCGGCGTCTTGCTGCCCTGCTCAAGGACGAAATGGGCGTGGACCTGCCCGAAAACGCGGGCATCGGCATCAAACCCATCAGTCCGGGCAATACCCGCCGCCTGGTATCCGCCGCCATCACCTATGCCCTGGAGCATGACCTGCCCAGCGTGACCCTGATGCACAAGGGCAATATCATGAAATTCACCGAAGGCGCCTTTTCCCGCTGGGGATACGAGACCGCAGCCGAAGAATTCGGAGACCGGACCGTAAGCGAAGCCGATCTCCGGGAAAAATACGGCGGCAGGATCCCGGCCGGAAAAGTGGTGATCAGGGACCGCATCGCGGATATGCTCTTCCAGCAAGTGCTGCTCCGGCCCGATGAATATCATGTCATTGCCGCGCCCAACCTGAACGGGGATTATCTTTCCGACGCACTGGCGGCCCAGGTGGGTGGCCTGGGAATGGCGCCGGGAGCCAATATCGGGGATGAATGCGCGGTGTTTGAGGCCACTCACGGAACGGCCCCTAAATATACCGGGCTGGACAAGGTCAATCCCGGCTCCCTGATCCTGTCCGGGGCCATGATGCTGGAATATCTGGGCTGGGGCGCGGAAGCGGACCGGGTACGCGCCGGGGTGGCCGCCGCCATCCGTTCGGGGCGGGTCACGTATGACCTTGCCCGTCAGATGCCGGGCGCCACGGAAGTCAGATGCTCGGAATATGCGGACGGCATCATAAAAGAGATCCTGGCGGCCGGATGACGGCGTTGCCGGATTCTTCCACGCCGGATCATGCAATGCCGGCATGATGGCCGGAAAACCGATGCGAAAGCCAGTTGCTGATATCCCGGATACCGACGGACGCCATATGCCTGACGCTTATTTCCGATCCCCTGAATTTTGTGGTGAATACCCTTTTTCCGCCCGCTGGTTTCAGACGCCCGGCGGTCACTGGATGCATTATATCGACGAAGGGGCGGGGCCGCCTCTGGTACTGCTTCATGGCAATCCCACCTGGTCGTTTTATTACCGGGCCGTGATCAGGGAACTGCGCGGAACCCACCGGGTGGTGGCGCCGGATCATCTGGGCTGCGGCCGGTCCGACGCCCCGCCTCCGTCCGCCTACGGATATCGTCTGGCCGACCGCATTGGAGATCTGGAAGCCCTGCTGGCCCGTCTCGGGCTGACGGAAGGGCTGAACCTCATGGTCCATGATTGGGGGGGGATGATCGGTCTGGGGTATGCGGTGCGGCATCCCGGACGGATCCGCAGCCTGGTCATCACCAATACCGCCGGATTTTTCCCGCCGGGACGCAGCACCGCGCCCCTGCGCCTGCGCCTGATCCGGGATTTTCCTTTTTTCGCCGGACCCGCCGTCCTGGGGCTGAACCTGTTCGCCGGTCCGGCCCTGGTCATGGCCCCCCGAAAACGGTTGTCGCCGGCGGCCCGCCGGGGGCTGATCGCGCCTTATTCCTCTCCCCGGCGGCGGCTGGCCACCCTGCGTTTTGTCCAGGATATTCCGCTTGGGGCCGGGGATCCGTCTTATGAGATTGTCCGGTTCACGGATGATCACCTGGGCCGGCTGGCCCATCTTCCTGTCCGGATCATCTGGGGCCGGCACGATTTTGTGTTTACTCCCCGCTATTTCGCCGAATTCCGACGGCGATTTCCCGATGCCGAGGCCATGCTTCTGGATACCGCCGGGCATTATCTGCTGGAAGATGAGCCGGAAATCGTGACACGGGCCGTGAAAGATTTCTTGAAAAAATGACCGGCCTGCGATAGCTGTTCAACTGTTTGCAAAAGCGGATTTTTCTACCACCGGCAGATTCCTGCCGACAGCATACAGGGGATGCCTTATGGTTCATATCCCGTCGGAAGCCCCGAATTCTTTCCCAGCGTCGGAAAACCGCCCGCCGGAAGGACCGGCTGAATCGACTGAATCCGGGGGGGGGGCTTTTTCGTCCGCGCCGCCTTCTGCCCCGTTGTCTGATCCGGCGGATATCTCGGATATCATCGGCCTGAGCCCGGAGGAAAAAAATCGCGCCGGCCAGGAGGCGCCGGACCCGGAACATCAGTGGGCTGGCGATGCCGGGACGGATCTTCCCCGCCATGAACAGCGATTCCCCAAATCCGCCGTGGTCAATATCGCCTGGCGGCTCAGGCAGATGGTCCGCCGGCATCCTCATAAACGGGCCGTGGTGTATCCGGCGGGATGGGATGATGCCAACGGCCGGGTCGCCTATACCCATCTCACTTTTATTCAGCTCGACAAAGAATCCGACGCCCTGGCCCGGGGGCTGGAACGCTACGGCATCGGCCGGGGGGTGCGCACCATTCTCATGACCCCGCCCAGCCTGGAATTTTTTTCCCTGACATTTGCTCTGTTCAAGGTGGGAGCCGTTCCCGTGATCGTGGATCCGGGCATGGGCCGCCACCGCATGGTCCAGTGCCTGGAAGAAAGCCGGGCCGAGGCGTTTATCGGCATTTCCAGGGCCCATCTGCTGCGCTATCTGCACCCTGGATCCTTTCGCACGGTCAACCGCTGGGTAACCATCGGCCGCCGCTGGCTCTGGCGGGGCCGGACCCTGAACGCGCTCATTGAAGACGGCGGCTGGGAACCCTATTCTCCGGCGGAAACCGCGCCGGACGAAGAGGCTGCCATCCTCTTCACCACCGGTTCCACCGGGCCGGCCAGGGGCGTGCGGTATACCCACGCTATTTTTGACGCCCAGGTGGACCGCATCCAGGAAATGTTCCAGTTCGGACCCGACGAAATCGACCTGCCCACTTTTCCCCTGTTCTCCCTGTTCGATTCGGCCCTGGGCATGACCGCCGTGATTCCGGACATGAACCCCACCCGTCCGGCCGAGGCTGATCCGGAAAAAATCATTGAAGCCATTTTTGACCAGGGCGTGACCAATATGTTCGCATCCCCGGCTCTTTTGAACCGCCTGGGAGAATACCATTCGCTGACGCCGTCCAGCCTGCCCACCCTGCGGCGGGTGATCTCTGCGGGTGCGCCCGTGTCGCCGGCCGGCATCGAACAGTTTTGCGGCATGCTCCCGGATGGGGCACAGGTGTTCACGCCTTACGGCGCCACCGAGGCCATGCCCGTCCTGTGCATCGGCAGCCGGGAAATTCTGTCGGACACCCGCCGCTTCAGCGAAAAAGGATACGGCATATGCGTGGGCCGTCCCGCAGGGGATATCCAGGTCCGCATCATCCGCATTACGGACGACCCCATTGCGGCCTGGACAGATCAGCTTGTCGTAGACGACGGGGAAATCGGTGAAATCGCGGTTTCCGGGGCGGTGGTGACCCCCGGCTATATTTCCCGGCCCCGGGAGGACGAGTTATCGAAAATTCCGGACGGCGACCGCTTCTGGCGCCGCATGGGAGATCTGGGATGGCGGGATAATAAGGGGCGGATCTGGTTCTGCGGGCGCAAGAGCCAGCGGGTAATGACAGCGGGGGGGCCGCTGTTCACCATTCCCTGTGAATCCGTGTTCCGGCGGCATTCGGGGGTGCGCCGGGCCGCTCTGGTGGGCGTGGGTGACGCGCCCGGACAGCGGCCCGTGATGGTCATTGAGCGCAATGCCCGGGGCAAGGAGATGGCGCCGGAATCCCTGCGGAAAGAACTCATGGATATGGCCGTCCAGAATCCCATGACCGAGGAAATCCGGGTGTTTTTGTTCAATGACCGGTTCCCTGTGGATATCCGGCATAATGCCAAGATTTTCCGGGAGCAGCTTCGTGACTGGGCTGAAAAACAGTGACGGCTGTCAGGCTTGATCCGGTATCCGGGCCGATATCCGATTCGGCCCGGCCGGATATTTCCGCCATCCGGGGGCCGGTCCTGGTGACGGGTGGAGGGGGATTCCTGGGCCGCGCCATTGTCCGCCGTCTGCGGGAGGCGGGTATCGCGGTGCGCACCTTTTCCCGGTCCCGCTACCCGGAGCTGGAGGAACTGGGCGCGGAGCAGATCCGGGGCGATCTGGGAGACGCCGATGCGGCGGCGGCGGCCTGCGCGGGCATGACCACGGTATTTCACACCGCTGCAAAAGCCGGGGTATGGGGGCCGCCGGACGCCTATCACCGGGCCAATACCGCAGGAACGGAGCATATCATCGCCGGGTGCCGCGCCGCCGGTGCCCGGCTCATTCATACGAGCAGCCCGTCCGTGATTTTTTCCGGAACGGATATCCGGGGCGGGGACGAGCACCTTCCGTATTCCTCTCATTTTTCCACCCATTATCCCCGCACCAAGGCCCTGGCTGAGCAGGCCGTGCGCCGGGCCGCTCTGGAAGGTCTTTCCTGCCTGATTTTGCGGCCCCATCTCATCTGGGGGCCGGAAGATCCTCACCTGGTTCCGCGTGTCCTGGCCAGGGGACGGCGCCTGCGGATCATCGGGGACGGCGCCAATAAGGTGGACACCATTTATATCGACAACGCGGCAGACGCACATCTGCTGGCGGCCATGGCGTTATCTGAAAAGCCGGAACTTTCCGGCCGGGTGTATTTCGTCAGCCAGGGAGAGCCCGTCAATTTATGGGAAATGCTCAACCGGATTCTGGCCGCCGGCGGCCAGCCGCCCGTGACCCGGCATATCCCGGTGACGGCGGCCAGGTGGATCGGCGCCGCACTGGAAGGCGTCTGGGGAATATTCCGCCTGCCCGGGGAACCGTTTCTGACCCGGTTCGTGGCCGAGGAGCTTTCCACCTCCCACTGGTTCGATATCAGTGCGGCCCGCCGGGATTTGGGATATGTGCCGGCGGTATCCACGGATGAAGGCCTGGCGCGTCTGGCAAAATGGCTGGATGAAATCAGGGCCGCGTAATTCCCGGCTGCTTTCCAGGACGTTTGCCTGGGTGTATCGCTATCGGCGTTTGAGCAGGGACAATGAACTGCGGGCCGATTCATCGCGGGCGTTCATCCAGATTGCAACGATCAATAATAATGATCAATAATATGGCACGCCGATTGGACCCGGCTGGTTGATGCCGATTCTAGTTTTCAAACACCTTCTGAATACCGGAGTTTGTTCATGTGCGGACGGTTATCGTTTCTGTTTCCCATAGAATATGCCGTATGATGCCAACGATAAGCCGGAAAAAGGAAAGATTTCTGGTAACAAGTATTTTCAGAAGATTGTGGATATGGAAATCCCTGAAATATCGGAGAGTGTGCCCGATATTCCGATGCTGGCCCCTGGTTTCAATGATCCGGTGGAGCCGCTCCAGATCAATGAACAGGATAAAATGCAGCTTCCGTGGATTCGTCTGCGGCCGGGTGATCATCTGTGCCGAGATGGTCCGGGGAGAATTCGGGAAAATATCGGCGGCGGACGGCTTTTTCTTGACAAGGAGACCGAAAGACACTAATAGGCCCCGAAAATAACGGCCGGCCGAATGGTCGGGCCAAATGAAAAGTCAGACAATCGGTGGGGGACCGGTTTCTGGCTTTTGCATTTTTATACACCCGATGCGGCGGTACGGAAGACGGGGGAGCGCATGGCAAGACCGAAACTGAAACAGCATCTGATCAACCGGGGCTGGTGTAAGGGGTGCGGCATCTGCGTGCATTTCTGTCCCAGAAAAGTCCTGGAGCTGGATGCGGAGGACAAGGTGATCGCGGCAAGGCCGGAAGACTGTATCTGCTGCAAACTCTGTGAATTTCGCTGTCCGGATTTCGCCATTGAAATCGAGATGGAAGACAGGGGAAGGGATAAGCGATGAGCGGGAATACCAGGTTTATCCAGGGCAATGAGGTATGCGTGGAAGCGGCCCTGTACGCCGGTGTGGATTTTTTCGCCGGATACCCCATCACGCCTTCCACGGAAGTCGCGGAACATATGTCCGCCCGGCTGCCGGCCATCGGCGGACATTTTATCCAGATGGAAGATGAAATTTCATCCATCTGCGCCATTATTGGTGCGTCCCTGACAGGCCACAAGGCCATGACCGCCACCAGCGGCCCCGGATTTTCCCTGATGCAGGAAGGGCTGGGATACGCCATTATGGCGGAAATTCCCTGCGTGATCGTGAACGTCATGCGCGGCGGTCCTTCCACGGGCGTACCCACCGGGCCGGGGCAGGGAGATGTACTTCAGGCCCGCTGGGGGGTCCACGGGGATCACGCCATCGTGGCCCTGACCGCCTCCACCCACCAGGATGTTTTCCGCATGACCGTTGAGGCATTCAATATCGCGGAAACCTACCGCATCCCGGTCATCCTGCTGCTGGACGAAGTTATCGGGCATATGCGGGAAAAACTGGAGATTCCGGAACCCGAGGAATTGCCCGTGGTGAGGCGCCTGCGCACCAGCATCAAGCCGGGCGTGGATTACCGGCCTTACCTGCCCAGGGAGGACGGCCGGCTGCCCATGTCCGATTTCGGGGGGGAGCATCGCTTCAACGTCACCGGACTTTACCATGATATGTGGGGCTTTCCCACCAATAACCCCGGCGTGGTCCATGAACTCATCCGGCACCTGGTGGACAAGATCCGCAATAATTCCCATATCATTTCCCGTTATAAGGAATATTATCTGGAAGACGCCCGTACGATCCTCATCTCTTATGGCTCTTCCGCCCGCAGCTCCCTCCATATCGTGGAAAACCGGCGGGCCCGGGGAGAACGGGTGGGTCTTCTGGAGCTTCAGACCCTCTGGCCCTTCCCCTGTCATATTGTGGAGGAAAAATGCGCCAAGGCCCGGAATATCGTGGTGGTGGAAATGAATATGGGACAGATTCTGCGGGCCGTGAAACGGGCTGTGCGCCGTCCCGAGCGGGTGGTATTGGCCAACCGCATTGACGGACAGTTCATTACCCCCACGGATATCAAGAATATCCTGCGGATCATTCAGGGAAAGGGGGTCTGATCATGGCGGTCAAGGATTTCATCCGGCAACGGTTTTTTCCGCATATGTGGTGTCCGGGCTGCGGCCACGGAATTGTTCTGGGCGGGCTCCTGCGCTCCGTGGAGGCCCTCGGCATCAGCAAAAATGAAATCGTCATGGTATCGGGCATCGGGTGCTCCTCCCGTATTTCCGGGTATGTGGATTTCCATTCCCTGCACACCCTCCACGGGCGGGCCCTGGCATTCGCCACCGGCGTCAAATTAAGCAAGCCCGAACTGAACGTGATCGTGCCCATGGGCGACGGCGACGCCCTGGCCATCGGGGGAAATCACTTCATCCACGCGGCCCGGCGCAATATTGCCATGACCGCCATTGTCATGAACAACAGGATCTATGGCATGACCGGCGGGCAGTTTTCACCGCTTTCCGGCTATGATATCGGCGCCACCACAGCACCCTACCGCACCATCGACCATGGTTTCGATATCGTAAAGCTGGCCATGGCCGCCGGGGCCTCTTTCGTGGGCCGGACCACCACTTATCATGTGAAGCAGATGGAGGAGATCCTCAAGGAGGCCATCCTGCACGAGGGGTTTTCCGTGGTGGAGGTCATGACCCAGTGCCCCACCTATTTCGGGCGGAAAAACAAACAAGGCGGACCAGCGGAAATGATGGAATGGTTCAAGGAAAATACCACGCCCGTGGGCTCCCGGGCCAGCCAGGAGAATCCGGATCTGATTGAGCGGGGTATTTTTGTTCAGGAAGACAAACCCGAATACTGCGCGGAATACGACAAGGTGATCGAGCGCGCTGGAAAGAGAAGCGGATGATATGATAAAGGAAAAAAGCAGGCTGGTCTTTTCGGGTTCCGGCGGGCAGGGTGTGATCACGGCCTCCATCATTCTGGCGGAGGCGGCGGCCCTTATCGAGAACCTCAACGCCACCCAGGCCCAGGCCTATGGTCCCGAGGCGCGCGGCGGCGCCACCCGCGCGGACGTGATTATCTCCGACAATCCCATTCGCTATCCCAAGGTGCGCCAGCCCAATATCCTGGTGAGCCTGACCCAGGAGGCCTATGATAAATTTTCCCCCATCATCCGGCCGGGTGGTCTTCTGCTTACGGACCCACGGTTTGTCACCATCCGCAAAAACGCGGAGGCAAAGCATATCCAGCTGCCCATGTATCAGGAAGTCATGGATCAGATCGGCAAGCCCATTGTTTTCAATATTTTCATGCTGGGGGCGCTTATCGGGGTCCGGCCCATCGTGAAGCCGGAATCCCTGGAGGTCATCCTGGAAAAGCGCATCCCCACCAATTTTATGGACATGAACAGAAAAGCCCTGTCCCTGGGGCTGGAGATGGGACGAAACGCCTGAAAGTCCGCAAAAAAACAGGGGGACGGCGGCGGGATGGAATTTCATCGCCGTCCGGCCCCAAATATGGAACACCCCGCCCTCGGAAAAATGATCTTCCATGGCGGGGTTTTCTTTACGGCTTCAGGAGCTTCTCAAACTGCGGAATATTCAGGCTGTATTCATATAATAGAAAAAACCTATCTGTCTATAGTTTTTTAATATTTTAAAATTATTAAAACCTGTGAAATATTCTGCCCCGGAAACAAGACTTTTGTTCTGAAAAGGTTCAAACCCGAAAACAGAAAATAAAATTAAGGAGATCACATGGAAACGATCATCAACACCAGGATTCAGGATTTCACCGTTCAGGCGTTCCACAACAACGAAATCAAGGAAGTGACCCGGGAAGATCTTAAAGGCCGCTGGTCTGTTTTCTTTTTCTATCCGGCTGACTTCACCTTTGTATGCCCCACCGAACTCGGCGATATGGCCGATAATTACGACGCTTTCCAGGAAATGGGCGTGGAAATTTATTCCGTGAGCACCGACACCCACTTTACCCACAAAGCCTGGTATGAGGCTTCCGAAACCATCAAAAAGATCCGGTTTCCCATGCTGGCGGATCCCACCGGCAAATTGTCCCGGGATTTCGGCGTTTATATCGAATCCGAGGGCCTGGCCTGCCGCGGCACTTTTCTGATCAATCCCGAAGGGGAAATCAAGCTGGCCGAAGTCAACGACAACGGCATCGGCAGAAACGCGGATGAACTGCTCAGGAAGGTCAAGGCCGCCCAGTACATCGCCGAAAACCCCAATGAAGTCTGCCCCGCCAAATGGCGGGAAGGCGCGGAGACCCTCAAGCCCGGCCTGGATCTCGTGGGGAAAATCTGAATTCCGTTCAGGTGACCATCAACTTTCCGCATCCCCGGGCCTTTCCGGTCGGGGATGCCGTTATACGCAAAGGTGCATCCCATGTTGGAACCCCAGATTTCAGAACAGCTGAAAACCGTGTTTGAAGCCCTGGAAGGCCGGGTGGAACTGTCCGTTGACGACAGTTCCCATGAAAAACAGGGGGAGCTGCTTGAAATGCTTGATCAGGTGGCGATGACCTCGGAAAATATCATCGTGACAAATTCCGGCCGGACTTCCGAAGCGCCGAGGGTGGCTGTCCGTCACGATAAAACCGGCTGCGGCATCTCTTTCAGCGGTATTCCCGGAGGTCACGAGTTCTCTTCCCTGGTGCTGGCCATCCTCAACGCCGACGGCAAAGGCCGGCTGCCCGACGAGGTGCTTGTCGGGCGCATCCGCCGGCTCAAAGGCCCCGTCCATCTGCGGACCTATGTGTCCCTGTCCTGCGAAAACTGTCCGGAGGTGGTGCAGACCCTGAACCTCGTGGCCATATTCAATCCGGACTTCACCCATGAGATGATTGACGGGGCTTTTTTCCAGGATGAAATAACGGCCCTGGGCATTCAGGGCGTGCCGTCCGTCATGCACGACGACGTCCTGATCAGTTCCGGAAAAGCGGATCTGGTTCAGTTGCTGTCCGTCCTGGAGGAGCGCTTCGGTGCCGAAGCGCCGGAAAAAACCGAAACGGACGCAGGGCGGTTCGACGTGGCCGTGATCGGGGGCGGGCCGGCCGGTGTTGCCGCAGCCGTTTATGCCGCCAGAAAAGGACTGAAGACCCTGATGGTGGCCGAAAAAGCAGGGGGGCAGGTCAAGGACACCCTCGGTATCGAGAACCTTATTTCCGTTCCTTATACGGAAGGCCCCAAGCTTGCGGACAAGCTGTATCAGCATGTTTCCGCCTATGACATCAAGGTGCTTTCCCACCGGCGGATCACAAAGATCGAAAACGGGGACGTCAAGATCCTGAAGGCGGACAGCGGGGAATTTGCCCGCGCCCGCGCCGTGATTATCGCCACCGGAGCCAGGTGGAGAACCCTGAACATCCCCGGTGAAGCGGCGTATACCGGCCGCGGTGTCGCGTTCTGCCCCCATTGTGACGGTCCATTTTACAAGGGGCGCGATGTCGCCGTCATCGGCGGAGGCAATTCAGGTATTGAGGCGGCCATTGATCTGGCGGGCATCGTCAGGAGCGTCGCTGTCTTTGAATTTTTGCCGGAACTCAAAGCCGATCAGGTTCTGGTTGAAAAAGCCCTGGCCCTGCCGAACGTAACGGTCAGAACCAATACCCAGACCCTTGAAGTGCTGGGGGATGATAAAAAGGTCACGGGGCTGCGGTATAAGGACAGGGACACGGAAAAAACCGGGGATGTGAATCTTGACGGCATTTTTGTTCAGATCGGTCTCGCGCCCAACAGCGGTTTCATATCTGATCTGGTGGAGATCAACCGGTTTGGCGAGATCATGGTAGATGAAAAATGCAGAACCAGTGTCCCGGGCATTTATGCGGCGGGAGATGTAACCACCGTGCCGTACAAACAGATCATCATCAGCATGGGGGAAGGGGCCAAGGCCGCGCTTGCGGCCTTTGAGGATCTGGTTCTCAAAGGTATCTGACCGCTCCCCGTCCGAAAGGAATTATGTCCACGATCACTCAACTGGAATATGTGCTGGCGGTCGATCATGAACGCCATTTTGGGAAGGCCGCGAAAGCCTGCCATGTGTCCCAGCCCTCTTTATCCGCTCAGATTCAGAAGCTTGAAGAGGAGCTGGGACTGATCATTTTCGATCGTTCCAAAAAACCCGTTCTGGTGACGGAAACCGGCCGGGTTCTGATCGAACAGGCCGGGCGCGTCCTTCACGAACACAAAAAGCTTCAGGCCATCGCGGACGCTGAATCCCTTGAACCCAGGGGGGCTTTCGAGCTGGCCGTGATCCCCACCCTGGCTTCCTATGTCATCCCTAAATTCATCGGAGAATTCTGTGAAAAATATCCGGGGGTGGATCTGGTGATTCATGAGTACAAAACCGAAGACATCATCCGCCTGCTGCACAACGACAAACTGGATGCCGGGCTTCTGGTCACTCCCCTCAAAGACGACAGCCTGATCGAACGGCATCTCTATTATGAAGCCTTTTATTGCTATCTGAATCCCGATCATCCATTGCGGGAAAAAGAGGTGATCCTGGAAAGCGACCTGGACTGCGGGGATCTGTGGCTGCTGTCCGAGGGGCATTGTTTTCGGAACCAGATGCTCCGGATCTGCGCCGAGGCCGGGAAGCGATGCGTTTATCCCAATATCCGGTTTGAAAGCGGAAGTCTGGAGACCCTGATCAAACTGGTCAGAACCAACTCGGGCTTTACGCTGCTGCCCCGGATGGCAGTGGATGAACTGTCGCCAGAGGAGATGGCGGCGCATATCAGAGCCTTTGCCCGTCCGATTCCCACCCGGGAGGTCAGCCTGGTCTATTCCCGCAGCTTTTTAAAGGAAAACATCATTTCCGCCCTTGAAGCCTGTATCATCGGGAACCTGCCGGAACACATCAAATCCCTTAAAAGAAAACATGTGCAGGTGGTGGATATTTAAACCCGCGCGCCCTGAACCAACAAACCATTGTGGATTAAAATTTTGGCTCATGCTGTGTTTCAGGATCTTATCGGGTGATAGACGGCCCTGGGCGGGCCGCCCGGGCCTCAGTCTTTCACGTCCGGCTCGAAAAACAGCCAGAGTACCTGGGGAAAGGCGGCTTTCAGGTCTTTTTCGCATTGGTTGATCCGGGTCACCATCTCACCAGCGGAATCCGTTTTCGCCATTTTGGCCTTGACCGCCACCATGACATCATTTCCCAATTGCAGGGTGAGCAGGTTCAATACGCCGGCCACCTCCGGCCGATCTTCCAGGAATGTTCGCATCCGTTTTTCCTCGTCCGGATCCATGCCCTGGCCGATGAGCAGGCTCTGGACCTGCCAGCCAATGGCAATGGCGATCACAATCAGCAAAACGCCGATGGAAATGCTGCCCAGGGCATCCCATACGGGATTTCCCGTGATCAGAGCGACCACGACGAATACCAGGGCCATGCTCAGACCCAGCAGAGCGGCCAGATCTTCCCCGAAAACCACCAGCAGTTCACTCTGGCGCGTATCGACGAACCATTGCCGCAGGCTTTTGTCCCCGCGCGTGCGGTTCACCTCTTTGAGGCAGCCCCGCATGGAGATTCCCTCGGCGATAATGGAAAAAATCAATACACCCACGGCCACTACGGGCGCGGTCAGGGGTTCCGGATGTTTCAGCTTGTGGATACCCTCGTACACGGAGTACAGCCCGCCCATGCTGAACAGGATCAATGCCACGATAAAAGACCAGAAAAAGATCGCCTTTCCATGTCCCAGGGGATAGTCCGGGGATGGCGGTTTTTTGGCATGATGGATGCCGAACAGCAGCAGCAGCTGATTGCCGCTGTCCGCCGCCGAATGAATGGATTCCGCCATCATGGCGCCGGATCCGGTGATAATGGCCGCCACCAGTTTGGCCATGGCGATAGCGGCGTTGGCGCACAGGGCGTAGATAATGCTTTTGATGCTTCCTCCATGGGCCATGGATCTTCTCCTTTCAGGGGGATCTTCCCGTGAATCAGGTTCGGATGTTATGATCGCAAAAGACCGCTCCCGCAGGCGCAGCTTCCGCACCCTGCGGGATTTTTTACACACACGCTCTCAGGGCCGGATATGAAGGGGCAGGGACACCCGCACCACGTTCCGGCATCATCCGTCAGGAGCCGGCGGCCAGAACAAATATCAACACCGCCCCTCCCACGATGAGGAGGCGGCGGTGTTTCATGTTCCGGATCACGGTGACGGGGGTTCCGGGAATCCAGCCGGATTATCGGCGCATCATGCTTTCGCCCTTGACGCCTTTTTCCAGGATGGTGATTTCCACCCGGCGGTTCTGCTGACGTCCGGCCCTGGTACCATTATCGGCCACGGGATAGGCTTCTCCATATCCGGTGGTGGCGATGCGGTTTCCGTTCACCCCGCGCACCATGAGAGCGCCCCTGACCGAATCGGCCCGGCGCCGGGACAGGGCCAGATTGGCACTGTCGGAGCCCGTGCTGTCCGTATGTCCCTCAATGAGGATATTGCGGTCCGGGTTTTCCTGGAGAAAGGCCACCAGTTTATCCAGGCTGCGGGCGGCTCCGGGCATGAGATCGGATTTCCCTGTGGCAAAGAGCACATCGCCCAGGGTCAGCACCAGGCCGCGATCGGTCTGTTTGGCCTGGAGTTCAGCCAATTGTTTTTTCAGATTTTCCATTTCTTTTGTGGCTGCTTCGGCTTCTTTTGTGGCCGCTTCGGCTGTAGCCCGGGCCGCTTCAGCCTCGGCTTTCATTGCCGCCGCTTTCTGCTGGGAGGCCTGGGCTTCGGCCTTGGCCCGGGCCGCTTCCGCAGCCTTCTGTTCGGCTTCCTTGGCCTTCACGGCCAGGGCCAGCTCCGCCGCCCTGGCTTCCTCGGCCTTGCGGGACAGCGCGGCGGCCTTTTCCTCAGCCTCTTTTTTGGCCTTGTCAATTTCGATCTGCCGGGATTTCAGGAGGGTTTTCTGGGTCTCCTCCTCCAGGGCCAGTTTCTTTTCCCTGGCTTTTTTGGTCTGGGCCGTCAGCACGGCCACTTCCACGCGGTCCTTTGCCAGGCCGGCCAGATCAGCGATTTCCTCCTCGTCCTCGGCCTTTTCGGCCCGCTGGATCATTTTTTTGGCGTCATACAGTTCCACGGGCGCGTATTTTTCTACATCCGGCTGGGCGGCGGCTTCGTTATAGGCGTCTCTGGCCGCCACCAGATCCGGGTGGGGCGCGGTCTTGCAGGCGGAAAGAAAGAAAACAGCCCCAAGGGCCAAAGCCATGATCAGGTAAGGGGATGATATGCGAGGTTTCATGATGGTATCCTTAATTCTCTGTTTTGGGATGCGGCTCAGATTATCCGGAAAACGGCCTTAATCGGCAAGTTTTCGGTTCACTTCATTTTTCAGGGTTTTCAGGCTCTCTTCTTTCTCCCTGGCCTCTGCCTCTGCCTTGGCCGCGCGGGCCTTTTTCTGGGCCAGCCGGGCCTTCTCCATGGCGGTTTGCGCCTTGCGGCCGGCCCGTTCTCCGTCTTCATCCTCCAGGGCCTTTTGGGCCTCTTTCAGATGCTCCTCGGCCATGTGCAGATCCATGGGCGCGTATTGAACGGCCCCGTCCTCGCGGGCCTGCTGGATCATGAGTTCCGCATTGGCCACATTCCGGGAGACCGGCCCCAGATCCGTTCCAGCACAGGCGGTAAATAAAAGGACACCGCCGCAGCACGGAAGCAATAAACGAAATATCCTGGCAAACGACATTTTCTTTCTCCTTCCCCATCCAGTTTCGCAGCAAAAAAGTTTTCAAACAAAACCAAATAACTATAACAAAAATTATGGTTCAGGGGAATACGGCTTTGCATCGCATCCGTCAAGAAAAATCCGGACAAAACGCACTTCCGCGAATCAATAGATTCACTCCGGAGATTCACTCCGGCTCCCTGGGAGTACGGGCCATGACCAGAACGGAAACCGACACGGCCCCGGCCCGCAGCAGCACCTCCGCGCATTCCCCGGACGTGGCCCCCGTTGTCACCACATCATCGGCCAGAACCACACGGCTTCCCGCCAGATCTGCCTGTTTCCGCACGGAAAAAATGCCGGCCACGTTGGCCCTGCGCTCCTCCTGGTGCAATTTCACCTGGGGCGGGCGTTCCGCCGTCCGGAACAGGATATCCCGGCGGATCAGGTTCGGCGAAAGGGCAAGCCCGGCATCAGCGGCGATTTTCCGCCAGAAGCGAAGGGGCAGATAGGCCTGATTGAACCCCCGTTTCCGGAAACGGCGGATGTGCAGGGGCATGGGCAGGATCATATCCGCAGTCCCCGCCAGTCCGGACCGGACAAAGACCGCCAGCAGCAGCAGGCCCAGGGGCGGCACAGGCCAGGTGTGTCCCTGATATTTCAGGCCGTGGATGGCGTTCCGCAGGGCCCCGGTATACACGCCTCCGGATACCAGGGACACCGCGCCGCCCGATGGCAGAACCAGAAGAGACCGTCCCTCGGCCTCCGGATGACGGCGAATGCGCTCTTCTCCGTCCTGCCGGCAGGTTTCGCAGAGATACGGCGCAGCCAGCTCCGGAAAATGGAGATCCGGGAAACGGTCCAGGCATTCCCGAAAATGAACGGATGCCGCCGGGGCCTCGTATCCCGCCTGGCAATGACGGCACACGGGCGGGAAAAAGGCGGATATCAGTTCGTGCCGGAACAGGGCTGTCCGGCGCCATATATTCCGTATTTCCATCTGTCATAACTATCATGAGGCCGGCGCCGGGGTCAAACCGGTGAGCGGAAAGAGGGGCGGCTTTCGGATGAATTCCGGGCGGTCCCGGTCATGGCCGCCTGCGTTCCCTTGCCAACGGAATAAAACGTGTGATAAGCACATCCGCAAGAACGGCGGATAAAGACGCCACGCAAGCGGGAAACACCGACGGGAGGAAAAGACGCCATGCCCGGCTTTGAAATATTCGGCGATGAAGAACGCAGGGAAGTCAATGACGTGCTGGAAAGCGGGGTTTTGTTCCGCTACGGGTTTGACGGGGTCAGAAACGGTCACTGGAAAGCAAGGGAATTCGAGGCGGAACTGTGCCGCCGCACGGGTGCGGCTCACGCCCACCTGTGTTCCAGCGGAACGGCGGCCCTTTCCACGGCCCTGGCCGCCTGCGGTGTCGGGGCCGGAGACGAGGTCATTCTGCCTCCCTTCACCTTTGTAGCCACCATGGAAGCCGTAATCATGGCCGGAGCCGTGCCCGTATTCGCGGATATCGACGAAACCCTCTGCCTGAATCCCGCCGCTGCGGAAGCGGCCGTCACGCCGCAGACAAAAGCCGTGATTCCGGTCCATATGTGCGGCGGCATGGCCCGGATCGACGAGATTGCGGCCCTGTGCCGGCGGCATGATCTCATCCTGATCGAAGACGCCTGCCAGGCTCTGGGCGGCAGCTTTAACGGAAAAGCCCTGGGCACCTTTGGAAAAGCCGGATGTTTTTCCTTTGACGCCGTCAAGACCGTTACCTGCGGTGAGGGCGGCGGTGTGATCACGGATGATCCGGAGGTCTACCGGATGGCGGACGCCCATGCCGATCACGGACACGACCATATCGGAAACGACCGGGGCGCGGAAGATCATCTGTGCCTGGGGACCAATTTCCGGATCAGTGAACTCAGCGCGGCCGTGGGGCTGGCCCAGCTCCGCAAGCTGGACGCCATGCTCGAAACCCAGCGCCGGCACAAGAGCGCCCTCAAATCCGCCCTGTCTGCTGTGGACGGGATCTCCTTCCGCCACCTGCCCGACGAGGCCGGGGATTCCGCCACCTTCCTGAGCTTTTTCCTTCCGGAGGAAGCCTCGGCCCGCGCGGCGGCGGCCCGTCTGTCCGCCGCCGGGGTGGACGGATGTTTCTACTGGTACGATAATAACTGGCATTATTACCGGAAGTGGGGCCATCTCCACCGCCTCGTCAGCGCGGCCCGCCTGCCCCTGCAGCTGCTGGACCCGCCGCCGGATTATTTCTCGCTGTCCCTGCCTGCCTCGGATGCCGTCATGAGCCGGACCATTTCCATGCTCATCAAACTGTCCTGGACGGAGGAAGACGCGGCCCGCCGGTGTGAATCCGCTGCGGCCGCGCTGTCGGGCTGATCCCGTCCCGGCTTTCCCTTTCTATTCGGAGCCGGAATCATGCGCACCACCCTGTCAGCGGAACAATACCGCATCGACGCTCTGCTTACGGAACTGGTCCGCCTCACGAAACCGGAGACCGCCGGCACGGACCCGGCATCCGATCCCCGGCCGGACGCCCCCCATATGGATACCGAAATCGCCGAGGCCGTGATCCGGACATACCTGGAGCCGGCCCCGGCCATCCGCGTGGAAAGCCCCCGGTTTTTCGGCTGTCTCAATGAAATCCTGTATGAATATGCCCGCAAGCAATACCAGGGCGAAAAAACGGGCATCTGCATGTGGCGGTATATCAAGGCAATCCCCATTGCGCCCGTGGATTCACAGGATGAAACGGACCGGCGTTTCATGGAACAGCTCACCCGGATTTATCTGTATTCCGAACCGTTGAGCGATCTTACCTGCATTTTTGTGCCGGTAAAGAACCAGACCCATATCGATAACAGCCTGAAATGGCTCCAGACCCATTACGAAGACGCGGCCTATCCCTCTTCCCTGCTCTGGCTCTATGCCCTGGACAGCAGCCTGTCCTGCCTCTTTCCTGATGAAATCATTTTCATGGGCCGCCGCCGGGCCGATATCAGCGACCGGCTCATTGAGCCGGATTTCGATTTTGAAGAGACGACGCTGCTCAAGCGCTACAGCGATAATCCCCTGCATTTTTCCCGGATGGAAGGTCGAATCGCCAATGATGAATTCCGCCAGGTTTTTGATTTCCTCCTCCAGGAACACAAAGACCGCTGCCTGCGCCACGAGGCCGGACACCGCCGGCATGACATGACCGTATTCGGCAAATGGGAGCAGTACGAGGATATCCTGCGCTTCGGCGTATCGGACCGCCCCCAGCCCGGATCGGTTTCCTTCTCGGATATGCGGGCCAGCACGGAATTTCTCAATACCTATGGAAAAGCAAAATACCTCAACGATATCCAGCAGCCCTTTTTTGAAAATACCAAGATCATCAGCAGCCGGTATAACGGACGCATTGATAAATTCATGGGCGATAATGTCATGTGCGTTTTTCTGGGGGAGGAAAGAACGCCCGGTTCCCCCGGCGCCCCCCGGGGGCTGAACCATTTTTTCGCCGTCCTGGAACTGTGCAATGTGCTGTGCGACCTCATCGAAACCGGCGGTTTCCTGGAAAGCCGCCTGGGTCTGCGCAACAGCATCACATGGGGCGAACAGATTCTGCGCTCCAATCTGGGCAATGATTTCATGCGCGATTTCACGGTCACCGGCGAAACCGTGAACCTGGCGGCCCGGCTGGAGCATATCACCATCCATGAACTGCAATTACACAATCAGGTATATTTCAAGGATGCCATCGACCGGTTTCAGGAGGTCAGCCAGCTGGTCTCGGTTTTGGGCGGACAGGAAGGGCTCAATCCTCAGACCCAGGACGTGATCCGGCGCTTCAATCTCTTCCAGAATTTATGTTCCAACCTGGAAGAGCTGGAAACGGTCCGGTTCGATATCCGGTTCAACGAAAGCTATTACGGACGCGTAAAGCAATTCCTTCAGGCCGCCGGAGCCGAACAGAAAAATCCGGAATATTCCGATATTTACGGCTACGAGGAATACGAAATCAGGAGCCGTCACCTGAAATTTTACTATACCTATTATAATCCCAAGGGATTCGCGGATTATGAACGCATATGGATTCTTCCCCTGGAGCCCGTGATCCTGCGGTATCTGAAAGGCCTGACAGACGATGCCGGACACCCGCCTCTGGCGGCGCGGCAGGATTCCCGGGAAAAAATGTCTTGACATATTCCCCGGCTGCGGAATACCTTGGAGCGGCATTCATTCAAACAGCACAGAGAGCGGACCGGTTATGTATTCTTGCGGAGACCTGTTTTATTTTTGGTGTTTTTATTTTTTCGCCAGAGGTCTGCCGCGAACTCGCTGAGCCGTACCTGAAAAAACGAAGCGACAAGCCGAGGGCAGATCAGGCTGCTCCCGGCTTTATTATTTTGGCGAAAAGGCCGGGAGAGACAAGATCTCTTCCCGGCCTTTTCCGTTTCCCACCCAAAAGGAGAACCTGTCATGAAACCGACCTACGATGTCAATGTGGAATCCTTCATTCCCCTTGTTTCTCCCCGGGAACTCAAGGCGGAACTGCCCCTTTCCGAGGCCCAGTGCGATACCGTTCTGGCCGGCCGCAGGGAGGTGGAGGATATCCTGATGAAAAGAGACTCCCGCCTCCTGGTCATCGCCGGTCCCTGCTCCATCCACAATGAAAAGGCCGCCATGGAATACGCCCGCCGTCTGCTGGATCTCCGGGAAAAGGCAGCGGATACCATCTGTCTTATCATGCGGGTCTATTTTGAAAAACCCCGGACCACGGTGGGATGGAAGGGGATGATCAATGATCCGGATATGGACGGTTCCTGCGATATCGTGTCCGGATTGAAAAAAGCCCGCCGTCTCCTGCGCGATATCACGGACCTGGGCATGCCCGCCGCCACGGAACTTCTGGATCCCATCACGCCCCAGTATATCGCCGGATTGATCAGCTGGGCCGCTATCGGGGCCCGCACCACGGAAAGCCAGACCCACCGGGAAATGGCCTCGGGCCTGTCTATGCCCGTGGGGTTCAAGAACTGCACTGACGGCGGCCTTGACACGGCGATCAATGCCATGACGGCGGCCCGGTCTTCCCAATCCTTTCTCGGGATTGACCCGGAGGGAAAATCCGCCGTGGTCAAAACCCGGGGCAATCCCATGGCCCATATCGTGCTGCGCGGCGGAAAGCGGCCCAATTACGATTCCGTCTCCATTGGCGAAGCCCGCGCCAAGCTGGCCGCCAAAAACCTGCCGGAAGCCATTGTGGTGGACTGTTCCCATTCCAATTCTGCCAGGGATTTCCGGCGGCAGGCAGTGGTCTGGCAGGATGTGGTCAACCAGCGTCTGGACGGCAACGACGCCATTTCCGGCCTCATGCTCGAAAGTCATCTCAACGAAGGCAGTCAGAAACTGACGGATAATCCGGCGGACCTGCAATACGGCGTTTCCGTCACGGATGCCTGTATTTCCTGGGAAACCACGGAACAGCTCATCCTTTCCGCCCGCAACCACCTGGCCTCCGGTGCCCGGGCCCGTTACGACGCGGCCGCCTGAGGGGATTCGGGAATCACGGCATATGAAAACCCTGCATATCAACGGACGGACCGGGGCCTCCCGCATCGTGGTGGGGGGACGCTTGGCGGACCTGGGTGCCTTTGTTCCCGGGGACGCGCCCCTGTTTCTCATCACGGATGCGCGGGTCCGCGAACTTTATGGTGATCTTTTTCCCGAGGCGGCCGTCATTGAAATCGGCGCCGGGGAAGACCATAAAACCCTGGACACCATGGCGCAAATCTATGGAGAACTGATCGCGGCCGAGGCCGACCGCAGTTCTTTTATCATGGCGGTCGGCGGGGGGATCGTCTGCGATGTTGCCGGATTCGCCGCCTCCACTTATCTGAGGGGGGTGCGCTTTGGTTTTGCCCCCACCACACTCCTGGCTCAGGTGGATGCCGGGGTGGGGGGCAAAAACGGGGTGAATTTCCGGAACTATAAAAATATGGTGGGCACCTTCAACCAGCCCGAAATCGTGCTATGCGACCTGGCGATCCTGAACAGCCTGCCCCGCCGGGAATTCCTGTGCGGCATGGCGGAAATCGTGAAACACGCCGCCATCGCCGACGCGGATCTTTTTGCCTTTCTGGAAAAAGAGGCCGAAGCGGCCCTGGAACGGGAAGAAGCGGTCATCCACCGGCTGGTGGAAGATTCCGTGGTGATCAAGGCCGGCGTTGTTTCCCGTGACGAACGGGAATCCGGGGAGCGGCGCAAGCTCAATTTCGGCCATACCTATGGCCATGCCGTGGAAAAGCTTGCGGGCATCCCCCACGGGCAGGCTGTGAGCATCGGCATGGCCGTGGCTGCGGATCTTTCCGTGCGCCGGGGTCTTTTGCCGCAAAAAGAAGCGGACCGTCTGCACACCCTGCTCATCCGCCTGGGTCTGCCGGTTTCCCTGGCGGAACTCCGGCTTTCGGAAACGGATTCCCCTCCCCGCATCCCGGATCCCGAAACAGTGCTCGACGCCATGCGCCGAGACAAGAAACGCAGCGGCGGCGGTATCCATTTCGTGCTGCTGAACCGCCTGGGCGAGGCCATCGTCACCCTGATTTCCCTGACCGAACTGGAGGAGATTTCCCATGGACACGCCGCATAAAATCCGTGCCGCCGCCGTTCTTCCCTTATCCGCGTCCAACCCGCCTTCCGGCTTATCGCGGGGAAAGACCGCCAGAATGGTCCGGCTGTCTTCGAAAAAAGCGCACCTGAACAAGGCCGCCGAAGCGTTTTTCACCCTGCCCACGCCAAACGAGATGCGCCGGCAGATTCCTGTTTCGCAGACGTCCATGGCCGTGACGCTCCGGGCCCGGCGCGCTATCGGGGAAATCCTGTTTGGGCGGGACAGGCGCCTGCTCGTGGTGGCCGGCCCGTGCAGCCTGCATCACGAGGCATCGGCCCTGGAATACGCCCGCCGGTTCGCCCGGCTGGCGGAGGAAGTATCGGACCGGATGCTCCTGGTCATGCGGGCCTATCTGGAAAAACCCCGCACCACGGTGGGCTGGAAGGGCCTCATCAATGATCCGGACATGGACGGCTCCTGCGATCTGGCCCGGGGCCTGCCCCTGGGCCGCCGCCTGCTGCTGCAGATCACGGAACTGGGCGTTCCCGCAGCCACGGAACTCCTGGAGCCCGGCACCCCGGCCTATCTCATGGACGCGGTAAGCTGGGCCGCCATCGGAGCCCGGACCACGGAATCCCAGATCCACCGGGAGATGGCGTCCGGACTTCCCTTTGCCGTGGGATTCAAAAACGGCACGGACGGCGGCCTGTCATCGGCGGTGAACGCGGTGGCGGCGGCGGGCGGGGCCCACGCCTTTCCCGGCATCAATCCGGACGGGCGGGTATCCGTACACCGCACCGGGGGCAATCCCTTCTGTCATCTGGTGCTGCGCGGGGGACGCCGCCCCAATTATGACCCCGTATCCGTGGAAGCGGCCGGAGCCGCCCTCCGCGCCGCCGGCCTGCTGCCGCGCCTCATGGTGGACTGCTCCCACGGCAATTCCCGAAAAGATCACCGCCGCCAGGGACCGATTTTCACGGAACTGGTCCGCCGTATCGCTGCCGGAGAACGCGCTATATGCGGGCTCATGCTCGAAAGCCACCTGCTGGAAGGCCGGATCACCCACAGGGCCGGCGCCCCCCCGCCCTTCGGCATATCCGTGACCGACGCCTGTATGGGATGGGAGGAAACCGAATCCGTGATCCGCGCCGGGGCGGAAGCGCTGGCGTCCGCCTGACCACCTTCCTTTCATGGCAGGCCAGCTTTTCCTTGATTTTCCTCCGATGGCGCATTACATGAAAGGGCTCCGGCAATTTGTTTGCATTCCTTGTCCCATTCTCCGCGCCAGCGGGGATGATCAGAACAGGGGGATGACCAGAACGGGAAGGATCAGGAAAAGGAAAATTTCGCCCATGCCCACCAAGACCCCGGCCCGCGCCATCCTCGTCCTCGGCCCCGGGCCCTGCATTATCGGCAAGTCCGCCATGTTCGACGCCTTTGCCGTATCGGCCCTCCGGGCGCTTCGCGAAAACGGGAACCGGATCATCGCCCTGACCTCTTCCGCCGCCGCCCGCATGGCGGATCCGGCGGCGGCCGCCGCCACCTATATCGAACCCCTTGCGGATCATATCCTCACCGAGATCATCGCCGCCGAGGCCCCGGATCTGATCTTTCCGTCGGCCGGCGGTCCGGACGTGCTGTACCTGGCGAGCCGGGTATCCCGATCCACCGGCATTCCCCTGGCCGGGACGCCGGATATGGCCCTTGATATCTGCCGTCACCGCCGCCGCCTGATGGAAACGGCCCGGGCCCTGTCCATTCCGGTTCCGGACGGATATACCGTCTCTCTGGCCGATGAATTTCACGCGGTGGCGGACACCCCCGGCTTTCCGGCCGTGATCCGCCCGGATGGCGTTGTCGGATGCGCGGGCGGCGGCATCGTTTATAATATGGAAGAGCTGGAAAATATCGGAACCCGCGCCCTGAACGCATCTGTGACCGGGGAGGTGCTGGTCCAGCCGCTGTTGCCGGGATACGGAGCCGAATTGCAGATCCTCCGGGACGGAAACGGCGGGACCGCCGTGGTTGCGGCGGCGGAATATCCTGAATCCCGGCCCATGAACCGGGGCAACGGGGCCGTGGTGACGCCCTTCCGGATGACGGAAACGGCCGCCCGGGGCCGGATGATCGCGGCCGCCGCATCCCTGGCGGAAAAACTGAAGATTCGCGGCATCCTGTCCGTCCAGTTCCAGTTGACGGAAGACGGCCTTCCCCTGCTCATGGATGCGGCCCCGCTGATCAGCCGGATCGCCGCTTTGGCCTTTGCCGCCACGGGCCGGAGCCCGGCGGGAATGGCGGCCCTTGCGGCCGTCGGCGCGGTCATAGACGAGATTCCGGGATGCCGCAAACTCCATCGGTTCATGACCGGCGGCGGCGGCCTGACCGCCGTGGGCCTGCCCCGCTTTTCTGCGGAACGCATGCCCGAAGCCGATGACCGGTTTGATATCACCATGCGCGCCACCGGCCTTTCCGCGGGAACCGGAGAGGATATGACCCGGGCCGCAGCCCGGGCCTTCCGCGCCCTGCCGGCGGTGGAAGGGTCCGATGCCGCTCTGCCTGTCCGTCTTGATGTCAGACGCTATCCCCGTATGATCGCGGCCCTGAACCAGAGCCTTTCCCCGGAAAAACTGGCGGCAGAGACGGGGCTGCACCCCTTGTTTGCCGCAGCCCTTTCCGGTATTTCTCCGGACGGAGGGCCGCCGGAACCGCCGCCGTTCATTTCCGCACCGTCGGCGCCATTGCCGGCCCTGGCAGATGATGCGCCCCGCGTCCTCCTCCTGGGAACGGGACCGGAATCCATCGGCCGGGGCGAGGCCCTGCACGCCAACCTGATCGCGGCGGCGCGGGCTCTCCGGTCCGCCGGATACCGGACAGACCTGGCCACCCCCGCGCCCTGGGCCGGCATCGGAGCCCCGGATGTATTCGACCGCATCTGGATCTGCCCGGTCCGGATCAGCGACCTGCGCCGGATTCCCGGCATCTGCGGGATGGCCGGTGTGCTGCCCCAGTTCGGCGGACCCGAAGCCATGGCCTTGACGGGCGGGCTGATCCGGACCGGTCTTCGCGTCTTCGGCCCGGATTCCCGGGCCCTTGAGAATCTTTCCGCCGATGCGGTCCATGACTTCGCCGTCTCGCGTTGTATTCCCTGTCCGGCGGCCGAAACCGCCCATGGACCGGAAGACCTGGGTACGGCAGCCGAATCCGTCGGGTATCCGGTCCGCATCCGGTTTCCCCGGCCGGGCGGCGGATTTCGGCGCATGGTCCTGTCCGAAGCGCCCGCCGCCGAAGACCTGCCGGATGATATCACCGGGCCGATCCGGGTGGAGGCCTTTCTGGAAAACGCCGTGGAAGCGGAGGTAGACGTCTTGAGTGACGGAGAACGGATACTCATACTGCCCATTATTGAGCATGTGGAACGGGCCGGGGTTCATTCCAGCGATTCAGCCCAGGTCAGCCCGCCCCTGAGCCTTTCCCCCCGCCAGGAGGACGCCATCCGGGAATACAGCCGCGCCCTGATCCGCTGGTTCGGCGTCACGGGGCTGATCAATATCCACTTCGCCATTGCAGACGATATCGTACACCTGATGCGGGCCCGCGCCGGCGCCAGCCGGACCGTCCCCTTTCTCGCCCGCCTCACGGGAACGGACCCAGCCGGATGGGCGGCCCTGTCCCTGGTGAACGGGACGCCTCTCCCGGAAAAAGATCCGGTTCGCCCGACCGTGTTTGGGGTCAAGGAAGCATCACTCCCCTTTTCCGTTTTCACGGAAATGGATCCTGTCCTGGGCCCCGATACCATCTCCACCGGGCAGGTGCTGGGGCTTTCGGAATCCTTCGGCCGGGCCTTTTTCAAATCCCAAGAGGCTGCGGGCACCCCCCTGCCCCTGAACGGTACGGTACTCATCACCATTGTGGATAAGGACAAACCCGCCATCCTGGAGCCGGCCCGGCAATTCCATGAAATGGGATTTCGCCTGCTGGCCACCAGGGGTACCCGCGCCTTTTTAATGGAAAACGGCATTGCCTGCGACCCCGTGAACAAGCGCGGCTACGGCCGGCCCGACCTCATTGATTTCATCAAGGGAGACCGGGTTCATCTGCTCATCAATACGCCGGTGGGACGCCGGGGCCGGGAAGATGACTCCAGTATCCGCCGGGCCTCCATCCGGTACGGGGTGCCCAATATCACATCCGCTGCCGCCGCGCTGGCGGCGGCCCGGGGCATCCGGGCCCGGCGGGAAGGACGTCCCATCGTGACGTCCCTGCAGCGCCTGCACCCGTCATCTGCGGCGCCAAAGCCCGTTCACCGGCCGCAACCGGCCTGATAACGATAAGCTGACCGGCCCCAGGGGCTTCCGCTTCGCTCCAGCCCCTGCGGTTCGGTTGAACGCCGGGTTAACGGATAAAGCACTTTTGTTCAGAGAAACTCCTTGTTGTTTTGCTGCATGTTCTAAGCGATATTTTAATTCAAAAGGGACTCTTAGAGTAATAACCTTTGATTTATTCATATTTTTTTCTCCAGAAAACATAAAATTCTGTGGGAGTAACAAGATTGAAAGGATAACGAATCAAATCTGATCCTACAATGACGGCCCCGCGGCGGCCCCGCCGCGGATTGATGACCCGCAGGGGCAGGCCCCCGTGCCTGCCCTATTGCTACTTGCACAGGTGGAGTTTTTTTTCAACCAGTTAACCGGACCTGTAACCGGGGGAAAAACGCCGCATGGAACGTGTTCTTCTGCTGGTCTTCCTGTTCATCTTTCTGGTGCTTGCCAGCATGAAACGCTGGAAACGGGCCGTAATCGTGTCGGCCGTCCTGTTCGCGGCGGCCGCAGCCTTTATCTTCTTCACCGTCCGTCCGCAGGAAGAAGCTGCATCCGGCGCCCCGCTGCCGGTGCTGGTCCGCCACGGCGCAATAATGGGAAAGGTGCTGGATGACCCGGACTTTTCCGCTCTCCTGCGCCGCACCTGGCGGCTGACGCTGGTGCCCAAACGGCTCCTGACCGCCACGGACGCGGCGGACGACGCCGTTCTGGAAGCAGATGCGATCTGGTTTTCCGACCGCTCCGGACGGGATCGTTTTGCGGCGGCCCATCCAGAGACTGGGGATCATTCCGAGGCTGTATTCACCAGTCCCATGGTCTTGTTCACCTGGCCCGGAATCGCTGCCGTTCTGGCCCGGCAGCATATCCTGCGGCCGCCCGAAAAATCTGCGGCCGGCGGCCCGGAGGATGCCGCCTCCGGAAATCCGCCGGAAAAATGGCGTCCGGAAGAATGGACCCTGATTGACGCAGCCGGCCTGCTGGACCTCATGAGCGCCAGGCGCACCTGGGCCTCCCTGGGCCTGCGGCATCAGGAAGGAAATGTGACCCTGTTTCTCCCTGGGGCCAATACCCCCGGCCATCTCAGGGCGCTGGAAGTGCTGGGCCAAAAAAAAATCCCCGAGGGCAGCCTGTCCGTCACCGGAGATGCCGATCGGCTCTTTTCCGACTTCATCTGGCGGGGTCAGTGGGCCTTTCCCCTTATCATCACGGATGAACGCCCGGCCGTCCAGGCCCGGAGCCTGGAACCCGGGCTCAGGGAAAAACTGGATACCACCATTCTCATCCGCCCCGACAGAACCGTGGATCGCCAGTTCATCTGTTGTTCCCTGTCCGAAGCCGGGGACCGCTTTGTTGCGGCCCTGAAGGAACCGGAAACCGTGCGTCTGCTGTTTCAGACGCACGGTCTGAAATACGTCCCCGATACCGGTGGAAATGCCGCCGCTAAAGAAGTGGAATCCGAATAGAGCGTCCCGTCGTTTTTTACGAAAAAAAGAAATTGAGGAGTCATCATGATCAACGGATGTCATACCGCCATCATCACGCCCTTTGACGAAAACGGAGTGGATCGCGAGGGCATGGCCCGCCTGGTGGATTTTCAGGTCTCAAACGGGGTCAGCGGCGTCCTGGCCGTGGGAACCACCGGGGAAAGCCCGGTTCTGGACTGGGAAGAGCATAATGCGGTGATTGGAGCCGTTGCCAAGTACTGCAAGGGAAAATGCACCGTGATCGCCGGGACCGGCAGCAATAATACGGCCGAGGCCCTGAAAGCCTCAACATATGCGGTTTCTGCGGGCGTGGATGCCTTGCTGCTGGTGGATCCCTATTATAACGGCCCCAGCTCCCTGGAAATCCGCCGCGAATATCTCGAACCCGTGGCGGCCGCATTTCCGGATACGGGCATCATCCCCTATATCATTCCCGGAAGAACGGGCTGTCAGCTGCTTCCCGAGGATATCGCCCTTGCCCACGAGCGTTATCCCAATATCCATGCGATAAAGGAAGCCACCGGCAGCAGGGAGAATATGAAACGGACCCGGGAGCTTCTCGGCCGCGAATTCCGCATCCTGTCCGGCGATGACCCCATGACCTGTTCCATCATGCTGGAGCCAGGCATCCGGGCGGCCGGCGGCATTTCAGTCATGTCCAATATCGCGCCGAAAGCCATGTCCGACATGATCCGGCTGGCAGCCGAGGGAAAGGCTGAAGAAGCGGAGGCCCTGGACCGGGCCTTGTCTCCCCTGACCCGGATTGTCATGATCAGAACCAGGGAAGCCACCCCTTACGGAGATGTGGAGTGTCGCGCCAGAAATCCCCTGCCCGTGAAAATTCTCATGAATCTTCTGGGGATGCCGTCCGGTCCCTGCCGGCCGCCATTGGGAAAAATTACGCCGACCGCGCTGGAAATTATCGCCGGCGCAGCCAGGGAAGTATGGGAAAAAAATCCGGAAATTCTCACGCCTGCGGCAAAGACCTTTGACCTGGATCTGGAAGACCGGTTGTCACCGGAGCGCCTGGCAAAAGATCCGGCGGTGAAGAATCTGGTATACGATGCCTATTGATTTCATCTGCGGATCAGTTTATTTTGCTGATAGTCTGCAATAATATTTTTTCAAATTGGAGTTTGAGTTTCTATGCAGGTGAAGTTCGGATTTATTTTGACGGATTCCCTTTGTCTGTTTTTTTATTTCTGGCCGGACAATCCATATTAGGATAAAGTGGAATTCGTCAATTTAAAATAATATTTCAAGAAGTTATATTTTTGAATATATTTCTTCACCCAAAGTTGAGTTATAAAGAACAGGAGATAATCATGGCTGAACCCAAAGATATGTATCAGTGTCAAACGCCAAATTGTGGATATATTTATAATCCAGACAAAGGGGATAGAAAAGGTAAGATTCCCAAAGGGACATCTTTTGATGATTTACCCGATGATTGGAAATGTCCTATTTGCGGGGCAACAAAAAAAGCGTTTAAGCCATTGGGCTGAGGGCCGCCTATGCCGATTGGGTATTTGGATTTGATGTTGAATCAACCGCCGGCTCGGAGTTGTTGCACACATTCAGCTTGCGGGATCGCATTGATGTATGCGGCAGGCGGCGCAGGCGGCGCCGAATCCGTTGTCGATATTGACCACGGTAATGCCGGCGGCGCAGGATGTGAGCATGGCCAGAAGGGCGGAAATCCCGCCGAATCCGGCTCCGTAGCCGACGGACGTAGGCACGCCGATGACCGGACGGTCCACCAGGCCGCCGATGACCGAAGCCAGGGCCCCCTCCATTCCCGCGACCACGATGATCACCGCTGCCCGACGGATGAGATCCAGACGGGAAAACAGGCGGTGGACCCCGGCCACGCCAATATCCGTGATGACCCGGGCCGGGCTGCCCATCATCTCGCAGGTGACGCGGGCCTCCTCGGCCACGGGAAGATCGGCGGTGCCGGCGGTCACCACGGCGATATAGCCCGGCCTTTTCCGGATCTCGTCTTGCACCAGGGTCAGGGTGCGGGCTTCCGGGTGGTATACGGCGTCGGGAAAGGCCGCGCGGAGCCCGGCGGCGGCCTCCTTTCCCACGCGGGTGGCCAGGATATTGCCCCGTTCGGCCATGGCCGAAAAAATATCCAGGATCTGCTCCGTGGTCTTTCCTTCCCCGTAGATCACTTCCGGTATACCGTTTCGAAGTGTCCGGTGAAAATCAATCTTGGTATGTCCGATGTCCTGAAACGGGAGGTTCCGCAGTGTTTCCAGCGCCCCGGAAACCGGAACCCTTCCTTCCTTTACGGCCGTGAGCAGATCTTTGAGGCCTTCCGCGCTGTTCATAAGCGTCCTCTTCTTTCTCCCGCGTTCTGATTTCCCCGCGTGGGCGAAAATTGCAGACGCCATGTTCGTGCCCGGCAATTCTGGTTCAGCACCACTTCCACCGCCTCGGATTCCGTATCCACGACAACGAAACCGGCAGCAACGCCGAAATGACTGAATACCGGGCTGGCCTGCTTGGGATCATTGCCGGGAAAAGCGATTTCATGGATTATCTCCCTGCTTTGAGCGGCATACCGGCCATCATCTCCCCGATGTGCGCCACCTTGTCCCGCTCGGAGATAGCAAAGACATCCATGAACCGGCCGTCGAACATCACGGCGATGCGGTCGCTCAGGGCCAGGGCTTCAGACAGATCCCCGGTGACGAGCAGGATGCCGGCCGTCTCCCGCGCCGCGATCAGGTGCCGCCAGATATCCTCGGTGGCGGAAATATCCAGTCCCTGGGTGGGCTGTTCCGCCACGATGAGCCGGGGCATGCGGAAAAACTCCCGGCCCAGGACCATTTTCTGGAGGTTGCCTCCCGAAAGTTGGCCGGCCAGGGCATTGGTATCCCCGGGACGCACATCGTACCGGCTCACGGTTTCTCCCGCGCTCCTGGCGGCGGCCCGTTTCCTGAGCCAGGGGCCCCTGGAAAAATGGCGTCTTGTGGTGAGCAGAAAATTATCCTTCAGGTTCAGGCCGGGGCAGGTGGCCAGGCCGAGGCGGTCCTCGGGGATATAACTGACGGCCTCATCCTTGCGGAACCGGCGGTAATACCGCTTCCAGTCCCGGTTCAGAATCCGCACCATGCCGGATTCCGGGGGTGCGAGGCCGCAGATGACCTCCACCAGGGATTTCTGCCCGTTCCCGGCCACACCCACCACGCCGAAGATTTCGCCCCGGTGCAGCTCAAAGCCGATGTCCTTGAGCCGTCCGCCGCCCAGCCCCCTGACCGTGAGCACCCTCCGGCCGGACCGGACCGGGGCCTTTTCCACCCGAAAAAACACGTCCCGCCCCACCATGCGCCGGGCCAGCTCGGTTCTGGAGGTGACGGACGCGGCGGCCATCACCTCCATGATTTCGCCCCGTCGGAGAATGGCGATATCATCGGCCGCGTCCAGGACTTCCCGCAGTTTGTGGCTGATGAAGATCAGGGCCTTTCCCCGGGCCGCCATTTCCTTCATGGCGCCAAAGAGATGGTCCGCTTCCTGGGGGGTGAGCACGGCCGTGGGTTCGTCGAATATCAGGATCCGGCTGTCCCGGTGGAGCAGCTTCAGGATTTCCACGCGCTGCTTTTCTCCCATGGACAGATCCCGCACCCGGGCGGCGGGGTCGATATCCAGGCGGAATTTTTCCGCAAGCCCGGCCACATGAGCGCGCATTTTTTTCGGATGCAGCCAGAAACCGTTCTCCTGGCCCAGGAAGACATTTTCCGTGACGGTCATGGCGTCCACCAGCATGAAATGCTGATAGACCATGCCCACGCCGGCCCGGATGGCGTCCCTGGCCGAGGAAAATACAGCGGGCCGGCCATCCACTTTTATATGCCCCGCGTCCGGCCGCAGGCGTCCGGCCAGAATGGACATGAGGGTGGATTTTCCGGCCCCGTTTTCTCCCAGAAGCGCCAGGATGCGTCCTTCCCGGATGTCCAGGCTGATATCCCGGCAGGCGCTGACCTCGCCGAAGGATTTGCGGATATGCGCCAGGCGGATGAGGGGTGCGGACGATGCCGCCGGTTCCGGGTTCATTTCGTTGTTCCCTGCGGCCCGGGTTCCTGCTGGTTCACGATGGGCTGTACGAACATGGTCTGGGTGTCCCAGGGAAAGAGAATCCAGGTGTCCTGGCTCACCTCGGTGATAAAGGTGTCCACCATGGGACGCCCCGCCGGTTTGGCGTAAATCGTGGCAAAATGGGCTTCGGGCACCATTCCCCGGACCACTTTGGCCGTAGCGCCCGTATCCACCAGATCGTCGATGAGCAGCCAGCCTTTTCCCTTATGTTTCACCGGTTTCAGCACATCCGAATTTCCCTGATCTTTCCATGTATAGCTGGAGATACATATGGTGTCCACCAGGTGGATATCCAGCTCCCGGGAGATGATGGCAGCGGGGATGAGACCGCCCCGGGTGATGGCCAGAATGCCCGTCCATTTCTGCGGCCCCGCCTGTTCCAGCAGGCGGAGACTCAAGGCCCGGGTATCACGGTGCAGCTGGTCCCATGATACGGGAAACGTCAGATGGTACCGGTCGGATCTGCTCATTTGGAACTCCTTGACAGCGTATAAAAAGCCGGATGAGAGCCTGGATGGCCGGTGCGCCGGAGAGCGCAACCGCCTGCATCAGGGGAAATCTACCATGAATTGAAATCCATGGAAAGCCGCTTTGGCGCCGCTGACCAGAGCGCAATCTGTTACTTGCGGTCACCCTGCTGTCCCGCATTGCTGGCATCCATGGGCCATGATATATTCGGACACCGTTCTGAAAAAGACGTATTTCCATCTTTCCCCGGGGAAATCCCGCCCGAAACAGTGGAACCGCTGGAGCGGCCGCGCGGTGAGGAATCCGCCGCAGCCGCATGGAAATAAGATCCGTGGCCCGGAACCCTGATTCTCGCCGCTAAAAGGAGTTGGGATGAGAGGTGTATGGCATATTCACGACTGGTCTTTGCGGAGAAAGGTCATTGGTCTGCTCCTGATTCTTCTGACCGTTCTGTATGGCATGATCGGATATAAAGACTACCGCCTGCTTCTGAGTCAGAAAGAGGAAATGGTTTCCATCGCCGCCACGGACACGAATAAATTGCTGGAAAAAGCCGAAACAGCCGCCGGGGAATATATCCGCCTGGCCCGCAGCATGGCGGAATCACCGGCCGTCCGCTCGGCGTTGGGAAACCGGGACCGAAAGACCTTGCTGCACCTGGTCGCACCAGTGGTTACAGGCGTAAACCAGGATTCCCCCCATCCGCTGCGCTATCATTTCCATATTCCGCCGGCGGTTTCTTTTTTGCGCATGTGGAATCTGGACAAATACGGAGACGATCTTTCCGGCTTTCGCCATACGGTGCTGTCCGTGCTTAAAAGCGGCAGGCCGGTGGCAGGCATTGAGGCCGGGTACAGCGGGCTCGTGGTGCGGGGTATCGTTCCGGTGCTGCATCTGGAGGGAACCATTGCCGGCAGCCTGGAAGTATTCTGTCATATCGGGAGCATCGCCGAGGCGCTGGAACGGGAATATGGAGAGAAAAACGCCGTATTTGCTCTGAATGGCAAGGTGGCGACCTCCATGCCCATGGGCGATTTTCAGAACCTTGGCCGTTTCCGTGAAATCAAAAAATCGCCGGACACTCATCGCGCCATGGTGGACGCTGCGTTCCTGGAACAGGCGGTTCGTGATGGGCGGGCCGTTCGCGAGAGGGGGGACTGGCTGCTCACCGCCTCTCCGCTGATGGATTATTCCGGAGAGACAGCCGGCGTATATCTTCGTTTCATGGATATCTCCGCTATCCATGAAAAAATGCGGAAGAACATGCGTTCCGGCCTGTTCACAGGCGCCCTGGTGATGCTCGGAGGACTGGGATTGGCGGCCCTGATGTTCCGGCCGATCATCCGGTCTCTCCAGAAAGTGACCCAGGATGTGCGCCGCATTTCCGACGAACTGCTGCGAGACGCCGGCACGGCATCCGACAGTTCCCTGCACACTGCGGAGGTGGCGGAACGGCAGGCCGCCGGCATTGACCAGATCTTCTCTTCCCTGGACAATGCCGGAGATCTGAGCCGGAAAAACGCGGACAGCGCGGCCCTTGCCGATGCGGGCATGAAGGAAACCCTGCATTTTCTGGCGCAGACGCTGTCCGCTCTCCGGGAACTGGAAACCTCCATGGAGGATATCCGCAGCGCCGGGCGGGACAGCGTACAGGTGGTTTCGGAAATCAACGACATTTCGTCTCAGACCCGGCTCCTGGCCCTGAACGCCTCGGTGGAGGCGGCCCGGGCCGGCGAGGCGGGCGCCGGTTTTTCCGTGGTGGCCGAAGAGGTACGGACCCTGGCCCGCCGTACAGCCGAGGCAGCGAACCGGACCAATGAAAAAATGTCTTCCTCCGTGGAAATGGCCGAAGAAGGAAACGCCATGGTCCGGCGCATCGAATCCGCCTTTTCCGCCACAACCGGGCGGGTGCGCAAGGCAGCGGAAGAGATCGCCCGCATATCCGACGCCGGTCACCGTCAGGCCGGCATCATGAAGGAAATGGAAAGCGCTATCCTTGAAATTCGCCGGACGACAGGGACGAATACCGAGGCATCCCGGCTCTCTTCCGGGGTCGCCGCAGGACTGACGGCAAATGCCCGGTGCCTGATGGAACAAATCAAGATTTTGCACGGGATTATCCAGGGAAAATAAGGCCGGAGGGAGGCGGCGTCCCGGACATCCGCTTGTGAACCCGTCAACTCTGCCTGCTTTTTTTGCTTGACGCAGACGGGGCATTATTCTATAGTCTCAATATTATGAATGCCATTCATAATATTTTTAAAAATATTAGAACGAATAGTTTTCAGATTCTTTTCAGGATAATCTTAATGAAATTATTTTCAGATTCCGATGGATCTCCCGCGCTGGTTTCAAAGCCTTATACTCATGTGCGGGATGCCGGGGAGATGGCTTGCGGAAATGGTTGCGTTGTCCATAACTGATGCGGCGGATAAACCCTGGCGTGTAGAGTGACCGAAGATTCATCTCCGTTTACAAACAATAACAAATCATTACAAGGGGGAGAGGTGGTTATGAATCAAGACAAAGTGCCTGTACAAGCCTGGATCACGACTTTCGCAGGTACGGCGATCAACGCCTGTTTGGGTATTCTTTATGCCTGGAGTGTCTGGAAGGGAGCGATGATTGCGCCATCCCCTGACATGGTCGGGCAGCCGATGCCAGCGGATGGCATCAACGCAGGCTGGAATTATCTGTCTGCGAGCCAGCTATCCACTCCTTTTTCCCTTGCCGTCATCTTTTTTGCGGGGACAATGATCCCGGGTGGAAAAATCCGTGATAAATTCGGGCCGAAATTTGGCGCCACCCTTGGTGGTCTCATACTGGTTGCCGGCTGCCTTGTCGCCGGATTTATGAAGAGTTACACCGGTTTGATTATTGGTTTTGGCATTCTCGGCGGTGCAGCAATGGGTATCGGATATGCGTCTCCAACACCTGCGGCGCTGGTATGGTTCGGGCCGCATATGCGGGGTCTGGTGGCCGGTCTCGTTGTCATGGGATACGGCGGCGCGGCCCTGTATATTTCTCCTCTGGCAAAATATCTGCTTGCTAATTACGGCATTACCGGCAGTTTTGTCAGCCTCGGCATTTTCTTCGCGGTGGTCGTCATCGTTGCCGGACAGCTTCTCAAGTCCCCGCCGGAAGGCTACACGCCGCCGCTTCCTCCTGTAAAAGAGGGCGCTCAGCCCAAAGTTGCTGTTGCAACCACCAAAAACTGGCAATGGCAGCAGATGGTCAAAACGCCTCAGTACTGGATGCTTTTGGTCATGTTCATCTGCGCCACCCAGTCCGGTCTGCTGATCATCGGGAATGCCGCCGGCGTGTTGAAAAAAGTGGGTGCGAGCATTCCTTTTCTGGCGGCCAACGGCTGGATTCTGGCCTCCTACGGTGGCATCATGAACGCTGCAGGGCGTCCGTTCACCGGCATTTACGCAGACAAGTGGAGCCGGATGAAGGCGTACGCCCTGAACAACGGCATGGCCTGTGTCGCGCTTGCCAGCATGCCCTTTATCATCAAAGCCGGCAATGTTCCCCTGCTGTTCCTGGCGGCCGGCGTTGGTTATTGGCAGTATGGCGGACTCTTGTCCCTGATGCCGTCTTTTATTGCCGACTTCTACGGCTCCAAAAATCTTGCCATGAACTTTGGCGTGGTCTTTTTTGGTTGGGGTCTGGGCGCTTTTATGCCGAGACTTGCAGGCATGATTGAAGATAAGACGGGCAGCCTTGCCACGGCCTTTTATCTGTCCGCCGTCCTGCTGATCGTGTCGCTGATCCTCGCACTCATGCTGAAACGTCCGGATGATTCACATATCCCGGCGGATCAGTAGAATTTATTGATTTTATAGAGAGAATACCCCGGTAAAGATGCATTCTTGAAGCGGATATGCTTTTTATTAATGGCATATCCGCTTTTTTGTTTGCCCGGCAACGCCGGCCCTGCTTCGACGTTTTCGGGGATCACATCCCCAATTTTCGCTGAAACCAGGCGGCGATATGCTCCGCCGCTGATTTCCGTCGTTCCTTATCCAGAAACATATGATCAACGCCGGGCAGGATCATCAGTTCGGCGTCCGGACACAGCCGGACCGCTCCATAGGCCGCCGATACCGGAATGATCTCATCGGCCTCTCCGTGTACCACGAGAAGTGGTGCGGACATGTCCCTGAGAATCCGCCGGGGATCGTGGTGGATCGCGTCTTCGAAGAAATCCTTTCCCAGCCGCAGCCTGCGGCCGCGGCTGATGAATTCGATCTCGCCCGCCCGGCGGGCCCTGATCTGCTGTTCCCTGGAAAACAGATCCGCAGCTGATCCGCCATCCAGCCGGCCGGCAAGAGCGCATACGGCGGCGGTTTCCGGCAGGACGGTGGCCGTCATCAGGGCGATGGAGGCCCCCATGCTGTGGCCGGCCAATCCGATCCGGTCAATGCCCATGGAGGTCAGCTCGGCAACGGCCCGCCGCATTTCGTCCCGGTGACGGGTATAGGTGGTCTGCCGGAAATCGCCCGTACTTTGCCCGTTTCCGGAAAAATCGAACCGCAGGGCCATGATGCCCCGCTCCGTCACCGCATCGGCCAGATCTTTCAGGATGGAGGTATGCCGGCTGCAGGTGAAACAATGGCCCAGCACCACGCCGGCGTTTCCGGGCCGCGCCGGTTCGTGGAATGTGCCCGCTATTCGTTCGCCGGCGGCGGACTGGAAAAAAATAACTCTGGATTTCATAGGGTTTTTCTCCATGCATTTCTATTTTCAGGGCATTTATAGTCTCTGACCAGTTCCATTCTCAGGATGGTTTTCATGAAATTAATGAAGTATTTTTGATTTGAACCGCGTTCATTTTTATGGTAAGGATTCGATTATGCATATTTCCTGCTCCTGTCAACCGGCGGGACCGGATTTTTCCCTGCATGGGGGACGCGCCGGACCATGCCAACGGAATGGCGGTATCAGACGCATGGATCGTCCGGAGCCGTTCTGGGGAACGGAAATATGCAGGAGGGAACCGGTTTCTCTCCATGGGAGGGATATGGATCATTTTTTGAATGCGCAAAGCGCGGGAGGTTCAGATGCACCGAAACAGAGGTTTCAGAATTCTGCTGGTACTGGTATTCTCCATTTGTCTGGCGTTCATTTTCTCTTCATCTGCGGCAGCCAAAAAACGGATTGTTTTCGGCGGCGGTCCGGCCGGCGGCACGTTCCAGGTCGTTGCCAATGCGATTCAGGTGTACAAACCTGTGAAAGAAATGGCGGATTTCACGGTCAAGGCCCAATCTTCGGCCGGTTCCGTGGAGAATCTTCGCAAGGTAAATTCCGGCAAGCAGCATTTCGGCGTGGTTTATTCCGGCCATGTCTTTCAGGGCCGAACCGGGATCATGAAAAATGATCCGAAAAAATATGAGGATGTCATGCCCGTGGCCTTTCTGTACGGTGCGCCGGCCCAGCTGGTGGTTCGCGCCGGCAGCGGAATCAAAAGCGTTGCGGATCTGGAAGGAAAGAAGGTGGGCGTGGGCAATGCGGGTTCCGGCGCTTTTGCCAATTGTGAATTATTCTTCACCCATATGGGCATCTGGGACAAAATTGAACGCAATCCCATGGGCTATAACGATGCCGCCGCCGCCTTCGGCAATAACCAGCTGGATGCCTTCTGGCTGTTTACCGCCTTCCCCAGCGGCGCTGTGATCATGCCGGCCCAGACCAATGACATCGCGCTGGTGGACCTGGAGGCGGATGCCGTCAAGTCCGGATTTTTTGAAAAATATCCCTATTTTACCAAGCTGAAAGTGCCGGCCGGCACTTATAAGGGCGTGGACACGGATACCCCGTCCTTCCAGGATTCCACTCTCTGGGTGGCCAGTTCCAGGGTGGATGACGCAGTGGTGTATCAGCTGCTCTCGGTGATTTTCACGGATGAGGGCCTGAAGCATATGGTCAGCCAGAAAAAAACATTCAAAAATATGGCTGTCGCCACGGGTACGGACGGCATTGTGACCCCCATGCATCCCGGTGCGGTCAAATTCTGGAAAGAAAAAGGCAAGAAATTCGGCGCGGATCATGTGCCCATGAATTAATTTTTACGGCTGTTTCGCATCCGGCCGTATGAAGGCCGGGTGCATCGGCGTTTCCGGCATATACCGGAAGCGCCGATTTTTTGCTTTCTTCCGTACAGCCGCTTCATCGGGATCCCATGAGACCGGCGGAGTTGTGAGGTGGTTCTGCGCCGCAGGAAAATGACCGCATCCTGCCGGCGGATAGCGGCGGATCGAAAAAAACGCAAAGGGATGAAACGTGTACGACAGGCTGAAACGCTTTGAACAGATGATCTTTGATTCCTGTTCCATTTTTCTGGTGCTGTTCTATTCCTATTCCGCTGTTGTCCAGCGGGCGGCGACCCAATACCACAGGGGCGTTTATATCATGATCACTTATGTCCTGGTTTTTCTTCTGTACCAGTCCAGAAACAAATGGATGCGGGTGGTGGATTATATTCTCATCCTCCTGTCCGTCGTATCGGTCGGGTACTGGGTCGTCAATCTTGAGGCCATTAATTATCGGATGGGAAATGAAAATATCTGGGACAAGGCCATCGCCATCATCGGCGTATTGGTGGGGATTGAGCTGGCCCGGCGGGTAGTGGGCGCCGTGTTCGTGATTATGGGCGTACTGATGCTGCTTTACGGGGTATACGGGGCGTATATGCCGGATCTTTTTTCCCATGCGGGCGACACATTTCCGGACCTGTGTACCAGCATTTTTTATAAGAGCGACGGCGTATTCGGCATCATGGCCAATGTGCTGGCCACTTACGTGGTTCTTTTCATCCTGTTCGGAGCTTTTCTGGAAAAATGCGGCGCCCAGAAATTCTTCATTGATTTTCCCCTTGCCGCCGTGGGGCATAAGGTGGGCGGACCGGCCAAGGTCTCTGTTATCGCTTCCGGGCTTTTCGGTTCCATTTCCGGCAGCGCCATCGCCAATACCGTTTCCACCGGAGCGTTTACCATTCCCATGATGAAGAAAGCGGGGTTCAAGCCCCATATTGCCGGCGGCATCGAACCGGCGGCTTCCATCGGCGGCATGTTCATGCCTCCCATCATGGGCGCGGGCGGATTCATTATGGCGGAGATGACCGGCGTACCCTACTCCCGTATCATGCTGATCGCCATTTTTCCGGCGCTGATGTATTTTTTCAGCGTCTTTGTCATGGTGCATTATGAAGCCAAAAAATATCATATCGCCGGGGAAAAATACGAGCGCGGCGCCCTGGATATTCTGAAATCCGAGTGGATATATATCATGCCGCTCATCATCATCACCGTTTTCATGCTCTCCGGTTATTCGCCCGATTATTCGGCTATTCTCGGACTGGCGACCTGTATCCTCGTCAGTTATAAGGACTCCCATACCCGGATCGACATGACCCTGACCATCATCATGATCGCGGTCCTGGCCGGCTCCGCCGTGGTGGCCATTGCCGGCAAATTATATCTGCTGGAGATTCCGGTCATGGGATGCCTGGCCTTTCTGGCCCTTTTCATCCTGTTTCCCATCGTCATTTTTCAGACAACGGGCAGACGCCGCCTGTTTCTGGTCATCAGCGGAGTGGTCCTTCTGGGTGCGGGCTGTATTTTCATCATCAGCGCCGCCAGGGGAATTGAGCCTTCCATGGAGGCCAAACTCTTTTTCCGGGATCTGGCCCGGATCTTTGCCAAACCCAGGCTGATCATGGTCGGCCTTTTCGCCGTGCTGGTCTATAACTGGTATCGCCGGGACAGCCGGGAAAACACTCGGGCCCAGCTCGTCCGGTTCGCCGAAGCCGCGCGGGCCGGCGTGGAGAGCAGTCTGAAAATCGGGGCCACTGTCGGCGTGATCGGCATCATTATCGGGGTGTTGACCTATAGCGGCCTGGTATTGACATTCGCGGATATTGTCATTGAACTGGCCGAAGGCTCGCTCATACTGACCATCCTGCTCATCGCCCTGGCCTCGCTGGTGCTGGGGATGGGGGTGCCGGTGACAGCGGCGTACCTGATCACTGCCGTAGTGGCGGTGCCGGCCCTGACGCATCTGGGCGTCAATGAAATCGCGGCTCATATGATCGTGTACTGGCTGTCCCAGGACTCCAATATCACACCGCCGGTCTGTATCGCGGCCTTTGCCGGCGCCACTATTGCCAATGCCAATATGTGGCGTACCGCCTTTGCATCCTTTAAATTCGCCAAATTCCTCTACCTGGGGCCGTTTCTCTTCGGCTATGTCCCGGCCTTTTCTCTGGACGGCTCTCACATGGATATCGTCAAAGCCTTTATTCTCATTATTTTCGGCACCTGGCTCTATTCCTGGTTTCTGAGCGGTATCTGGATACAGCCGCTGCGAAAATTTTTCGGAGGCGCGGCAAATGCCGCCTGACTGCCATACACAATTATTGCCCATCGTTCATCCGGCTCTGCAGGCGGGTATGATAAACGGAAATTCAGGAAAAAAACAGAGGATATTATCCAGGCGATGATGGTGTGCCGATGGCGCGCACCGCGTCCTTTCCCCTGGATTTCACATTGAACATGGCCTGGTCCGCGAGCCCCAGGAGTCCGTTCACATCGCGGGCATCACGCGGGAACGCGGCGACACCGAAGCTGGCGGAAATATGAATTTCGTGCCCGTGGGAAGTCAGGTAGGCCCGCTCCCGCACCCGCCGGCGGATCACGTCCGCCATTGCCACAGCCGCGCCGGTATCCGTATCCGGCAGCACCACAACGAATTCATCGCCCCCGTAAGCCACGGCAAAGGCCGGTTCCTCAATGCAGCTTTGGATGGTGTCCGCGAATTCCTGCAAGGTTTTGCTTCCCTTGAGGTGTCCGTAGGTATCCACCACCTCCTTAAAATTGTCCACATCCAGAAAGATCAGGGAAAAGGCCCGCCCCGCTTTTCCGCATTCGCATACCATGCGCTCCAGGGCCGAATACAGATACCGGGTATTATAGAGCTTGGTCAGGTTGTCGTGGGTGGCCTGGTAACGGAAGGTTTCCCGGCTGCGGCGCAGCTTGTCCTCCGCCTGTTTCCGGGCCGTATGATCCACGGCCACGCCTTCAATGACCGGTTCGCCCTCCGGGGTTTCCCCCAGCCGCGCGTTGATCATGAGCCAGGCCGAGTCCCCGTTTTTCCGTTTTATTTTCAGTTCGTAATTGGTGAGCACCCCGTTTTCCCGCAGGTCTTCCAGCATGAGCTCCCGGTCTTCCGGTTTTTCGTAGAGCACATGCCCCACATTCTCCAGCCGGATAAGTTCATCCGGGGAGACGTAGCCGAGGATTCGGGCATAAGCCGGATTCGTTGCCAGCATACGTCCGGATATGGTACTCTGGAACATGCCCTGCACCGCGTTCTCGTACATGCTCTGGTATTTTTCCACGGCCTTTCGCCGCTCTTCGCTTTCCTGTTTCAGTTTCCGGTTTATCTCCACCAGGGAGCGCCGGTGGCGGTGCAGGGAAAGATGGGTATTGACCCGGGCCAGAAGTTCCGCATCATTGACGGGTTTGATGACATAATCCATGGCGCCGGCCTCCAGGCCCGCCACCACGCTTTCCGTATCGGTCTTTGCCGTGAGAAACAGAACGGGAATGGCGGCGGTTTCCGGTGTGCCGCCCAAAATCCGGCAGGCCTCAATGCCGTCCATTTCCGGCATCATGATATCCATGAGAATCAGGTCAAAGGGCGTTTTTTTCGCCATCTCAATGGCTGTGGGGCCGTCCTGGGCAAAGGCCATGCTGTAGCCCCGTCCCTGCAGAATATTGGCAACCACCTGGATATTTTTGGGCACATCGTCCACAATAAGAATTTTGTCTTTTTTTTCCCTGTCCTCGGCCATGCCTCCCCCTGTTTTAGCTGATGACACCGGTAGTTTTCGGTTCAAATCCGGAGTGTTATTCTGTTTTTTTCACTTTTTCGTCTGATTTGTTTTCTGGTTCATCCCCTGGTTTTCCGGTTTTTTCGTCCGGCTTCCCGTCCGTATCTTCCCCGCCGTCCCGAAGGGCTTTCAGGCGCTGGATCAGCCGGGGATAGGTATCCAGGATCAGGTTGATTTTTTCGATATCAAAAGTGGATGCCTGCACCGCGAGTTCCTGGCCGAAACTGCGGACGACGGCCAGCTGCCAGGCGTCTCCGGCCTGCATGATTTGCCGGGCAAATTCGGAAATATCGTCAAAAAAGCCTTTCTGACGGGCCTGGCGCCATTCTTCCCGCAGATCTCCCTCCAGTTCCGCGATAATCCGGGGTAGCCGGTGCCGCTGGATGGCGGTTAGCTGGATGGGATCCTTGCTCACAGACGGTGTTTCCTCCTCCATTTCCAGAAGAAGATCGTCATCGTCTCCGGTATCGGTACGAATGAATTTGGATATCCTGCCCAGGAGCTGGGCCCTGCTGAAAGGTTTGATGAGCAGCGCGTCGAACCCGCATTCCTTGATCTTCTTCAGATCGGATCTCATGGAAGAGGCGGTCATGGCGATAATCGGGGTATGGGCGATTTCCGGATCATCGCGGATAATGCGGACGGCTTCGTATCCGTCCATCACGGGCATGCGGATATCCATGAGTACCACGGAGGGACGTTCCTTTCCGGTGAGTGTTACGGCCTGCCGCCCGTTTTCCGCGCTGAAGCAGGTCAGCGGGGTGTCTTCGAGATAGGCGCGGATCAGATTTCGTCCGGACAGGGAATCATCCACCACCAGGATGGTGGCCGGTTCGAGTACAATACCGTGCGAACGCTCGTCCGTGCGCGGATCAGACCTGCGGACCCGCACCGAGCCCCTGCCGCGCACGATACCGGGCAGCGTGATGGTGAACCGGGATCCCTGGTCCAGGGCGCTTTCCACCTGAATGCTCCCGCCCATCATTTCCACCAGCCGCCGGGTGATGGTGAGGCCCAGCCCGGTGCCGCCGTATTTCTTGGTATTCTGCCCGTCCTGCTGGCGAAAGGCCTCGAAGATGCGTTCCCGGGAGGATTCATGGATGCCGATGCCCGTGTCCGCCACCGTCAGGGAGAGATCCACGGCGTCATTGCGTTTATTCGAGGGCGTGGAGACCACCTCCAGGCGAATATGGCCCTCATGGGTGAATTTCACCGCGTTGCCCATGAGATTGAAGAACACCTGGCGGATGCGCACCTCGTCAAGCATCAGGTTTTCGGGAAGGGACGGATCAATATTCATTTCAAATGCCAGGCCTTTTTGCTCGATCCGCAGGGAAAAGACGGATTTGATATCATTGAGCAGGGAAGAAAGATTGACTGGTTCTACCTGCAGTTCCAGCTTCCGGGCTTCGATTTTGGAAAGGTCCAGGATATCGTTGATCAGGGTGAGAAGCCCTTTTCCCGATGAGCGGATGGATTTGAGATACTGCCTGTGGCTTTCTTTTCTGACCGAGGAAATGAGCAGATCGGTGAATCCGAGAATGGCATTCATGGGGGTGCGGATTTCATGGCTCATATTGGCCAGAAATTCACTTTTCGCCCTGTCGGCATCTTCTGCGGCCTCTTTTGCCGCTTTCAGTTCAACCATGGATTTTTTCAGGGCCGCCGTACGGTGGACAACCAGTTCTTCCAGGCGTCCCCGGTGTTTGTCCAGTTCTTTCTGGCGGTTTTGGATTTCGTCGAGCATCTCGTTGAATCCATCAATGAGATCTCCGATTTCATCTTCGCTGACTTTTCGGGCCCGCACCGTATAATCGCGGTCCGTGCAGATACTGCGGGCCGTGGCGGCCAGTTCCATGACCGGTTCGGAAATGATTCCCTGGAGAAAAGACGATAAAAGCAGAGACACCAGGAAAATAATCAGAATAATGATGGCGAAAATGCCCAGGTGCTCCTTGAACTGGTGGTGGATTGTCTTTAGATCGTGCTGGATGAACACCGTGGCGATCCTGTCTTTTTCCACAAAGATTTCCTGGAACAAAAGCAGGTCGTTATCACGGAATTCATGTCCCGTGGGCCGGATGGCCGGGGGGAGACGCTTGTCTTCCCCGGCAGCCGAATAGGTGGCGAACAGGTCTCCATTCGCCCGGTAGATGCAGGCGTACCGAATGCCTGGATGCGCGGAAAACGCAGCCAGGTGCCGCCGGGCGGTTGTCCGGTCGTAAAAGGCCAGGGCGCCTTCACTGTTCATGCCCACCACCCGGGCGATCACAGATATATTATGGACCAGGTTGCGCTGAAAGGAAAGGATATCACGAAAAATAAAGCTTACGGACGCCAGCATCAGGGAGATGGTGGAGGTGAGCATGATGATCAGGACCAGCTTTTGCTTGATGGACAAGGTGGAAATGCGCATCAGTTCTTCTCCCGTTCATCATGATCATTCCCGGTTTTTGTTTCATTATGAATCAAAGCGGACATGAGAAGCTGGGAACTCATGGACAGCCCGGCCCGGCTGACCGCCGCCGGATTGACCTCGAAACGCAGCCGCTTGTCCCTGATGAAAAACCGGACCATAAGCCCGGCCGCCATGCAGTCTTCCGTCTGACCGATGAGCAGCACGGGCGATCTGGCGTTTGGGAGCAGCACCGGCAGGAGATGCGCCACGGTTTTCGAATCCCTGGAAACCAGGAACAGGCAGTGGCAGTTCAGGGAAGATCCACTGTTCCCGCGTCCGGACGCACCAGAAAACAGCGCCGGATGAAAGGTCACCTCAATGCGCCGGCCGTGAACGGTTTTATCCCGCAGGGCCTCCAGGGCTTTCACGGGCCGTCCGTCATTGGCCACGCAGAGCATGAGCGGCTCGTCCGGGCGGGAAAAGGCGGTCCCGGGCCAGCGGGTGAAGCGGATGAAATGATAGAGAAACCCGGCCTTGACCTGATATTCTTCCCCGGTCAGGGGCTGGGATACGGCCGGCACGGCGGCGGCCAGCAGAAGCAGAGCCGCTGCCAAGGCATTGCGCCCGGCGGAAAATCGCGCGGTATGACGTCTGGCGTGATTCTGAAATGCCGTATTATCCATGCGTCTAAAACCGGAGCGCCAGCTTCATGAGCAGGCTCCGTTCAATTTCGAGGGTGGAAAATTCCGCGTGCTCCTCTTCCAGAAGATTGCGGCCCACCACGGAGACCTCGGTGCGAGGGGTTGGTCGCCATGCCAGGCGGGCATCCAGGGTCAGGTATTCATCCACGTCCCGATCCTTGATCCGGTCCACGTAGCGAAGCCAGACATCCATATCGATCGTGTCCGTGAGCCGGTATCCCGAACGCAGGGATACCTGATTCCGGGGATTGCTGGCCGTGAAAAACAGGCGCATCTTCCCATCATCCGATACGCCGGCCGGGGCCTTGATGCAGTGCATCCGGGTTTTCAGAAAGGTCCAGGCCGCTTCCATCCGCAGGCGGGAAAAGGGCTGCCAGAACAGGGATGTCTCCAGGCCAAAGGATTCGCCGCTCCAGTTGTTTTCGTATTCCACCGGCAGTCCATAGTGGGGCGTGGGAACCTCGCGCCGGACATATCCCGCCGGATCATACCGCAGGGCCACAAGCCGGTCATAAGCATGAAAAAAGCCGGCCAGCATCATCCGCATATCCGGCCGGGGCTGGAAGCGGTATCCAACTTCCCAGGCGATCAGTTCCTCGGGTTTCAGACCTTTGTTTCCGCGGCGGACCAGGAGAAGCGGCAGATCGGTCCCGGCGGCTTCGGGGGCCAGTACGCTTTCCTGGAGAACGCCGTTGGTTTCAAGCCGGCTGGGGATGCGCACGGCCCGTGACAGCCCGCCCCACAGGGAATGGCGGTAAGAGGGAGAATACAGGAGCCGGAGGGTGGGCTGCAAGTCCGCGCCGTGGTCGTCCGTATATTCCAGCTTGGCGCCGGCGGTGAGAGAGAGGCGGTCCGGAACCAGAGAGAAGGTATCCTGCAAAAAGGAGCCGACGCGGTACTGGTGTTCGTTTTCGGGATCAAAGCGCAGGGGCTTCGTCCCGTCCGCGTCGGTGCGGTCGAATACCAGGCGTCCATTAAGGCCCCAGATCATCTCGTGACGCCCGGCGAGAAGCCGGTGGCGGTATTCCAGATGATTGTCCAGGTAGCGGGTGCGGACGCCCAGGATATCCTTTTCACTGGAATCCATGCTGAAATGAACATCGGTTTCAGAGGCCGGACCATGACGGCGGGTCCATTTGGCGGAAGCCCATATGCCGGAGGCGCGGGACAGGCGGTCTGTATCCTCGTACCAGGGCGTCTCGAACAGGAGGCAGGTTTCCGTGGACTGGAACCGGTTGGAAAAGATTTCTCCCTGCAAACGCAGGCGGTCGCTATCGTCATTCCAGGACCAGTCGCTGCGAAATCCGGCGCGGCCGGAGCGCCAGTCGCTTCGGGAGGGATCGGCGGCGATCTCGCGGTCTCCATCCGTGAGGTCGCCCTGGTTGAAGAATTTGGCGAAGAGCCGGTAAGCGCCATGCTTTGAGACAGCTTTTCCATAACGGACGACGGCCCCGGCCTCATCCGTGCCACCGATGAGGCTGATGACGGTTCCCGTGGTATCCCGGCAATGGCGGGTAATGATATTGATGACCCCGTTGACCGCATCCGTTCCCCATAGGACTGCGTTGGGTCCCCGGATGATTTCGATGCGGTCCAGGTCTTCCAGAGCCATGTCCTGCATATCCCAGAACACGCCGCCCACATTGGGGTGGTTTACGCGGCGTCCGTCGATAAGAACCAGGAGTTTATTGGAAAACTGTTCGTTCATGCCCCGGATATTCACCACCCAGTCCGTCGCTGAGATCCGGGCCACCTGCACGCCGGGCGCCATGCGCAGAGCTTCGGGAATGGAGGTGACACCGCCGCGCCGGATATCTTCCCGCGTGATCACGAAAACGGCGGCGGCCGTGTCTTTCAGTTTGCGGGGAGACCGGGAGACCGAGGTGATTTCCACATCCATGAGTTCTTCCAGGGAAAAGGACGTGAAATCTGCGGAACCGGACGGAAATACGGCGGCCGGACATGGCCGCGCAGGAAAAAGAATCAGGACCGGAATGAAAAACAGCATCCGCGTCAGCACGCATCGGATGACCGTCAAGGGGCGCATGGCGGGTCTCCCTCATGATAAAGCCGGATATCAGGCCGGACCGGATCGGAACCGGATCGGACCGGACCGGATCGGACCGGAAGGGTGCCGGCGGATCCGGATGGCGGGAGAATAGATAAACCAGATGCCCGCTCCGGGCAAGTTTTATCCGCCCAAAAGACGGCCAAACGGCAAAAAGGCCGGTTTCTCCGGCCGGTGGTATGGGAGCGGAAAAAATCGCGGATCATGACCGTGTAAAAAAATCAGTGCATCAGGATGCGGGGGAGCGCTGGAAATGCAGGAAATAATTGACCCGCGAATTATCGGAAAGAAAAAAACGCCCGCTGAAGGGCGCATAGCGCAGTCCCGTGGTATCCAGATGGACAAGACTGCGGGGTCTGCCCCATTTAATCAGCTCGGACGGCCGGATGAACCGGTCATGACGATGGGTGCCCACAGGCAGCATCCGGAGGATATATTCGGCTGCGATAATGGCGAACAGATAGGATTCAATGGTCCGGTTCAAGGTGGCGAAAATAAGATCGCCGCCGGGTTTGACCATGGCCGCGCAGGCGGAAACCAGATCGGCGGGGGAAGGGACATGTTCCAGCAGTTCCATGCAGACCACGATATCAAAGGGTTTTGAAAAGCGGGATGGCGCATCTTCCGCAGAACACAGGCGGTATTGGATGGAGAGGTTCCGGATTTTCGCATGATGCCGGGCCACGGCCAGGCTTTCGGCGCCCATGTCGAGCCCGGTGACATGGGCCCCGTCCCTGGCCAGGGCTTCGGAAAGAATACCGCCGCCGCAGCCCATATCCAGGACACGCAGCCCGGAAAGGGAACCGACCCGGCTTCGGATATAGTCCATGCGGTATGGATTGATATCGTGGAGGGATTTCATGGCGCCGTCTGGTTCCCACCAGCGGTCTTGAAGGGCTTCGAATCTGGCGAGTTCAACGGCATCAAGGTTTCCAGGATTCATTCGAGAGGCCTTGTCATCAGATTCCGGTTTCATCCAGCGCATCGCAGACGGCGCGGCCGTCCATGCGCAGAAAATTTACGTCCGTATGGTCAAAAAATCAAGCCGCAAAAGGATGCGATTCCCGCTCCCCTGCCTGCCGTCATTGTCGTCATCTGCCGCCATCCCGCTGCCGGGAAAATGATTCCGCGTTTCCCGTCCGCACCACGCGCCAGAGCCGGGCGCCGGGGGTTTTCCAGCGGGATTCAATCCGGCAGGAAGCAGCCGCCAGTCCGGCCTCCAGCATGGCGTCCCGCCGGGAGGAACTGTGGGAGGAAACCGCCCAGAACCGGCGGTGGGGAATGCGGGCCAGGTCTTTTTTAACCTGTTCCATGGAAAATGGCGCATGGCTGAACACCACCAGACGTTCCGGTTTTTGGTTGTAATGGGTGAAAGCCCGCATGGCGGCGCGGTAGACGTAGACAGGGTCGGCGTCTTCCGAGCGGTTCAGGAGTTCCACCAGAGGGCGGATATGCTCTCCGGCGTACAGCGTCAGGCCGTAATGGTCGCGGATGCCGGGAAACCAGATGAGCGCCAGTGCCAGAACCCAGATCGGCGAAAACCGGCCGAATCCGCGAACCAGAGCCCATCCCACGGCCAGATAAAACGGAACCGTCAGAAAGACAACGTGGCGGATGCCCCCAAATGGATATACCCCCGCCAGCGCCGCAGCCAGCAGGACGCCGAATAATCCGGCGTTCAGGGCGATGAGGATCCGCGCGGCAAGACGGTCGCCCGTTCTGCGGCCGGCCCTGGGATCGTGTTTGGGGAAATCGCGTCTGAAGGCTGTCTGCAGCAGAAAAACGCCCGTCCCGGCGGTCACGAGCAGGTAAATCCAGATGGAGCCGTGGTGCGACGGCGTGACGGCGGATTCCAGAAATCCCCTGATATTGCCCGCAAGCCAGGGGAGAAACGATTCGCTTCCGAACTGGAAATACTGATCCGCCAGATAGGTGGTTCCCCTGGGATTGGAAACCATCTGCGCGGCCAGAGAGGTCGGAATCAGGGCGACCACCGCCGTCAGAACGGCCAGATGCGCAAAGATCCAGTTCCGCAGAGAGGGCAGGGGACGGGTTTTCATCCGCCGCTCCAGCAGATAGGCCGCCTGAAGCCCCGCCGCCACGAAGACCCCCTGATAATGGGCCCAGATCGCCAGAATTTCCGCTCCCGCCAGCAGCCATAATATGGTTTGGGCCGCGTTTTTCTCCCTGTTTCCCGCCTCCGGCACTTCCATTCGACAATACAGGCGGCAGCAGAGAACGGCGGCCAGCACCAGCAGGGAATAGCCGTTGTCGTCACGGGAAAGCCATAACTGCATGGGCGCCCCGGCCATGAGAAAGGCGGCGGCAATACCGGCGGTGCCCAGGGGGGCGGGAAAGGCCAGGGCCAGACCGGCCACGGCGAGAATCCCGAAGATGCAGGCGGGCAGCCGGTTGCCGAATTCGGTGTCCGGCAGAAAGAGCCGCGCCGTTTTCGCGATGGCCGGATACAGCGGCGAGGCCGAATGAATGCGGTTGTTCGTCTTCACCAGCCCGGACCAGGGCGAACACACCACTTCCCGCATGATGCATTCGTCAAGTGACAGGCTGCGCTCCCCCAGATCGTACAGGCGGAGTCCGGCCGCCAGCGCCGCCACGGCAAGGGCGGGGAGAAGATATTTTGTCGCGTCGTTCCGGAAGAGATTCATGGGGCGGCGGGACTGGCCGGAGTGAAAAACCGGCGGAGCAGGCGGTCCGCCTGAAACAGCGCAAGAGCGGCGGCGTAGATAATGATCCAGGTGGCGATCATGCCGACGGCGTCGGTTCGCCACGCCAGCAGATGGCCGTATTTGATGAGCGGCACCTGAAGCAGATAGAGCGGCAGGGAGAGCCGTCCCGTCCAGATCAGCCATGGGGACTGAAACCGGAGCCGGTGCATCCATAATGCAAGGCAGATGCCCATCAGGGGAGAGACAAGATCCAGCAGCGGATAAACCAGATTTTCCTGGTGCTGGAGATGAATGGACAGCCCAAAGACAAGGGCCGACCCCACGGTGGAAAAGACCAGCCGTTTCTGAAGAAAGGGGATGATCCGGTCGGCTTCTCCATAAAACCACACGCCCATGGCAAAGGACAGGGGAAAGCGGCCCCAGTTCTTTGCCTGGCTCCAGTTTTCCGGAAGGACGTGTAGCGCGGCCCACAGCCCAAGGGACAGAAGAAAATAGGCCAGCAGGACGTCCCCTTTGGAGGAGGAGCGCCGGACAATCAAAATGAACAGGACATAGTGAATGCCGATGGCAGGAATGAACCATTCATGCAGCCCCAAAAAATACAGCAGATCAATCTGGGGGACGGGGCGGCTGGTCAGCAGCGGGACCAGCACGAGCCGGGCTGCCATGCACAGGATCACAAGGGGCCAGATCGCCAGAAAGCGGTGGCGGAGCCAGGCCCCCACAGGAGGCTGCTTCCGGGCGTGGGAGGCCATAAGGCCGTAGCCGGAAATGAAAAAAAACAGGGAGACCCCGTTGAATCCCCATCCGCCAAGAAAGAGGTACCAGAAATCTTTGGCGTGATAGATGGCCGTATGGTGGTAGAGAACCGCCAGCATGGCGACGCCCTTGAACGTATTGGAAAAGGTAAGATCCGGCCGAAAGGGACCGGAAACAGGGCGGCGGCCGACCCATAGCAGGCCGGAAAACACCGCCAGAAGCGCGAGCAGCGAAAATTTAGCGGACATGATGTCTCCCTGGCTTTTCCCCGGACGTTTTGGGGACGCGGTCGGTGTCGCAGACCAGATTGCGTTTAGGAAATCCCGAACGGTTGTGACGACCTCCTCCCGGCGTTCATGGCACAACCCGTGTCCGGCGTCGTCAAAGAGAATGAGAGAGCAGTCAAAGCCCGCCGCCGCAGCCCGTCGGCGAAAGCGGCGGCTGTCATTTGCGGAAACGATCCGGTCGTCCTTGCCGTGCAGGATTAAAATGGGCGGTGTATTTCCCCGAAGGCCCCGCCCCGCCCGATCCGGCCTCTGATTCCGGAGCAGGTGCAGCGGCGACAGGGATGCCGGCGCAATCCCGAAGGCCCGCAGCCCGTCGTAGCCGGTTTCCGTGGCGTCCAGCACCGGACTGAGCAGGACAAGGGCGTCCGGGCGGGCGGCTCCGGATTCCCGTTCGTCGGAAAGCAAGGCCGCGCAGGCCGCCAGATGGCCCCCGGCGGACGTTCCGCCCGCTGCAATGCGGCGGGGGTGAAGGCCGAGTTTCCCGGCGTTTTCCCGCAGAAACCGGATGGCGTCCCGTGCGTCCGCCACGCAATCCGCCGGGGTGAGGCCGTTTTTCCCGGCCAGACGATAATCAGCGGAAACGGCGATGAATCCGGCGGCGGCCAGGGCTTCACAATGGGCAAAAAACTGGGAGGGGGCTCCCTTCACCCAGCCGCCGCCAAAAAAGAAAACAACGGCGGGGCAGGGTGTGGAACGCGGCCGCGTCGGCCGGAACACATGCAGCAAAAGGACGTTTTCCCCGGCCATCTTGTATGAATGGCTTTCTCTGGTCCATTCCGGCCCGGATGCGGCATGGGCCGGTGCGGACGAAAACGCCCCCGCAAAGATTCCCGCCGTCCAGACCAGGGCCGCCAGCATCGCCGCCGCCACGGCGGGCAGGCATCGCTTTTCGGTTCCCTTCCGGAACATCATGCGGCCCCGGAACCGCTTTCCCCCATTGCGGCAGCCAGCAATTCGCCGTAGCGCTCCCGCATCCGGTCTTCGCCGTACCGGGCCGCCACAAATACCCTTGCCGGCGGCGCGGTTCGCCGGAAAGATTCCGGATCGTTCTGAAAGGCGGCCAGGGCCCCGGCCAGGGCTGCGGGAGAGAACGGCGGGACCGTATGGCCCCGGCCTTCCGCCAGGATTTCCGGGATGCGGCCCACGGCCGTCGCCAGAACCGGCAGTCCGGCGGCCATGGCCTCCAGCAGGGTGAACGGCAGGCCCTCGGATTCGGAGGGCATGACCAGCAGATCGGCGGAGGCCATCAATTCCGGGATGTCGTTCCGTGCGCCCAGAAAACGGACCTGGTCAGCCACACCAAGGTCGCGGGCCATGTTTTCAAGACTGGTCCGTTCTCTGCCGTCCCCGGCGAAAATGGCGCAAAGCGGTGCGGATGGGGGGCTGCCGTCCGCCGGTTTTCCGTCCGCCAGAGCTTGGACCATAGCTTGGACCATAGCTTGGATCAGATGCTGCTGGCCCTTGATTTTCTCCAGGCGGCCAACCACAAGCAGAAGGCGGGCGTCTTCCGGCAGATCCAGTGTCCGCCGCAGGGGCAGAGGAGCGGCGGCGGCAAAACGGTCGATATCCACCCCGTTTTCAATGGTCCTCACCTTTCGGGGATTCAATCCGTCTTTTTTCACGGACGCCTCGGCCAGTTCCGGACTGACCGTGATCCAGACGTCCGTCATCCAGGACAGGAACCGTTTTTCGATCACGCGCCGCCGGGCCTCGTCCACATAATGCCGGCTGTGTTCGGTCATGACCACCCGCGCACCGGTGAGTCTGCCCGCCGCCGCCGCGTACAGCAGCGAGGACAGGTCATGGGCGTGGAGCAGGCGGATCTTTTCCCGGCGGATCATGCGGACCAGCGGGGGCAGAACCCTGGTGTCGAACAGGCATTGCCGCCGGGGAATCAGGTCCAGCGGCACGCCGGCGTCCCGGAACTCATCGGCAAAGGCGTCGATGCGGTCAAAGCAGACGACCCGGTTGCGAAATCCGGGAACCAGCGGGTTCCGGGCCAGGGTGCGCACCAGCTTTTCCCCGCCGCCGACGGTCATGTTCAGGATGCATTGGGCGATGACGCTCATTTTATGACCTCTGAGAAGGTGTCTGAAAAGTAGAATCGGCATCAAGCAGCCGAGTCCAGGCGCGTGCCATATTATTAATCATTATTATTGATCATTGCAATCTGGATGAACGCCCGCGATGAATCGGTTCGCAGTTCATCGTCCTTGCTCAAACGCCGCCTCTGTCTGTCGTTTTTACGGACTGGCTGCCGATGATCCCGGCGCTGGGTTCTTCTTCGCGGCCCTCTCAGGCATCCTTATTATTATGGGATAAAATCTGAAATATATGCAGGAAATCAGATGTGGAATTTTTTGAAAAACTCAATTTATGACGGTGGATAGTATATTTATCTGAAAATGCCTGAAAAATGCGTCAATCATCCTCCGCTTTTTCCTCTATTGCACGAATCCAGTCAGCCCGTTTTCTAAATGCCTTTGTCAGTACGGGCGTTATGCGTCCCTTGTCATAAGCCATTTCCTGGCCGTCCATCGGTTTGTCGAGTTCGGCTTTGACCGCTATCCGCGGAAAACGCATGATCGTTATGTCCGCATATTTCAATGCTTTCTCCTCATTTCCTGCATTCAGGCTGTTCTCAATCAGTCGCAGCAATGGCGGAATATCCCCGTTTTCATTATAAAGTCGTTGAAAAAAGCGTTCTGCAACGTCAAATTTCCCGGTTTTGGCAAATGCAATGCCGATATACATATTGGCTATCGGGTCTGTCGGTGAATAGTGCAAAGATTTCCTGAAGAATGGAATCGCATCTTCAGGCTGGTCCAGCCTTAAAAGGCTTGTACCTTTCAGATTCAGCATTATAGGCGTAACCGTAATTTTTCCCAGAACAATATTCAGAATATCAATTGCATCTGCATATTGATTATTTTTTACCAAATATAAAGCTTCTTTTGAACGAAGTTCGTAGTTTAACGGCATTAAATTAACAGCTTTCCTTTGTAATTTAATCGCTTGATCATATTCGCCCTGAATAGCATAGATATATGCCAGAGAAAAATATGGAACTGCCACTGCATACTTATAATTTTGTCGATGTAAATCCGGGCTTAGCTGAATCTGATAATATCTGAATGCTTCCTTGTATTCCTTGCGGTTCAGATAATAGGCCCCAAGATAACTGTATGGCCTGGACAGCTTCGGATATTTTGCAGCCACATCTTCCCACAGTGTCCGTTCTGATTTCCAGACAGCGTTTCGCGCATAAGTTCCTATACCCAGGGAAATCATCAGACCCACAGTAAAACAGGATAAAAGAACAGGCATCAACCGATGTTCATTCTGATAATGGTTGATGCCGTATTTTATCGCCATTGCCAAAGGCGTAAACAGAAACAGGGATGGAAGGTAATTCCGATGTTCAAAAACAGGTTCAAGAGGCAAAATTGATGACTCGACGAGATGAGCGAGAAAAAAGAAAAGAATTGAAAAACATGGCATTGGAAACCGTCTGAGAAATCGAATGCAGATACCGGTCAGGCTGAAAATAAAAATAATCGCTGGCAGAGTTGTCCAGGGATGAAACAGGGAGACAGATATTTCCATATCATGCATCAGGCAGAGTCTTGAAGATATCGGATAGATGATTTGACTGATATAAAAAAACAATACCCTGAATTGCGTAAGGAATCTTTCTGTCATCGTGAACGATCTGACAGAATAAAGCTCTGAAAGGCATTCATACGGATTTTTGCTGCCAGAATAAAGAATGAAAAGACCAATAAGAAGCACAGCACCCAAAATTGCAGCAATCGTTATTACAATCGTTTTCTTATTGAACTTCCCTGTTAAATCATTAAAAAAAGTGAACTCCACCAGAATAAGTGCAAAAGGAAATGTTATGGCATTTTCCTTGCTGCCAACAGCCAGAACAAACGCAAGGCCGCATGATAAAAAAAGAAGGTTACGGATAATTCTGGATGGATTAAGTCTCGCTTTCAGATATGCATATATACCGATGATATAAAACATTGCCGCCATTGAAGCCATTCGCTGAACAATATAAGTGACGGCCTGGGTTTGAATCGGATGAAGTGCCCACAGTATTGCTGAAAGCAGTGCTGTGAAATGCCGATAGTCAAAATTCCGGCCTGCCATTCCCGGTGTTTCAAATAGAGCTATCAGGGTAAGATATAAAAAAAATGCCGTCAGCAAATGGACGCCAATGTTGACAATATGATATCCAATGACGCTATCTCCTCCCATCAGCCAGTTCAGGCCAAATGAGAAGCAGGCGAAAGGTCGATATAGATGCTCTCCGTCATTAATGGATGCGAAAAAGGTCGCTTTTACCGTTTCAAACAAGAGATTATCCATATGGATGCGGGAATTTTCGAGAATATTGCGCGTATCATCAAAATGCCATGGAACATTTAATGTATTTGAATATACAGTAATGATAAATGCTGCCATTAAATAAAAGGCAATTTGATTTCTTGCGCCTGAAGGATGCTGATCTGTATTGTCGCCCATTCTTTGAAATTCTCCCCTGAATAAATCCAGAATAAATCATTCTGTTTCAGGCCAACGCGGATTCAATTTTCCGTCATGATTTCAATAGCTTGTAATACCCTGAATCGGGGTCAACTGAAGCGGCAGCTACCGTATAATCAGAAACCACACATCATTCCTGTCTTGATCGCTGCGCCGTTCCCATTATTATACGGATGCCTGATAACAGAGGTACCTGCACGAGCCGCTTCATCGGCGGTATTGTCATGTGAACCGTCGTCGATAACCACTATCTCATATTGATATGAACCATTCAAGACAGACGATATCTTTTTAACAACATCGCCAATGACGCTGGATTCATTAAATGCAGGTATAATAATGGAAATTTCTGTTTCAGATATAATCGTATTTTACCTTCAGTTCTCTTGATATTGGATGGTTAATAATCCGATTCCATCATAATATCTCCCAAAAACGACGAAACCGCTTCAATATCTGGGGGGATGATCTCACCTGATTTATCATCAAAATCAAGATATTCATCAATTTCAGCAAGAGCGAAATTCAATAGTAACTGGTCCGCATAGTAATTCGCCTTATCCGCCTGATCGCTTTCAATACTTATCTGGAGAAGCCATATCAAGGGGAGCGTGTTTTTTATCGATTCAGATGTATGCACAAGAATGCGTTCAGATTTTTGGTATTCCTTCCATTGGCTCCAGGCAATACCCAAATTGAGGTTTGCAGTCAAATTATCCGGATCGCGCTTCAATGCTTTTTTCAGGATATTGATCGCCTTGTCTGTTTGCCCTGTCTGAATATAGGCGATCCCTGAAATCGTTTCTGTTTCTAGTGAAACCGGATCCGGTTTTAAAACTGCCGTTTCAAACGCTTTGATTGCCTCATCGTATGCTTTTGCAGAAACCAGGTCCAATACAATCGTCTCCATATCATCAGCCATTATATTATTATTGAATAAATTTGATTTTTTTCGATAAAAAACCGCCTTTTTATAATCTTTCATTTTAACGCAATTTGAAGCAATATTAAAATATATTTGCTTCATCTCCTTTTTTACATTCTGGGCAATTAAATCAATATCAAGTGCGCGATTAAAATAACGGAGTGCTTGTGGATAATGATCGTTTTCAGATAAAATTCTCCCTAAAATCATATATGGCCGCCTCATGTTCGGATATTTTTTGTGTGTATCACTCCATAATGAAAACTCCGAACGCCACACATGATTCCTCATATAAGTGCTCAATCCTGAGAAAAAAATCAGGCTGATAACAAAAAAAACAAGCAGTGGACGTAAAAGCTTGCTGTCCGGTTGATATTGATATATCAAATATTGAGTTCCAATGGCGGCAGGAAGAAAGAGAAACATGGAAGGGACATAATTCCGATGTTCAAAAATATTTTCCAGCGGTAAAATCGATGATTCAACCACATGGGCAAGAAAAAAGAAGAGAATTGAAAATGAGAGACAGGGCATTCTTCGAATCAGTGCTAATGCACTGATAATCAAACCAATAACGATCAATATTGCCGGTATGGTTGTCAGGGGAACAAAGAGAGATTCAGACAGAGGCATCCCATGCATTATGGAAAAGCGAGACGGAACTGGATAAAAAATCTGGCTCAAATAAAATAACAATACCCTGAATTGTGTCAGAATCCGTTCCGTCATTGTAAAGGGGCGGAAAGCATAAAAATCCTTAATAAATGACAGGGCTTTCATATCCAGAGACTTGAGAAGCAACAGCGTTATCAGCAGGGAAAAAAGAATGGAACATCCCAGAAAAATAAAGATATTTCTGTAATTAATGTGTTTAACACTCGTTTTCGCATAAAAAACAAATTCGATTAAAAGCAGTGCAGATGGAAAGGTGATGGCGTTCTCCTTGCTGCCGACAGAAAGAAGAACGGATAAAATACAGAGGAGCGCAAATAAAATTTTCTGCCAACGCAATCGGGTATTGCGCAATTTCAGATATGCATACATCCCTGCTATATAAAAAAGACCTGCAAGCGATGTCATTCGCTGAACAATATATGTTATCGCCTGTATCTGTATTGGATTGACTGCCCACAAGACAGCGGTCAATAAAGAGATAAAACGGATATGACCGCCGTATTGCCGGGTTTTCAGGTTTGGTGAATTGAATAATTCCAGAAGAAACAGATAGAGGAAGAAGGCTGTTAAAACATGGATGGCAATATTGACAATATGATAGCCGGCAACATTGTCCCCCCCGAAAAACCAGTTCAGACCGAATGTAAAACATGCGACCGGCCGATAAATACCTGCTTTATCAGATTTATAAATATCTGCAAAAAAAGTCTGGTATATTGAGTCCCGGGAAAATTTTTCCAGATGAACATGTTTGTTGTCAAGAATATTCGCGTAATCATCAAGAAGCCACGGAACATGGAGGGTATTTGAATAGCAGAGGACAATCAGAAACAGAAGGAAATAAAAATGCAGGGATGAGGGCGATGTCCGCTCTCTCATATCAGACGCTGATTGTGCCATAAGGGAATTTTCATTTTCACAAACAGAAGGCGTCATTTTAAAAATTAATAAAAATTAATGGGTTAACTCCCAAATATCATATCCATTTTCAGAGAAGACCTCTTTACAATGCCTCCTGAAAAAATATGACAATCTTTTTTGAGTACCGGGTCTTAAACTTTCATTCGACCACTTTAAAAACATGGGATAATTTAGAAAAATATGGCTTATTTGTTTTTCTTTCAAAGCAGTCAGCATCTGGACAGAATTTTCTGACCCTTCCAGCAAAAGACGGAGCGTATTCCCTTCATAATTACGCGCCTCAAAAATAAATTCCCGGTCACAATAATATGTTCTGTTCCCGATAAACAGGAAAAAAATTTTTGAGTCAGCCGATGTATGCTCGTTTATGTAGCGAATTGCAGGATATTCCGGCCGCAATGATGAAATATAGTCATCGCGGCTCTGTTTTCCCGGAAGATAGTCAAACGGTTTTACATAATAAAATTGTTCGATCAAATAACGGATTGGTATCACTGCAAAAAACAACAACATACCAATAACAGCACCTGCGCAGATATTTCGATGTGAAACCGAAGAAATAGTTGTAAACAACTGAAAGATATTCTTCAGACCAAAAGCGCACAACAAAACCAATCCTGGGATCATGGGGGTGAAATATCGTACTCTCAGCGATGTTGTAAAGAATACGATCATGAAAAAAAGAACGGAAAACGCCAGTAGAATTGATTTTTCCCTGCGAATACAAGTATCAGACTTTGAAGTGCGGAAAAAAGCAAAGCAGGGTAAAATCAGAAGTGCCGGCGATAACTTTCCATCAAAATCGTGCGGAACAAAATCTTTTCCCTGAAAAAAAAGACGCAATGGCAATAGCAGAATATACCATGTCGGCTCTTTATATTCAAGGTATCTGTAAACAAAATGATTGACTTTCCTTTCCGGCATCGCCCTGAAAGCCTCAAAAGGGCTGTCCGGTTTATGACTGAAATCATACCGTCCCGGATGAAGATGATGATCGAACAGGGGATAGACAGGATTCTCTTTCCAGATATAGTTGCGGGCCATCCACGGCGAAAAGCACAGAAGTGAAATTGACACAAAACCGATTGTATTCCGAAACAAAACAGATAGCCTGGCCTCCGCTTTTTTGCATCTGAGATATATGAGCGGGACAATGGCGGATAAAACAAATAAAACAACCAGTCCGCTGTATTTTGTTCCCAGGCTCAGTCCGCAAAAGATGGCTGATATTGCAAGATAACGAAAGCGGAAATCATCATCTGCCCAGCGGAAGATAAACAGAAGCGATGCAAAGGCAAAGCAGGTCAGCCCCAAATCGACATAGGCGGTTATCGATAATCTTATGATAACCGGAACCGACAAAAACAAAAGAACGCCGAACAGGGCATAGCCTGCCCCGATTCGACGTTTCAGATACCTGTAGATCATACATGCTGTAAGAAGTGCAAACGAAAAATGGATAAATTTCGGAGCGATATCATTCCCGGCGGCAAGGGGAATCATATACAGGAGCGTCACGTTCATGGGGAAATAGGAAAAAAACATGAAGGGGAATTCATGCATGATGCCATATTTCAGGTAGAGTTTTGGCAGGGTGAGATGATGAATCAGCGCGTCCCGGCTGACGGGGGGAACCAGGGAAAGCAAAATGATACAGATCACCAGCCCCGCCAGCAGAAATATCTGGACAATCGTAAGATACCGTCTCATGCGGCCGTCAGACAACCTTGCGCTGCAAAAAGATGAGGTTTGCGCCGACAAAAATGGTTGCTGTCCAGAAGAACCAGATAACAAGGCCATTGAGCAGAATGCTTCCATGAATCATCAGGTCATGGATCGCTTCACTTCTGAAATTGAGTGCATCCAGATTTGGCAGGATATAATATATTGCTTTTAACAATATCTTTATCCACTCTTCTTTCACACCCGTTTCGGCCATCCGGTTCAGGTCATTGCTCCAATGCCCCATGAAGGTCAGCCCCACCAGAAAAAGATTGTGAAGCATCGGCGAGGTAAAGGTCGTAAAAAAAAGACTGAACGCAGCCAGCAGTATCCATTCAATAAAAATAAATCCCAATGCGACAAGGTGCTGCAAATGAATTTCTATGCCGGAAAACTGGAGAACCATCAACCAGACGATGGACAACACCGGAAATACGGTTCCAAGCACAAGTATCATCCCGGCAAATTTGCCGATCAAAAAGACAGGACGATTTACCGGCCTTGAAAGCACCAGATAAATCGTCTTCTGCTGTATCTCTTTCTTCAGCATATTGGAACCCAGATAGATCACCGCCATCAGGCCCCATATACCCATCGCCCAGAAACCGGTGGACTGAATGATCCGCTCATGCCCGCCGACCGCCATGTTTCCAAGTATCAGGGAACAGGTGATGACGACCATTCCCGATACGATCAGCAGTTGAAGCAGCTTGTCCCGCAGTGCCTCCAGCCAGACGTTGACGGCCAAAGCCCGTATTTGAAACAAAAAAGCAGATTTCATCATATTTCTCCTGTTATCGGGGCCTGATGTTCGCTTTGGCCTGCATTACAGGCTGTCCTTATGCTGCTGCTCAAAACCAAACAGAACTTCTTCTATTTCCTGCCGTATCGGACGCAGCGATATCAGTGCCACGCTCTTGTCCGCAGCCAGCGAAAGAAGTTCGTCCTTTTGTTCAACCGTCAGGTTGATGATCCAGTCCCCGTCAGACGACCGAATCATTTTTTCCGCAGACACCAGATTTTCTAGGATATCACTGCGGTCTGTGGCGCAGACCGCTTCGTACCCCTTCACCTCCCTCGACAAATCAGAGAGCCGCCCGGACCATTGGAGACGCCCCCCCTGAATGAGCGCAATCTGATCCGAAAGCTGTTCAACGTCATAAATAATATGCGAACTGAAAATCAGCGTCTTGCCCGCCGCCTTCATATCCTGAAGAATCCCCTGAAAACGATACCGCCAGAACGGATCAAGGCCGCTCATCGGTTCATCCAGAAAGAGGAGTGGCGGATCGTGAATAATGGCCTGGGCAAATCCGGCACGTTGAAGCTGGCCTTTGGAAAATGTCCGCATCATCTGTTTTTCCCGCCCTGAAAGGTCCATCAATTCCAGGACTTCACCAATCCGTTTCCGGGATGCAGCGGCATCCAGGCCGGAAAAACCGGCCAGCATCATCAGCCATTCTTTCAACTTCAGGTGTGGATAGATATACTGGCTTTCTGTCAAAAGCCCGACAGGCCGCCGTGCCGGTGCGTCCTTCACCGGTTTCCCGAAGATGGTAACCTCCCCGGATTCCGGCGCGATCAGACCGGCACCAAGTTTGATGGTCGTCGTTTTTCCGGCACCATTCGGCCCCACAAGCCCCAGAACCGTCCCTGCCGGAACACTTAAATCTATATCCTTCAGGATTCTTTTTCGCTTCATCCAGAATCCTTCAGGAATCGAAAAGGAGACCCCGCACCATTGGATTGCCTGTTCGGTCATTGCGCCCTTACCTCCTCCAGCTTGTCCAGTATCGGCTTTCGCTGCGTTTCATCCTTCACTTTTTCAAGGGATTGCTCCAGAAACCGGATGGCCAGCTCTTTTCGTCCGGCTTTTGTGGCAAGTGTCGCAGAAAGCCGGGCCAGCCATTTCGGGCCTTGCGGCAGGGTTGATGCCTTATATAAGGCTTCCGCACCTTCAATCGCGTTGTTCAGATAATAAAAGTTGATAAAGCCCTTATAGAACCAGAAAATCCAGTCATCAGGGTGATGAATGATCGCTTTTTCTGCAAAATACAATCCGTCTTCAACAGCGTCCGCCTCCATTGGCAGTATAATGACACCAAACCAGTATGGATAGTCCCACCGGGGGGACAGATCCGTAATCAGATCAATCAGATGCGCCAGATACGGGTAACTTTTATCTGTCAGGGCATGTTCTCCAAAATAAAGTGCCGTTTTCAGCCAGAGGATATCTGCCAGAAAATCCCGGTCAGCGGGCGCAGCAATGCTTGCGGCTGTCGCACTCAATGGAATAAACGCCCCTTCATCCTTTCTCTCTTTATCCAGACACCACTTGCATCCGGCCGCTGTTTCATACTTGATGTATCTGGAATTGACATAATCAAATTGCAGAAAAAGAGTCGTTATGAAGAGCAGAAACAACAGGATTGAAAGACACAGCGCATTTTGTCTCATCGTTGGTCATCTCCTCTCCGGTCAAGGGGCGATTATTTTTACGCACAGGACAGCCACAGGGGACTGCCTCTGCAAATGAAACGGGCGGCTGCCGGATAATGACTGATAAACCTGCAGGGGCAGGCCCCCGTGCCTGCCCCTGTTTGTGCTTCTGAACATCAGTACACCCACAAAAAAACACCCCTCTCCATAAAGGTGAGGGGTGTTTTTTTTGCTACATCAAATCTTGTTCTTTCTGATTAGCTGTTGCAACCAGTACCAGCTTTAAGATTTTTGTCCTGATCCATTGTCCATGTATCAACTTTCCCTGACTTCGGCTGACCAGTTGCTGTTGCTGTGAATGATGCAGGGGTGGTACCGCTGCCGGCTGTTGATGTAACACTGTACTTATACAGCGTTTTACCCTTGGACTCCCAGTTGATAGCGGCCAGTGCGGAAGGATCATTCTTGCCGGTAGACGAGTCTGTAGCATTCTTGTAAACGTTGTACTCTGCCATGTAGGTCTCTTCGCTGTTGGCGATGGCACCGAGGTTGGTCTTGGCCTCAGACTGCTTTGACTTGCACTGATAGGTCAGGAAGTTCGGGATGGCGATGGCGGCCAGAATACCGATGATAGCCACAACGATCATCAGTTCGATCAGTGTAAAACCTTTTTTGTTTTTCAACATGATAGCCTCCTTGAAGCTGAGTAAAAGTGAATTAAACGTGTGGATCAAAGTAAACTTGCGAATTTGCCAAGCTGCATTTGAAATTTGCACATCCCATGCCATGAAGGATTTCAAGGCCAGAAAAAATGATATAATTAATTAAAATTATTATAAAAATAATCAAGCTGGATGTGGCCCGGCAAATACTGAAAGCGGCGATTGAAACAAATCGGACAAAAAGCGTCGAATGTCTGCCAAATTTTGTAACCTGCCTCTGCCCTGCCCGCCGGAAAACAAAAAAGGCGTTGGCAAGAACGCCAACGCTTCTAGAAGGATTTTTTCAATGTTTCTGTCATCCGCCACAGCCCTTATCACCATGAACCAGATCTTTATTCTGATTGATGGCCCAGCTATCGGGCTTCCCGCCTATGGAGCCGCTCGCCTCGGCCAGAAATTCAGCCGATGGGTCGCCGCTTGTCACCTTATAAACATAATTTGTATTTCCTTTGGATTCCCAGCCCAGTTTTTTGAGTTTAGACGGTTTATGAATGTCATAAGTATCGGTATCATCTATGGCGTATATACTATACTCTGCCAAATATGCCTCTTCACTGTTGGCGATGGCCCCGAGGTTCGATTTTGCCTCCACCTGCTTTGACTTGCACTGATACGTCAGAAAATTCGGAATGGCAATGGCGGCCAGAAGACCGATAATTGCAACGACGATCATTAATTCAATCAGGGTAAAACCTTTTTTGTTGTTCATGATGATTCCTTTCAGTTTGTGTTGGGAGTTGGTTCGCCGCCTGCTGGTTTTCAGTATTTGCAACGGCTGTGCCATTAAGGATAAAAAACATAATTATCAAAAATCCTTTAAATTCATATTGTTAAGGAGAGATGGTTTTTTGGGAAAACACGTTTCCGTCCCCCTGAAAGGCTGCAGCGAGGTCTGGGCCGTCAACAAGTGGTGTAAAAATTATGGACGGCGCACCGCATCGTTTCCACCGGCGCCGTCGATCCGGTGAACAGTTCAAACTGGCGGGCGCCCTGATAAACGAACATGGACAGCCCGTTGATGCCCCTGGCGCCCTTCTGCCGCGCTTCCTTCAGCAGACGGGTGGACGGAGGGGTATAGATAATCTCCATGACCGTCATGCCCGTCCGGAAAACGGAAGCGGGGACCGGGGATTCGTCAATACGGGGCGTCATGCCCACGGAGGTTGTATTGATCAGGATCTCCGGAGAAAACGCCGCCAGCTCTTCCCCGGACAGAAAGACAGCCCCCATTTCCGCAGCCAGACGCTCGCCGCGCTCCCTGGTGCGGTTGACCACGGCCGCCTCTCCCCCGGCCTGGATGACGGCATGGAGGATGGCCCGGGCCGCGCCCCCGGCTCCGATGACGGCCGTGCGTTTCCCCCGGATCACGGTTTTTTCCTCCAGGGCTGTCCTGGCCCCGAAGGCATCGGTATTATAACCGGTCAGTTTTCTGTTCCGGTTGATAATGGTATTCACGGCGCCGATAGCCTCCGCGTCCGGATCCAGTTCATCAAGATAAGGGATGACCGCTTCCTTGTGGGGGATCGTGACGCTGAAGCCGGTAATGCCGAGGGCGCGCATCCCGTGTATCGCTCCGCCCGGATCGGTCACGTCAAAGGCAAGGCAGGCGCCATTTATCCCTTTGGCTTTCAGGGCCGCCCCGTGCATCAGAGGACTGAGACTGTGGGCCACAGGATGGCCGATCACAGCCATGACAAGGGGGAGGGAAGGCGCGGACGCGCTCCTGTCTAAAATTCTTCCGCTTTGGGGTAAGAACCGAGAATCTTCATGTACATGCATAATTTTTTCATCTCCACCAGGGCTTTGCTCACCGCTTCGTCTTCCAGATGACCCTCAATATCCATAAAGAAAAAATAGCTCCAGTTCTGGCAGCGCGTGGGCCGGGACTCAAGTTTGAGCATATTCAGCCGTGATTCGGCCACCGGTCGAAGTATCTGATAAAGCGCACCCGGCACATGGCCGGTAACGAACATGAGTGATGTTTTGTCGTTCCCGGTCCGGTGGACATCATCTTTGCCGATGGTCAGAAAACGGGTGGTATTCCGGGCGATATCCTCAATCCGGGACGCCGCCACTTCCAGAGAATAAAGCCGGGCCGCCTCACTGGACGCAATGGCGGCGGCCCCCTCTTCTCCGGCTGCTTTCCGGGCCGCCCGGGCCGTGGAGCTGCATTCCGAAAGCCGCACATCGGGCAGGTATTTCCGCAGCCAGCAGCGGCATTGGCTGAAGGGCTGGGGGTGACTGTATATCACCCGGATATCCTTCAGGCGTCCGGTCGTGGAGAGCAGATCATGGGAGATGGGCTGGTACAGCTCGGCGCAGATTTTCAGATCGGATTCAAAAAACAGGTCCAGGGTGTGATTCACGGCCCCCTCGATGCTGTTTTCCACGGGCACCACTCCGTAATGGCAGGTATTTTTTTCCACTTCCAGAAATACATCCCGGATGTCGGGCCGGGGCAGATAGCAGACACTGTGTCCGAAATACCGCATGGCCGCTATATGGGTGAATGTGGCTTCCGGCCCCAGGAAGGCGATCCGGTGGGGACGCTGGAGCTGACGGGAGGCTGCCATGATCTGGGTGAACAGCTGTTTGAGAACCCGTTCGTCCAGGGGCCCGTCGTTCAGGGACAGAAGGCGGGAAAAAATCTGCTGTTCCCGCGCACTGTCGCGCACCTGCCGGCCCCTGGAAGCCTTGATCCGGCCCACCTCCTGGACAAGTTCAAGGCGGTGGTTGATCAGTTCCAGAAGGCGGTTGTCGATGGCATCAATGCCATTGCGCAGTTCCAGCAGGGACCGGGCGGGTTCGCTGGAGATCCGCTGTGTATCTGCCATGATCTGTTCATTTCCCCGGATTTGGTGACAGAATCATATGAAAATACTGCCGGATTAAAAAAATGCCGCCGGCGGAAGAAGACCCGCTGGCCGCCGGATTATTTGGTCATGGCCGTGTACACGCCGTTCCAGTTTTCCGGCGGGGGGCTTTGCCGGAATTCCGCGCACCGCTCCGCCAGAACGCGGACGGGAGTATCGTCCGGCCGCACCGCCAGGAGTTCCGCCAATATGCCGGCAGCCTTGTCCCACTGCCGGTCCCGATACAATGACAGGGCGTTTTCGAACCGGGCCACCTGCTCCAACAGCTCCCCGGAGGCATCCTTCCGGCGGCCCAGCACTTCATGGATCCGGATGGGCACCAGCTTCCCGATAACGGCGATCTGGTCGATTTCCCGGGTCAGCACCTCTTCCTTTATTTTTCTGGCCGTGTTTTCTCCAATAAGGATGGATGTGCCGTATACTTTATTGATGCCTTCCAGCCGGGAGGCGGTATTCACGGTATCTCCCATCATGGTGTAGTCCATGCGGTTTTTGGATCCCATATTCCCCACGACCGCTTCCCCGGAATTCAGGCCGATGCGCATTTTCAGGCGCGGCCGTCCTTCTGACGCCCATTTTTCCCGGAGTCCGGCCAGCCGTTTCTGCATGTCGATGGCCGCCAGAACCGCAATATGCTCGTGGTCGGGAATGATATTGGGGGCCCCGAAAAAGGCGATAATGGCGTCCCCCTCAAATTTGTCCACCGTTCCCTCATAACGCAGAATGACATCGGTCATCTCCGTCAGAAATTCATTGAGCAGTTCCACCAGGGCCTCGGGCGTCAATTTTTCGGATATGCTGGTGAATTGTTCCACATCACTGAAAAAGGCGGTGATATGCCGGAGTTCTCCGCCCAGAACCAGTTTCTCCGGCGATTCGATCAGCCGGCGGACAACGGACGGGGCCAGATAATGGGCAAACGCATCCCGGATAAAGCGTTTCTGACGTGATTCCATTAAAAATTTATATATGGTGATGCCCATATACATGAACAGGGCGGTAAACAGCGGCGCGGTCATGTGCAGGATCAGTCCGCGGGCGGTAAACATATAATGAGCCAGGAAAATATAGGCGCCGGTGAGCAGCAGGGCCAGACCGCTTCCCGGCAGTATTTCCAGCCGGGGCAGCAGGAATCCGAGCAGCAGGCCCATGGACAGGATGGCCGCCAGATCCAGGACGATGATCCAGTCCGGATGGCGAAGGAAATCCCGGTGCAGGATATTGTCCACGATATTGGCGTGGATCTCCAGACCCGGAAAGATTTCATCATAGGGGGTGACCCTGAGATCGTAGATGCCAACGGCGGTGGCCCCCACCAGAATGATTTTATCCCGCAGGGATACCGTGGTTTCCGTTTCGTCCACCACGGCCGGCACCGTATCCCCCTCCCCGTTCAGGATATCGGTGACAGATACATGGGGGAATTTCTTTTCTGCGCCGCGAAAATTGATCACCATATAGCCGTACCGGTCCGTGGGAACGGCGCGGGAGCCGATACGGATATCCCGGATTCCGGTCTCATCGACCATGACGCCGGCGGAGGTTCCGGTAAAGGAGGCCGCCGCCAGAACGGACAGGGGGGCGTACGCCTGCTCCTTATACCGGATCACCAGAGGAATGCGCCGGACCACGCCGTCCCTGTCGGGCTGGATATTGAAATGTCCGGAATATTTCGCCGCTTTCCGGATCAGGGGGAGATTGGGCTGCGGCGCGAAGGCCTCCAGCGTGGGAAAGCTGCTGGCGCCCGGCGGTGTGCGCACCCAGGCATAGCGGCTGCCGTCAAAGGGGAGAGGCGCACTGCCTGCCTCCATTGTGCCGGTATGAAAAAAATACCCCAGGATGATATCCGAACAACTGTTCAACATGGCATCGGCCAGCCCCTGGTCCTGCCGCCCCCCCTGTCGCATCTCCGTCAGTTCCACCGCCAGATCCGGGGTCATCTTGCCGTCGGCATTCAGCCGTTTTTCCATGAAGTCGAGGGCTTCCCGGGCGGCGCGATCACTCTGGTCCGGCTCCAGAAATCCGATATCAAATCCCACGGTCTTTGCGCCGGCATCGGAAAGCCGGGTGACCAGGCGGGCGATTTTTTTCCGGGGCCAGATCCATTTCCCCTCCCGGGCAATGCTTTTTTCATCAATGACTGCCAGCACCACCTCGGGGCCCGGCGGCCTCTCTCCCCGCCACTTGAAGCGCATATCAATGGTTTCCAGCTCAATGCGATGGAAAAAATCCAGGGGCGCACGATAAATGACCAGCCCGATGGACATGGCCGCTGCCATGGTCAACAGGGAGTGTACGGCATGCTGTTTCCAGGTTTTCCGCTGCTTGTCTTTCATGGGAATCGCTCCTGGGAATCGCTCCTGGGAATCCTCCGTTTTTTTTTACCGCTCAACGGGATATTCCGGGTATTTCCGGCGTCGAGCGGCATCGAAAATCCGCAGCCCAAAAATAAAAAACAGTGGCCGGGATCTGTAAATTTGACCCATATCAAAGGCAAACGGGATTTATCATGGCAGCGTGCGGCCATGATGGCGCGATATGCCGCCGGAGAAAAATCATAGTAGCCTGAAACCGGCCCTGATTCAAGACGCATATGGCCGTATGCCCGGGACGGCATAATTTTTACGCCCCCCGTTATGCAACGACAGGGGCATCCCGCCGGATGCCCGAAACGGCAGGTCCGCCGGAGGAGACCGAAATGTTACGAAAAGAGATGAAAATACAGCGGGACATCATCCGGATCGACGAGGAAAAATGTGACGGATGCGGCCTTTGCGTGCCTGCTTGCGCCGAAGGCGCACTGGAATTGCGCGACGGCCGGGTTCATATTCAAGAAAGATCAAGGGCATCACCGTGGCGGTGATGGAGGTGCCCTGTTGCGGCGGTCTGCCGGCCATGACGCTCAGAGCCCTGAACGGGGCGGAAAAGGAAATCCCCATGCGAAAGGTCGTCATCACCCGGGACGGACGCCTGCTTGATAATACAGAGCCGGAGACGGAGCGGCATCCGATCCGGATGATTTCCTGACCGGATTTCCGGCCGTCCCGGTCTCCGTCGGATTTCCAGGAATCCACCGGTTCCGGGCCAGCGGCGGAATCAGGGCGCCGGGCGCCGCCGCTTGGCGGAAAGAATTGGCGAGTTTACCACAAGGGCGGCCAGGTCATCGCTGCGGTGAATATCCAGTTTCAGGGAATCCCTGTCGATTTCGAAATACCGGGAAATGACTTCCACCATATCTTTCTGCAGGTTTTCCAGGATATCGTCCGAAATTTCCAGTTTATCGTAAATCAGGGTAAACTTCAGGCGTTTTTTGGCGATATTTTTGCTGTCGGCGTCCCTGCCGCGAAATTTGCGGATCAGTTCGTGAAACATATGCGGCTCCTATTTTGCCGGGGCAAACTTGCCGCGGAGTTTTTTGAAAAAACCGGCCGGGGCGCGGGGCACCTGAATGGGCAGGTTGGCCCGGCCGCTCAGGCGCATGGCGATGCGCTTGAACGCATCACCGGCCCTGGACCCCTTGCGCAATACCAGGGGCACCCCGGTATTGGTGGAAATCACCACCTCGTCATCCATGGGCACCAGCCCGATCAGGTCAATGGACAATACATCCACCATATCCTCGTGGCTGAGCATATCCCCTTTTTCAACCATTTCCGGGACAATGCGGTTGACGATCAGCCGGGGCGTGATGGAACGGGCATACAGCAGGCCGATGATCCGGTCGGCATCACGCACGGCCGAGACTTCCGGCGTACAGACCACCACGGCTTCGTCCGCAGCGGCCACGGAGTTCTCGAACCCTCGCTCAATACCGGCCGGGCAGTCTATGAGGACGAAATCGAATTCCTTGCGCAATTGTTCGCTGAAAGACACCATTTCTTCCGGCGTGAGCACGTTTTTATTATCGCTCTGGGACGCCGGCACCAGAAACAGCCCCTTGATGCGGCGGTCCCGGATGGCGGCCTGGGCCAGTTTGCATTTTCCCTTGACCGCGTCCACCACGTTGAAGACGATACGGTTTTCCAGCCCCATGACCACGTCGAGATTGCGCAGGCCGATGTCCATGTCCACCACGACGACGCGTTTTCCCTGCATGGCCAGGGCCGCCCCGATGGATGCGGTGGCCGTGGTTTTGCCCACGCCGCCTTTTCCGGATGTGACGACGATGATTTTACCGTCCAAATTATGCCCCTCTTTCCGTTTGTTCACCTTGATTTATTGGCTCTTGATTTATTGGTTATGGATTAAATCTCAGATTCTTTGATAATTTACCGCAGTCTGGTCTGAAAGACTGTGTCTGGTTCATCATTTTACATTTTATTCTTCCGTCTGTCCCTGATTTCACTGGCTGTTATCCCATGGCTGCCCGCAGGGCGGCCTTTAGATTTTCGAGATCAGCCGCATCCGGATGTCCTGCGGCATCGGGCGCGTCCGCCAGCCATACCGGAGGCTGGGGCTTGGCCTTCACCATTTCCAGCTTCCCGGGATCGACTTCCCCGAAACAACCGAATGTGCCGGACACCCTGGCACCTTCCGCAAGGGAGACGGCATGGCGCATGGCGTTTTCCGCATGATCCGACCCGGGCCGGGCACCGTGGGTGGCGAACAGGAACAAGTTTTTATGTCCTTTTGCTTTTTTCAGGTAATCGGCCGATTTGGGATCCGGTTTTCCGGCCTTCAGCCAGAATCCCACGATAACGAAATCAAATTCGGCGGGATCCGGGGCATCTTCCACAGCCACGGCCAAGGCATCCGCCGGCAGGACTTCCAGGGCGGCCTCGGCCAGTTTCCGGGTATTTCCGGTCATCGTGGAATAAACAATCAGTGCTTTCATGAAACGGTTTCCTTTCACGGATGTACTTCGCGGTTCTCCCGCTCGGCCACGGCGGGATCAATCCGCCAGGTGAACAGGGGAGAAAGCATGTAACAGAAAAAATACAGCAGGGAAATCTGTGCCAGCCAGGGCGTGGCCACCACGGCAAAAAGAAGGAGCCAGTTGAACCGGGCGAAGCAGCGGCTGCGCCCCATGGCCCGGCCCAGGTGAAGATAGCGAACCGGGTACAGGTTCATGAGTACGCTGGTCAAAAGGAGCATGCCCGTGCAGCACCAGCCCCAGAACCGGATGCCCTCCGGAACGCCGGCGTTGACGGCCTGCTGGTACAGCATCAGGGGCGCGGTGGCGGCCATGGCTGCCGCCGGGGTGGGCAGGCCCTTGAAAAAGCCGGGGACCGGGGTTTTATCCAAAGTGAAATAAATGAGGCGGACAATCCCGGCGACGGCGTAAATCGCGGCCGCAGTCCGGTAGGGGATGGCCTGAACGCCCGCCAGATCCACGCTGGAAAGCAGGATATAAAAGATCCAGGCGGGCACGATGCAGAAGCTCACACCGTCGGCAAAATCGTCCAGAATCCCGCCCAGATTGATTTTGCGGGGCGTTTCTTTTTCGTCGGACAAAGGCCCGGTAAGGCCCAGCTTGCGGGCCACATATCCATCCAGCCGGTCAAAAATCCCGGCGCCGATGAGCAGGAGAAAGGCCTCCCGCACCCGGAACTGGTAGGCGAAAAACACGGCGATAAGCCCCATCATGGCGTTCATCACGGTCAGGGCATTGGGAAAAATGGACAGGATGCTCCGGCGCAGGCGTTCGTTTTCGAGGCAGAGTTCGTCCAGGCACATATTGCCGTATTTCCGGCAGTAGGCGGCAATGGAGCCAAAGGTGATCACAAAAAAACAGATTTCAATGAAGAACAGGCCCCGCAGGGGCAGATGTCCCAGAGGCGCGATCAGGGAATGCAGAAACGAACCGGCGGCCCACCGGGGCACTTCCGGAATAAAAAAGGCATGGGCGTAAAGCAGGGCCGCCACAGGCGCGGCGAAAATGGTGCGCAGCCGCGTGAATTCACTTTCCTCCGGCTCCCGGCCCTGGCGGATGGCGAAGGAACGCATGAACCCGGCGAAATTATCCCGGATCAGGACAGCCACGCAGATCACCATGACGAAAATGGCATGGAGAATTTCGCCCCGGCCATGGAGGGGGGAGGGCGAGGTCAGTTTCCACATCATGCCCACGGCCACAAGGGGGAAGATGATGGAATACACGATCTTGTCCATGATCCGGTCGGCGAGCTGGGCCAGGGTGGGGTGGACCTGGAACCGGGCCGCGAACCAGCCGTCCACAAGATCAAAGCTCATGGACAGAAACAGCATGCTCACGCCCAGGGTATAAAGCAGGGGGCTGTGGCTCCACATCACGCCGATGGCGCAAAGCATGCCCGCAAATACCAGAAACGGACGGCCATAGACGAGCAGGGCAGCCATGGTTTTGGATACGGCGCATTCGCCGCGCCGGGGAAACGTGCCTCCGGGGCCGTCATCCGAAGAGCCGCCGTCAAAAGATGCTGCGGATTCCGTCATGAAAATTCTCCCTTGCGCCGGCCCGAAAGATCGTCAGGCGTCAAACCGCCGGCTTTCGGCCAGAACGCGGTAGGGGTCCATGATATCATTTTCAAGCAGGTATTGGAAATAATCGTCCCGGTCGTCGAAACTCAAAATCGGCGGGGCCAGATCCGCCATCTCCTCGGGGGTGAGGGAGGGATAATTGCTCATGATTTCCCGGATTTCCTTTCCGGTCCGTTCCCAGCTCCTTTTGATCCTGTCCCGGTCGCGACGGACCTCGGAAAGGGTATATTCCCCTCCCCCGTTTTCCATGTGAAGGCGGACCCGGTCCTTGACGGCTTCCCAGGAATCCCGGCGCCTCTTTTCCTTGAGGGGCGTCAGGGCGTCCAGGTCGTCGAGCAGGTCCGCCTGGTACCGTTTTTCCAGCCAGGGCTGAACGCCCATGAGCCATAAAAGAAAAATCAGCACGCCGCAAAGAGCGCCGAGCCCGCCGAGAGTCGAGATCCCGAGACCGGCCAGCCCGGCGGTGATCAGCCCGAATACCGTGAGAGACGCGCACAGAAGCGAAACGAGCAGACCGGTGAAAATCCGCCTGGCCCGGTGGGCCTGCGTTTTTTCCCGCCACGCCACCAGGGCATCCATATAATGCCCGAGGCGCTCTCCCTGGATTTCGTAATACCCGGCCAGATGATCCAGACGCTTGCGCGGGGTTTCAAGCACCATTTCCCGCAGATGCTCCCGCTGGTTTTCCACAAGGGGCAGAAAAGAGGGGCTGCCGTCCGCCGCAGCGGACGATATTTCGGAAGCGGTCCGGGGGGAATAGGCCAGACGGATGAGGGGGATATCCTTGCGTCCGGTGACCTGGGACAAATTCCAGCACAGGGTGCCGTAGACCCGGAGCAGATCATTGAAATTCCGGCATTCATCAATGCGGTTGAGAACAAAGACAACCCGGTCCTCGGAGGTGGAAAAAGAGAGTATTTCCCGGATGCTTTCATGGGCCTCCCGCACGGTTCCGGCTTTATGGGAATCAAAAAGAACGAGAACCAGCCCGGCCTTCTGAGCCAGGTCCGCCACCACTTCCTGGTATTCGTAGCCCCGGCCCTGCCCGGTCACGGAGTCGAGCATACCCGGGGTGTCGATAAGGGCAAGATCCTTCAGAAACGGGGAATTGACCTTTTTGATCCGAAAATGGGAGGAAAAACGCTGTCCGTGCCGCTTCAGGCTGGTAAAGGGATATTCCGGATCATTGATCAGGGCCTGACCGTCCCGTTCCTCCACCACCCGGATGCCCTCTTCCGGGGGAACGGTATCGTCCCGGGTGATGACCGTAAAGGAATCATCTGTGGGAGCCTGCCCCGTGGTCTGGATTTCCGCGCCCAGAAAGTCATTGATCAGGGAAGATTTTCCGGAAGAATAATTGCCCAGCAGCAGCACCATGGGCCGCCACTGGATGCTGGTCTGAAGCGGCACGTCGCTGTAGCCGTAGCGCATGGCCTTGGGAGACAGCCGCTTTCCCACCATTTCCACAATCTCATTTCGCAGGGTCGAGATGAATTCTTCCCGGTTCATTCAGGGTCTCCGCCGCGCGGTCCGGACCGCGCGGAAAAAATTTGCATGGGGAGCCGTATCGTCCGGCAAGACTTGTATGCGATACCGTCCGAATTTTCAACCGAAGATAAAAGAGCTTGCTTTTACCCGGAAAAGGGATAGAGACATCGGGTCATGACGGCACGGGGATCAAGTGAAAAAAAACAGGGCGGCGCACATGCCGGAGAACGGAACCGCCTGTACGGGAAAGTGGGGCTGGCCGGACTGATCATGATGGCGTCGGTCTTTCTCAGCCGGGTGGCCGGTCTGGCGCGGGAAATGATCATCGCCTGGCGGGCCGGGGCCGATTTTTCCGTGGATGCCTATCAGGCCGCGTTTGTGCTTCCGGAGATCCTCAACCATATTCTGGCCTCCGGTTTTCTGTCGGTGACCTTTATTCCCCTTTTTTCCGGATACCTGGCCCGGGGGGAAGAGGAAGAGGCCTGGCGGGTGTTTTCCGTGATCCTCACGACTTTCGGGGCCCTCATGCTGGCGTTGATCGCGGCCTCGGAACTCATGGCGCCCCTTCTCATCCGTCTGGTGGCGCCGGGAAAGACCGATCCGGCCTTCCGGGCCGCAGCCGTGGAAATGACCCGGATCATGCTGCCGGGCCAGTTCTTTTTTTTCTCCGGCGGCCTGTTCATGGCCGTGCAGTTTGCCAGGGAACGCTTTTTCATCCCGGCCCTGGCGCCCCTGATCTATAATTGCAGCATCATCCTCGGCGGGCTGGTCCTTGACGGCGTGGCCGGCATTTCCGGATTTTCCTGGGGCGTGCTGTCCGGGGCATTCGCCGGCAATTTTCTGTTACAGGCATGGGGCGCGCGGCGTGCGGGCATGCGCTTTGTTCCCTGTTTCGATCCGCGCCATCCCGACCTCATCATGTACATCCGCCTGAGCCTGCCCCTGATGCTGGGACTGACCATGGCCTTTTCCACGGAATTTTTCCTCAAATTCTTTGGCAGCTATCTCCCGGACGGCGGGATCGCGGCCCTGAATTACGCCCTGCGGATCATGTTTCTTCTGGTGGGACTGTTCGGCCAGGCCGCAGGCGCGGCCTCGTTTCCCTTCATGGCGCGGCTGGCGGCGGAAAACAGGCTGGACGAAATGAACCGCCTGCTCAACCTGGCCGTGCGGTATCTGTGCGTGGTCATGCCCATCTCCGTCCTGTTCATGGTGCTGCGCCGGGAAATTGTTTCCCTTTTATTCGAGCGGGGAAAATTTGGTCCGGAAGCCGTGGCCCTGACCAGCGACGCCATGCTTTTTCTCATGGCCGGCGCCGCCGCGTTCGCAGCCCAGACCGTGGTCATCCGGGGATATTTCGCCGTGAAAGACACCCTGTTTCCCGCAGTGTTCGGCTCTCTCGCGGTGGCGGCGTCCCTTCCCCTGTATTATCTGGGCCGAAAACTGTGCGGCATCCAGGGCGTGGCGGCCGCCGTGTCCCTTTCCGCCGCCGTCCAGGTGATTTTTTTGTTTGCCCTCTGGAACCGGCGCACCGGCAACCGGAATACCGGCGTGGGAAAGACGGCGGGAAAACTCTTCCTGCTGTCTGCGGTGATCGGCCCCGCCCTGGAAATTCTCCGCCGATTTCTGCAGGGGATTCCCGCCGCATACGGGATATCCGTTCTTCCCTGGATCCGGGATTTTTCTGTCTGCGCCCTGACGGCCGCCCTGTTCTGCCTCCTTGCGGCGGCGGGCGCACGGCTCCTGCGGATTCCGGAAATCACGGAGATCGCCGGACGGTTGAAACAGCTGCGAAAAAGTGCTTGAACCGCGCCTGTGAAAGGGAGGCTTCTCCGGTCAACAGCCTGCGGATCAGACCAGCACCATCCCCACCAGCATTCCTTTTTCCGCCGGCTCTTCCGGAGCGGAAGAAATCCCGCTGGCTGCATCCGGCGCCGTGATTTTCCGCATGGGCCAGCCCAGGTACTCCGCCAGGCGGAAGACATGAATTCCCATGGCGGATATGGACGGCGCGGCCAGCCCCGGACGGCGGCAGGGGCCGGTTTTTTCCACCACGGGACAACCGGATTCCGCCGCGCAGAAAATCCGGCGGCAGGAACCGGCCCCCAGAGCCTGGACCATGCCGGCGCCGTGGCGCAGGGCCTCACGGGACAGGACCGAGGCGATCCGGTAGATTCGTTCGGAATACACCAGATGCGCATCCGTCTGCAGAATCTCCAGGGCCACATCCAGCCGGAAAATAACGGCATGGTCGTACCGATCCAGGCTGCGGGCGAATGCAGCGACATCCATGACATGGGGCGGACAGGAAGCGCCCGCCCCATGAGCCGGGCAGGTCCGGCAATACCCGCGCAGTTCCGGCGCCACCGGCACCTTAACGGCCGGGATCACCTCCACGGCGTCGGCGCCGCGTTCACGGGCGTTTCGGACCAGAAGCCCGGTCATCCCATCCTTTGTCATCCCCGCCCCCTTCCCTTTTTTTCGCGCCAAAGCCCTGCATCCGCATTGCAACGCCGGTCTGTTCCGCCATATCAAAAATACGCTCGGCAAACCGCCGGCTGATGCGCCCGAGGGCTTCAATCTTGTTGGCGTCGGTGGCGGCTTTTTCCGTCATAACGGTATAGGTGTCAGATTCTTCCAGTTTTTCCGCTTTCCACAGATGGTTGCCGTCCGGATCGGATAATGTCACGGAAAGGGTAACCGTGATCCGGCGTTCCACGGAAGACAGCAAGCCCTCGCGGGCGGCGGTATCTGATTTGATGAAATCAATGCGGCCGGAAAAAACGGCGGCGTCCGGTCCGCTGCGGACCGTGACGCCGTTTCGCCGCAGTTCAGCGGACAGGTCATTGGCAAACAGATTCCCCACCGCCGCTTCAACGCTGCGACTGGAAAACAGGGGTACATGAACGGGCGCATCTCCCGAAGGCAGAGACGGATCGCCGGCGAACCGATATCCGCAGGAGATCAGAAAAAAAATACACCCGCATATGCCGGCCAGACGGCGCGGGCAGGAAAGCAGCATGATGGCATTCCCCCGAAAAACTGAAATTTCGCTATACAAAAAGGAACGCCCGGCGAATCAGCATGACCACGCCGGGCGGCGGAAAGAAGCGGAAAGAAAAGGAAGCACCGGCTCCCAGGGATCACACGACGATATTCACCAGCTTTTTCCTGACCACAATCACCTTGCGGACGGGTTTGCCGTCAATGAACCTGGCAACCCTTTCATCCGCAAGGGCCAGTTCTTTCAACCTGTCATCGTCAATATCCGCAGACACGGTCAGCCGGTTGCGCAGCCTGCCGTTCACCTGAAGCACCAGGGTGATTTCATCCCTGACCAGGGCATCCTCGCGATATGCGGGCCAGGGAGCCAGCAGCACGCTTTCGGCCTTTCCCAGGGCGGACCAGATTTCCTCCGCGAAATGGGGCACCATGGGCGACAGCAGAAGCACGGTATTTTCCACGGCCAGCCGCATGACGGGCGGAGCCGCCGGATCATCCGTATCCGCGTCCAGGGCATGCATGAGGTTGACCAGTTCCATGACCGCGCTGATGGCGGTATTGAAATGAAAGCGGTCCTCGATATCCCGGCTCACCTTGCGAATCGTTTCATGGGTTTTCCGGAACAAGGATTTCAGTTCGGAAGACAATTCCTCCATATCGCCGTCAAAGGGCGCGGCGTCCCTGATCTTGCCCAGCCAGCCGCTGGTCAGACGCCAAACCCGGTTGAGAAAACGGAAGCTGCCCTCCACGCCCTGCTCGCTCCATTCCAGATCCCGCTCGGGCGGGGCCGCGAACAGGCAGAAAAGACGGGTGGTGTCGGCCCCGTATTCATCCATCAGGGTCTTGGGATCAATGACATTTTTCTTGGATTTGGACATTTTTTCCACCCGCCCTACGGCAACGGGCAGGCCGCATTCACCACAGACCGGTTTTTCCGCAGTCCAGTCCACTTCCGCAGGAAACAGGAACCCATGCTCCGGGCAGCGGGTGGTCTCCTTGCAGACCATACCCTGGGTGAGAAGGCGGCGAAAGGGCTCCCGGCAGGAAATCAGATCCAGATCCTGCAGAACCCGGGTAAAAAAACGGGAATAAAGCAGGTGCAGGATGGCATGTTCCACGCCGCCGATATACTGGTCCACGGGCATCCAGTAATCCACCGCCTTGCGGTCGAACATGGCCCGGTCGAATCCGGGGCAGGCGTAGCGGGCGAAATACCAGGAAGATTCCACAAAGGTATCCATGGTATCGGTTTCCCGGCGGGCGTCTTCCCGCCCGCATTCCGGACACCGGGTTTTCATGAATTCCGGCAGTCCGGATAAAGGAGAGCGTCCCCCTTCCAGGAGATCCGCGTCCTCGGGCAGAACAATGGGCAGATCGGCTTCGGGGACGGGCACGATACCGCAGCTCTCGCAATGGATCATGGGGATGGGCGCACCCCAGTAGCGCTGGCGGCTGATACCCCAGTCCCGCAGCCGGTAGCTCACTGTGGGGCTGGCCAGATTCGCGGCGGCCAGCTTTTCCACGATGGCAGTTTTGGCGGTTTCATTGTCCATGCCGTCGAATTCGCCGGAATGGACCAGGCGGCCGGGACCGGTCCAGGCTTCGGACATGGCGGCGCCGTCCAGGCCATCCCCCCCCTTGTCCATTTCGGCCGGCTGGATGACCACCACCACGGGCAGATTGTATTTGCGGGCAAAATCGAAATCCCGCTGGTCATGGGCCGGCACAGACATGACCGCGCCCGTTCCGTATTCCATGAGCGCGAAATTGGCCGTGTACACGGGCATTTTCATGCCGCTGGCCGGATTGACGCAGTACGCGCCCATGAACACGCCCTCTTTATCATACTTCTCAAGGGCCTTGACGCTGCGGTCCTGGCGCAAAATCCGTTCCACGAATTCAGCCACGGCCGCTTCCTGGTCCGTGCCGGCGGAGAGTTCGGCCACCAGCGGATGTTCCGGGGCCAGGCACATGAAGGTGGCACCGAAAAGCGTATCCGGCCGGGTGGTGAACACCGTAATTTTCGCGTCGTGACCGTCCACGGAAAAGGTGATCTTTGCGCCCTCGCTTCTGCCGATCCAGTTTTTCTGCATCAGGGTGACCTTTTCCGGCCAGCCGGGCAGTTTTTCGCAGCAGGCCAGCAGATCTTCGGCGTATTCCGTGATCCGGAAGAACCACTGCCAGAGCTTTTTCTGGCGCACGGCTTCCCCGCACCGCCAGCACAGCCCCTGCTCCACCTGTTCGTTGGCCAGCACGGTCAGGCAGGTATCGCACCAGTTCACAAAAGATTCCTTGCGGTAGGCCAGGCCCTTTTCCACCATTTTCAGGAAGAGCCACTGCTCCCAGCGATAATATTCGGGCGTGCAGGTGGCCAGTTCCCGGCCCCAGTCATAGGAAAAGCCCATCCGCCGCAGCTGATCCCGCATGGCCGCGATATTTTCATAGGTCCATGTCGCCGGATGGATTTTATTGGCGATGGCCGCGTTTTCCGCCGGCATGCCAAAGGCGTCCCAGCCCATGGGATGCAGCACATTAAAGCCCTTCATGCGTTTGTACCGGGCCACCACATCCCCGATGGTATAATTGCGCACATGGCCGATATGGATCTTTCCCGACGGATAGGGAAACATTTCGAGAAGATAATATTTTTCTTTCCCCTCATCCTCAGTTACAGTAAACAGGCCGCTGTCTTCCCATATCCGCTGCCATCTGGGCTCAATTGTCCGGGGATTGTACCGGGGGGCCATTTCTGGTGTCTGAAAACTCATTGACTCCATGCTCCTTGCAATGTTCTGTTCGCCGGAAGACTGCATCAGCCCGAACGGATCAAGATCCACCGATACCGGCGTCTGTTGGTGATGGTATCGTTATTAAAAATTCTCTCATGACACATTATAGTTGATTATCGCGCAAGCCAAAGCGCTTTGTAAAGCATGGGCCGTGACCGGATGGCGCAAATCCCGCTGACATGTGACGGCATATTATCCTTTCCTCCGGGGACTGGAGGCGGGCAGAAAGGCCCGGGGATTGTTTTCGCGGATATAACCGCGAATGCCGGCCAGAATACCCGCCGCCAGGTGCTCCTGGTAATTGGAATTGGTCAGGCGGTTGCATTCGCGCGGATTGCTGATAAAACTGACCTCCACCAGCACCGAGGGCATCCGGGCGCCCAGAAGAACATAGAAGGGCGCTTTTTTCACGCCCTTGTTCTTGATCTTGCTGTACCGGGATTTCATGTGATTGACCATGGATTTCTGGATATGCCCGGCCAGGCGGCTGGATTCGTTGATTTTCGCATTCTGCATCAGGTCGTTCAAAATGGCCTGCAGATCGCTGATATTTTTCCGGCTGGCCGCGTTTTCCCTGACCGCCACCTGAACGGCGTCCTCGTCTGTGGCCAGGTTCAGAAAATAGGTTTCCATGCCGTAGGCCTTGGGCGATGCGGCGGCGTTGCAGTGGATGGAGATAAACAGATCCGCGTTTCGGGTATTGGCGATGGCGGTGCGTTCCTCCAGGTGCAGATAGGTATCCCGGTCACGGGTGAGCAGGGCCTCCAGTTTCAGTTCCGTGCGGATCTTTCTGGCCAGGCGCTTGGAGATCTGAAGCGCGATATCCTTTTCATGCACGCTTTTTTTATAGCCGATGGCGCCGGGATCATGACCGCCATGTCCGGCATCAATGACGATCCGCCGGACCCCGAGGCCGAGCTGCTGCGCCAGACCATGCCGGTTCAGCTTTTCCCCCGGGAAAATATCACCGCTTTCACCGGAACCGGAAGACGCCGGACGTCCGGCACCTTCCGGATTTTTTGCTCCTGCGGCCGTACCCGTGCTGATCACGGGACGGGAAGCCTGGCGCGTGTCCGCGCCCCAGATATCAATAATGGCGCGAAAGGGATTTTTCAGGGAAAAAAGTTTGTAGGAGCGAAAGGATTTCAGGTCCGCCACCACCCGGACCACGTCCGGTTTGGTCTGCCCGGCCCGCGCGCTTTGGAGCAGGTTGTCATTGACGGGCAGCCGGGTATCAATATTGCGGCCGAGGCGGCTGTTTTGAAAATCCACGTACAGGCGCTGGGGTTTTCCGCCGGCGGCGTCCAGGAGTTCATGGTCATAGGTGGTATCGCGGTCCGCGTCGATGACAATGCGGGTATAATTGGGATTGGACCAGACCCGCATCCCGCTGATGATGACAGGATCAGAGGGCAGGGCCGCCACGGCGTCCGCCCTTGTCCCCTCAGGGGCGGCGCCGGCCGGATCTGCTGCTTTGGGCAATTTTGAAGCGGCGGGCTTCCGGGTTCTGCCGACCTTGCCGGCGATCCGGCCCAGGCCCTTGCGTTTCCCGGTTTTGCCTGCAATGATCCGGGAGATATCATCCCCGCTTTTTCTTTCCCTGGCGGCCCGAAAAGCCTCCTTAGACCGGGCCGCGTCGGAACGCCGGCGCACGATCCGGTGTTCACTGTCCGGGCCGGAAATATCCGGCGCAGCCTCGGGACGCGGATGCCCGGATTTTTCCGTCCGGGGGGTCAGATGGTGAAGACGCCCCTCAGTGGATGCGGCGATTTTCGCCTCTTCCCCCTCTTTCGTTGACTTCTCCCGTTTGCGCAGTTTTTCCAGCTCCTCCCCGGCGCGCTTGCGGTACCTGCTTTCCGGATACCGGCGGATGACGCGCTTATAGCAGCCCATGGCCTCAATGCGGTCCCGGGCAAGCCCGCTGATATAATACAGCTCCCGCCAGGCCTCCCCGGTCATAAACAGGGATGCCGGGGCCAGAATACCCGTGGTATCGGATTGATAGGCCTTCCGGAAATCCCGGATCACCTCTTTCCAGTTGTCCCGGAATTTCTTGTCCTTGTCATCGGCGAGAAAGGCGTTATAGCGGGCTTCAGCGGCATAATAAAGGCGCTCGGCCCTGGTGGTTTCCGCAAAAGAGGAGGACGCAGCCGTGAAAACCAGAACAGCGAACCACAGGACGCACAGACAGACGGAAAAGGATCTGGAGCCGGGAAAAAGGACGGAGAAACGGCGGGCGCGGGCGGACGGTATCATCGGCGTCAATAATATCCTGCTTTCTCCTTCAGATCGCCCAGGAGATTCAGGGCCTGAAGCGGGGTAAGGAGATTGATGTCCAGATCCTTGAGCTGGGCCGCGATTTCATCGGCCACGCTGGAAAAAATGCGCAGCTGCACGGCCCGCCGGGCCTGGAACGGGGTTTTGCGTTCGGATACGGCCAGAAGTTCGCGGGGCAGCTGCTCGTGATCCTTTTCCACGGTCTGGAGAACGGCGGAGGCCCGTTCGATCACAGTACGGGGAATGCCGGCCAGCCGGGCCACGTGAATGCCGTAGCTGCGGTTGGTGCCCCCCTGGGTAAGTTTGCGCAGAAAAACGATTTCCTCCCCGGCTTCCTTGACCGCGATATGGTAATTGCCAACCCGTTTTTTGGTGGCCGCCAGTTCCACCAGCTCGTGATAATGGGTGGCGAACAGGGTCTTGACCCCGACATCCTTCAGATCATGAAGATATTCGGCCACGGCCCAGGCAATGGACAGGCCGTCAAAGGTGGAGGTGCCCCGGCCGATCTCGTCCAGGATCACCAGGGAATCCGGGGTGGCGTTATTGAGGATATCAGCGGTTTCCTGCATTTCGACCATAAAGGTGGACTGGCCCCGGGAAAGATTGTCCAGGGCCCCCACGCGGGTGAACACCCGGTCCGTAATGGAGACCGATGCGAAATCCGCCGGCACCCAGGATCCCATCTGGGCCATGATGGTGATGAGCGCGGTCTGGCGCAGCACCGTGGACTTTCCCGCCATATTGGGTCCGGTGATGATAAGCACCTGGCCGGATTCTTTGTCCATGCGGATGGTATTGGGCACAAAGCGCTCCCCCGAGATCATTTTTTCAATGACCGGATGCCGCCCGGCCTCAATGAGCAGGCGGCCGTCCATATTGATCTCGGGACGGCAGTAATTATTCTCCTCGGCCACGGCGGCAAGCGCCAGCAGGGTATCGGCCCGGGCGATGAACCGGGCCGCTTCCTGGATCCGGAAATTCTCTTTTCCCACAGTTTCCCTCAGTTCGGAAAAAATCCGGTATTCCAGGGCCCCGCGCCGGTCTTCCGCACCCAGAACCCGGTTTTCGAACCCCTTGAGTTCGTCGGTGATATAGCGCTCCGCGTTGACCAGGGTCTGCTTGCGCACATAATGGGCCGGCACCTTGGCGGAATGGGTTTTCGGGATCTCGATATAATAGCCGAAGACCTTGTTGAAGCGTACCTTGAGGGATCCGATGCCGTGGGCGTCCTTTTCCCTTGCCTCCAGCCGGGCCAGCCAGCTTTTTCCGTCCGTGGAAATGCTGATGAGTTCGTCCAGCTCCGCGTTATAGCCCTCCCGTATCATGCCGCCCTCGTTCAGGACAGGCGGGGCGTCTTCCCGGATGGCCTCGTCAATGCGCCCGGCAAGGGATAATAATTCCCTGACCGGCCCTTTCCAGGAGAAAAGCGGGCTGTGGAACTCCCTGCACCGGTCCACGATATCCGGCAGGCGGAACAGAGATTTTTTCAGGGCCGTGAGATCCCGGGCATTGCCGCGGCCCAGGGAAATCCGGCTGGACAGGCGTTCCAGATCATGGACCTGGCGCAGATGACGCCGGATCTCATCGGTCACGGGAATCCGTTCCCCGGCTTCGCCCACGGCGGAAAGACGCTCTTCGATGGCCGCCTGATCCAGCAGGGGATAGCGCAGCCACCGGCGCAGATTGCGGGCTCCCATGGCCGTGACGGTTTTGTCCAGGATTTCCAGAAGAGACCCCTTGCGGCCGCCGTTCATAATATTGGCCGTGAGTTCCAGATTGCGGCGGGAATTATCATCCACCCAGAGATAATCGTCGATCATATAAACTTCAAGGCCGCCCAGATGCCGGATCTCCTGCCGCTGGGTATCCCGGACATAGAACAAGAGGGCGCCGGCCGCAGATACCCCGGCATGGAACGACTCGGCCCCGTAACCTTCCAGGGACATGGTCTCAAACTGCCCGATCAGGCGCAGGCGGGCGTCTTCCCAGTCAAACCAGCGGTCTTCCACCCAGGTGACGGGGATATCGCCCAGTTTCTCCAGAAGTTCCCGGAACCGGGACTCATTCCGCCAGGCGGCGGGAAGGAGCACTTCACTGGGCCCCGTGCGCAGAATTTCCTCGTGAACGGCGGCCCGGTTTTCGGACTGGGTGACGCGGAAGGCGGCTGTGGAGATATCCAGGGTGGCGATGCCCAGATGCCGGTCGTCTTCGGCTGCGGCCAGGATGAAATTATTGATGCCTGGTTCCAGGAATTCGTTTTCCAGGATCATGCCCGGCGTCATGATCCGCGTCACCTCCCGCCGCACCAGTCCCCTGGCCTGGGACGGATCTTCGGTCTGGTCGCAGATGGCCACTTTGAAGCCCTCGGCGATGAGGCGCTGGGCATAGCCCTGCACGGCCCGGTAGGGCACCCCGCACATGGGCACGGGCGTCTTGTCTTTTTTGTTCCGGGAGGTCAGGGTGATTTCCAGAACCCGGGAGGCGATCTCGGCATCCTCGAAAAACATTTCGTAAAAATCGCCCATGCGGTAAAACAGGATGGCGTCGGGCGTCTGGGCCTTGATCTCCTGGTACTGGCGCAGCATGGGGGTGGATTTTGGGGCAGGTCCGGGAGCGGCCCTGGAGCCGGATTTTTCATCGGGACCGGCAGTGGTTCCGGATGGAGGCCGGGGAGCGCTCCGGGAGGCGGAGGGGCTTGTCTCCTTTTTCAACGGGACGGGCATGGTCAGATATGATCTCCTATCCGGTCGAAACGGGATTTGAGCCTATCGCGGGTGCTCAGGATATGCTCGGGAATGGTCCGGATATCCGCGAATACGGTCAGGGCGTTCACATCCCCGTACCAGCGGGGCACGATATGAAAATGCAGATGCTCTCCCACCCCGGCCCCGGCGATCTTTCCCAGGTTCAGGCCCACATTGAAGCCGTCCGGCTTCATCTCGGCCTGGAGGATGGCCCGGGACCGTTCCACCATCATGAGAAGCGCCCCCATTTCGTCCTGGTCCAGTTCGCCGAGTTCGCTGATATGACGCCGGGGCAAAACCAGCAGATGGCCGTTGGCATAGGGGAATTTGTTCATGAGCACCATGGTGGCCGCGCCCTTGTAGAGCGTGAGTTCATCCCGGTCTCCATAGGCATTGCAGAATACGCAGCCCTCTTCCTTTTCATTTCCCTGGATATATTCGATGCGCCAGGGCGCCCACATGGTCTGCATTGGTCTTTTTTCTTCCGTTTTTCATCCCGCGCCTGTTATCGGCGGATTCAGCGGCACCGTAAACTGGAGCGCAGCGAAAGTCCACGCCGCTGGAATGACTGGTTGTCTCCATCATGCCGGCCCACTGCCGTCACGCCGATATCAAGCTGGAATAAGGGCTGAATGACGGAGATGAGAACAGTATCAGAGGCGCGATTTTTTCTCAATCCCTACCCGGAGTTTCCGGACAAGGGCGCCTCCCCGGAACGTTCCGGATGCCCGGACGGCCGACCTTGATGGGCAGAGGGTCATCCGGTCTGAAATGCTTCCACCAGGGCTGTGCACTGGGCCCCGATGCCCTCTCCCCGCCCGATAAACCCCAGTTTTTCCGTGGTCGTGGCTTTTACGTTCACCCGGCCTGGGGCCATTTCCAGAATTTCCGCGATATTTTTTTCCATCCGGTCCATATGGGGCGCCATTTTGGGGGCCTGAGCCAAAATAACGGCGTCCAGATTGACGGGACGAAACCCGGCGGCCCGTAATTTGTCCCGGGTCCGTTCCAGCAGAATCCGGCTATCCATGCCCCGGTACGCCGGATCCGTATCCGGAAAATGCCGTCCGATATCGCCCATTCCGGCGGCCCCCAGAAGGGCGTCACATACGGCGTGGAGCAGTACATCCGCGTCCGAATGGCCGAGCAGCCCCTTCTCATACGCGATGTTTACCCCGCCGATGATCAGGGGACGCCCCGTGACCAGCCGGTGGACATCAAATCCGCTGCCGATGCGCATCATTTTTTCTCCCCTTGCATTTTTCCGTTTTTTTCAGGCCGGCACAGCCGGTAAAAAAGCGCCCGCGCCGCTCAGGTGCAGGGGGGCTGCTCCAGAAGTCCCATGACCACCAGCTTGCGGATGGCGTCGCGGACCAATGGGCGTCCCGTTAATAGAAACGTCCGGCATGAATCCATGCCGGACGCGGCAATCCTGTCCGAATCCCCCTGGCGAAAGAACCGATTATACCAGAGATGCGGCATATATTTCAACCGGATGTTTCTGACGCCGGCCCGGGACAGCATGGCCGGAATCCGGCTGCGGGGAAATAATGCAGTTGAACTGCTTGACTTACGATTCCACCCGGCAATAAATTTGAAAAATCAGGAGGCGATTAACTTGATACCCTCGCCGGTGAACTCTGCGTTCACCTCGACGGGAGGTAAGGATTATGCGTGACAAGATAAAGATGGCGGTGATGCTGATCATCATGGCGGGTCTTGCGGGCTGCGCCGGCATTTCGGCCTCCGATGGCCCCAAAAGGGATCCGGCCGGGAAAGCGGCTTCCGATAAACTGGCTTCTGCCGGACCCGTCGGCCTTTTGACCGCCCTGTACCAGGGCCCCCTGAATCATCTGGAGGCCGTGCGTCACGGCTCCTGCCCCATGCATCCCACCTGCTCCCAATACGCCGTCGAAGTGTTGAAGTCCCATAACGAGCTGACGGCCTGGTTTCTGATCTGCGACCGCCTGATGCGGTGCGGCCGGGATGAAATCCGTCTGGCGCCGGTCATTCAGATGCCAGACGGCCTGCGGGCGCTGGATCCGCCGCCCCGTCCCTGAAATCCGTCCGCATCCAGAAGGAGAACCGATGCAGCTGAAACGGGAACGAGAAAAAATCGTCCACTACGGAAACCGGATGGCGGCCGCCGGCCTGACCACGGGCACCGGCGGCAATCTGAGCATCCTGAACCGCAGGGCATCCCTGATGGCCGTCACGCCCAGCGGCCTGTATTATGATGAACTGACGCCAGCGGATATCGTGGTGGCGGGGCTAAATGGCCGCGTGGTGGACGGACACCGCAAACCATCCAGCGAACTGGCCTTTCACCTGGCTGTTTACGAAATCCGGCCGGATGTCAATGCCGTGGTCCATACCCATTCCCCCTGGGCCACCACCCTTGCCTGCCTGGGATGGGAGCTGCCGGCCGTGCATTATCTCGTGGGTTTTTCCGGACACAAGGTGCCCCTGGCGCCCTATGCCGCCTTTGGCACGAAAGAACTGGCCGGGGTGGTGCGCGATCACCTGGGTGATTTCAACGCCCTGCTCCTGGCCAACCACGGCCTGATCACGGTGGGCGGGAATATAGACGCAGCCTTTGCCGCCGCCGAAGAAATTGAATTCGTGGCCCGCGTTTACGGGCAGGCCAAAGCGATGGGAGATCCGGTCATTCTGCCGGAAGAGGAAATGTCACGGGTAATGGAGAAATTCGCCGTCTATGGCCAGAAGGGAGGCCATGCTGCCTGACGGAGGCGGAGCGGATTGACAAGGTGGTTTGTTTTACGCCCGAAACGCTGGGGAGAGAGGGGGCCCCATGAGAAAATTCCATTCCTGCGGTCCGGTAAACGAAAAGCATCATTTCGCGGTCGAACGCCGTGAGCTTGTCCGGGCCTGTTTTGATAGCCTGATCGGCGAAATGGACGATGGCGGCAGTTTTTTCACCATTTGGGGGCCGCGCCAGACCGGTAAAACCTGGCTCATGCGGCAGGTGAAAAAGGAAATGGAACGCCGGTTTGCCGACCGGTTCATCGTCGGGACCATGTCCATGCAGGGCGTTATTCTAAAGTTAAGGATATTGAGGAAAAGCATTGTAAATACAGAAAATTATGGTATAATCAATCTTATTGACAGTCCAAAATATTTATTATGAAAGGAGAATAAAATGGCTAAAAAACGGATTGGTATGAAATCTGTAATCCCAAAATCTGTGCCGAACTAATACTGCTTTGTCACTTTAAATCATAACTAACTGATTTCACTAGAAAAACTGAAAAATGACGAAATTCAGAATATATAATAAAATCAGATAGTTATCTGATAGAGTGACAAAGCAGTACTAATCGACTGTCTTAAAAATATTTTGTGTTCACCGCAATTTGTCGATAGATACAAAAAAAACAAAAAAGATTTTACACGCAAACGAACACTTACATTTCAAACGCTTTT